>Ga0272441_10003490_pt1 | contig 29821 bp, 22 predicted proteins | sample SSMProp6N_FD_193582 | JGI IMG/M metagenome (GOLD analysis project Ga0272441, IMG submission 193582) | Marine sediment archaeal communities from Little Sippewissett salt marsh, Falmouth, MA, United States - SSM-Prop-6N | ecosystem: Environmental > Aquatic > Marine > Wetlands > Sediment ... | reverse complement strand
GTCGTCCGCTCGGCGGCCCGGTGGAAGAGCGTCCATCCTGCGCCGTAGCGTGCCTGGTAGAGACGCTCGGGCACCTTCGCCGCGAGCTTCGCGGCCTCCCTGTGGTCAGCAAGGGCCTTGTCCCAGTCCTTCAGGCAGTAGTAGCACTCGGCACGTATCTGATACGCGTCGAGATCGTTCGCCTTCGCTCCCCCGGAATCGAGGAGCCTCGTGAGGGTCCTCACTGCATCCTCGAAGCGGTATAGCCTGAAGAAGACCTCTCCTTGGAGAAGCCGTGCCTTCGGCGCATAGGGGCTCTTGGAGTGAACTTCGAGGAACCTCTTCAGTCGTAGCGAGGCCTCGTCGAGCCGGCCCATATCGAAATAGGCCCGCGCGGCGAAGTACTCGGCATCTGCCCGAACCAGCCTGTCCGCCATCTTCGCCGACGCGAGTTCGAGAAAGAGCGCGGCCGCCCGGCTCAGGTTCTCTGTCCGCTTCCGCTTGTCGGTCTGGAGCGCGGCCTTCTCTAGATAGCCTCTGCCCAGCCACAGCCGCGCCCTCGGCTGCAGCGGGCTGCCACGGTACTGCTCCGGGAAGGCCGTGAGTAGTTCGGTCACCTTGTGGAAGCGCCCCAGCATGAACTGGCACTTCGCCGAGTACAGGGCCGAGTCGTCGGCTCTGGCAAAACGCGGGAGCATCTTCAACCGCTCAAACCGCTTGAGAGCGAACGTATAGAGGCCGTCGTCGAAGGCGCTTCGCGCCAGGCCGAACTCCTCTTCAGGCGTCTCCCCCGCGGCGGCCACCGCGGCGAGGATAATGACAGCCCCCATTAGGCACCATCTCGCGGCTCTGCGGCTGCCGGAGAGTAGCGGCACGGCGCCGGTCACCTGTCCTCTCCGTTCTCATCGGCCAGCGTCGCCAACAGGGCGGCCGGCAGTCTGCTGGGCCTGCCATCGGCGTTGACGCATCCGAGCTTCGTCCGCCCCTTGGCGACGAGGCGGTCGTCGGCGAGGCCGCGGATCTCGGTGGTGAAGACGACCGAGCCCTTGCCGACCTCGGCGATCGAAGTCCTGACGATCAGCTCTTCATCGTAACGCGCCGGCGTGTGGTACTTACACTGCGTCTCGGCCACGGGCAGCAGGACCCCGCCTTCTTCGAGCTCCGCGTACGTGAAGCCAAGCTCGCGGAGCATCTCGACGCGACCCACCTCGAGCCACGCGAAGTAGCTCCCGTAATAGGCCACGCCCATGCGGTCGGTCTCGGCGTACCGGACGCGTACGATGAAGGTGGAGGCTTCCATACGGGCTCCGCCCTCGGGGGGGAGAGGCTCGGAACTCAGATGGATTCTACAGCTTGGTCGTGCGATTTCAAGGGAAATCCGCGCCGCGGCAGGCCCCTCACCCGCCCAGCTTGGCCTTCGCCTTCTTCGCGATCTCGGTGTCGGGGTGCTTTTCCAGTATCTGTTCGTAGAGCTTGCGCGCCACGCTCTTCTGCCCCATCCGCTCGGCCCGTTGCGCCATCTGGTAGAGCCGCCCCGCCTGCTTCTCGGCGGCGGCGCTCTCCAAGTCCTCGTGCGAGAGCATCTGCTTCGGCGACGCGCCCTCCGTCTGGGACGCCGCTGGCTTCGGGGCCTCCTTGACCATCAGGCCGATGTACTCAGTTGCCACGACCACGTTGTCCAGGAGAAGATACTGCTCCCCCGGGGCCTTGTCGTTCGAGCCGATGAGGAAACACCACGAGTTCCACTTGAGGCTCTCCGCCGTGCGCCAGCGCACCGATTTCCACTCGCCCTTGAGCTTGCCGTTGACCCAGAGCCTTTGCCAGCCGTCCTTCTGGCCCGGGGTGTTCATCGCTGAAGCTATCTCGAGACAGTGCCACTTGCCGTTCTCGAGCTTGGCGGGCGCGCCCACGTTCTGCTTGCCGCCGCTCCCCCACCGGCCGCGCTGGTCGAGGTTGTAATAGTACATCCCGGGCAGTCCGTCCTTGCCCAGGCAGACCATCGAGTTGGCCTTGTCGGTCCCCGTCGGACGCTTGCCCGACGCCCCCGGAACCCAAGTCCGCTCGTCGAGCGCGCTGGTTGTCCCGTGCTTGCCACCCGTGTAGTTCTCGGAGAACCGGACGTACCACCTCAGGTGCATCACGTCCCAGCCCGGCTTCAGCTTGCCCGAGCCCAGGCTCGAGCCGTAGAGCTTGCCCGGCTTCAGGCTGAGCCTGCACGAACCCGTTCCCGTGAAGGCCGTCTCGCGACCCGTGACGCGCTCAACGTCACGGAGCCTCCAGCGTACGTTCTGCTTGTACCACTTCTGTTTCCAGTTCTCCTCCTCGAAGCCGTCGTAGAAGACGACCGCCGGGTCCGCCTCGATGCCGCGGTCCATCGCGTGCTTCGCTGCGACGCCGGCGGCCCCTTCCTGTGCCGGCGGCATCTCCGCTGCATGGACGGTCAATGCGATCCCAGCGACGACAGCGAGAGCCAGTGCAGAACGGAACACATCGAGTCTCCTCAATTGAGCTTCGCCTGTGCCTTCTTCGCCACGTCGGTCTCCGGGTGCTTCTCGATAATCTGCTCGTAGAGCTTGCGCGCCACGCTCGCCTGCCCCATGCGCTCGGCGCGTCGGGCCATCTGGAAGAGGCGCCCCGCCTCCTTCTCGCCGGCGCGCTTCTGCATTTCCTCGCGGGCGGGAGCGGCGACCGGGCTCTCGACGAGCGGACGGCTCGCACTCGCCGGCCTCTCGGCGACCGCGACGCGCTCCTTGACCATTGGGCCGATGTACTCGGTGGCCACGACGACGTCATCGAAGTAGCAGCTGTTCTTATCCGTCTTCGAGCCCTGCGCCACCTTGGCCGAGACGTACCACTGCAGCGCTATCGCGCTGAACTTCACCTCCTCGCTGGACCTGAAATCGAAGCCTTCGAACGGGCGAGGGTTCTTGTTGAACGTCCCGCTCGTCACGAACTTGTCGCGGATCCAGCTCCCCACCGGCTCTCCCGGCCGCCAGTGGCCTATCTTCTTTCCGTCGATCCAGAAGGCCTTCTCGCCGTCGGACTTGCCGACTGTGTTGCACTTCATCATCGCCTCCACGCAGATCCACTCGTCCATCTTGAATGGAGTCTGGTTGTCAGGATGGAAGGTGTTGCCGTAGAAGCTCCTGCCAGTCCCTTTGGGCGGATTGTTGGGCCGGCCGTCGGGCTTGTTCCAGCTCCTCATTTTGTGCCAGTATGTATAGAAGAGCCACGTGTGCTTCTTCGTCGGCTCGATCCCCGTCCAGAAGGCCTTGTCGCCCCGTGGCTGGTAACCTGCCCCGCCGCCCCACCAGCCCGTGGGGTTGGCACGGATTTTCACAAAGTGATGGGGGATGCAGGTGTCCTTGTGGAACCTGGCGTAGAAGCGCAGGTGTATCTTCTCGATCGTGCGAGGCAGCTTGTAGACGCAGTCGCCGCCCGAGTCCTTGCCGCGATTCGCCGTCGACCGGAGGCATGCCCCGCCCGCGTGCACGATCTTCGAGTCGCGGACCACGTCGTGGATGCCGCTCTGGCGGTGCTTCGTCCAGCCCGAGAAGCCGTTCTCGAAACCCGAAGCGAAAATGACATTCGGGTGGCCACCAATCCCCTGGTCCATCGGGAACTTCGACGCGATCCCCGTGTCGCCCTCCGGAGTCGGGGGGAGCTCGGCGGCGTGCAACGCTGCCGCTCCCGCCACGATCAGAGCTGCCAGCCATAGTCTCGGAACCATCGCCCGCCTCCTCAGTTCAGCTTCGCCCGCGCTTTCTCGGCCACCTTGGTCGCCGGATACCTCTGGACGATCTGTCCGTAGAGCTGCCGTGCGACCGACTTCTGCCCCATCAGATACGCCCGCCGGGCCATCTGGTAGAGATGCCCCGCCTCCTGCTCATCGAGGGTCCCGGCCCGGGCTTCGCGTTTTGCCGCGTCGCCACTGGGGGCGCGCGCTGTCTTCTTCACGCCCGCCTCCGCCTTCTTAGTGAAGATGGGCCCGATGTACTTCTTGGCGAGGACCACGTCATCGAACCAGACGGTGTACTGCCGGGTGTTCAGCTTGAAATCAGGATGGTCGGCCTTGTATTTGTCCACCTTGGGCCAGGTGCCTGTGCTCACGTAGTGAAGCAGCCAGAACTTGTTCACCCTCACCTGAGCGTTCTTCCGCCAGCGGAAGCCCTCGAAGGGTTTCGACCTCTTGTCGTTGGGGTCGCACCGGAAGGTGTCGCGCATCCAGTAGCCCGAGGGCGTTCCCGGCGACCAGTTGCCCATGAGCTTGCCGTCTATCCAGAAGCGCTCGCAGCCGTCGTGCTTGTCGACGGCGGAGTTCATCCGGACCATCCACTCGAGACATATCCACTTCGCGCGCACCACTTTCACCGGCTCCCACGGCGAGAATGCATTGCCGAAGTACGCCCTCGGACGCCCGTCGGACCTGCCCTCAGGGGTCTGCCAGCTGTGCATCTCCGGCCAGTAGCTGTAGAAGAACCAGTGCCCCGGCGGCGGGAACGTCTTGCCGGGGTACGTGTTGCCCCATCGGCTGGTCGGCTCGAGGCCGGTCGTCCACGTGGTCGTTGGGCGAGAACCCGCCCCGCCCATCGGCCACGGCGGTGGGTTGACCGCCCCCTGCAGCTTGACGAAGTGGTGGTTCCAGCCGTAGTCGTCCGAGAACTTGGCGTAGCACCTCGCGTAGAGCTCGTCCCATCCGGGCTTGAACCGGGTGAAGAGGTGACCGCCCTCGTTCTCGCCGCGCTTGGCCGTCATCCCGAGCGAGCGCTTGCCTCCACTCCCCGGGGCCACGTCGTCCGAGAACGCGAAGCAGCCGCCCTTGTTCGACACGCTGGACCAGTGGCCCTTGAAACCGTCGATCCCGCGCGTCTCGAAGTCCTCTGTGAAGACCACGTCAGGGTCCTTTGCTATCCCGGCGTCCCCCGGGTACCTCGAGGCGATGCCCTTGTGCCCTTCGACGATGACTTCCTTCTGGGCGTCGGCGCCGGATTCCTCTCCGCTGGCGCAGACGCCGACCGCGAGCGCCGTTGCCAGCACGCACAGAACAGACCGCTCAAGCATCGCTGCCCTCCTACTCCGCAGCATCGAATATCTCTACGTCGTCCACGACGAACTCGGGCATCGGCTCGCCCGGCCGCCCGGCGTAGACCTTGAATTCGGCGAAGGTCTCCCCGGGCCTGACAGGGCCCTTCCTTCGGCCCGTGCCCTGCTCATGCCACTTGAATTCCTTCACGCGCAGGACCACCCGCGTCCAGCGCCCGAGCACGGCTGGCTCGATGCGGTGACACATCTGATTCGAGGCAGTGATATTGTAGATGCGAGCGTCCAGGAACTTGACGTCCGTCGCATAGTAAAGGAATGAGACCACCGACTCCGGGCCGAGCTTGGCCTTCCCCAGCGACCACGGGCCGCGGACAAAGGCACGGAACCACTTGTCGTTCTCAAGAGGCAGCGGCGCCGCGCCGAAACCGGAGCCGCCGAACTGCTCGAGGGCCAACCGTTCCACCTTCCAGCCCTCTGGCAGAGGAGTCTTCTCGAAGTCGCACGAGAACAGCATCTTCGCGACGCGCAGCTGACTACGCGGGTCCACAGCTTGATAGCCGGGCTTTGTCCACGCGAATGCAGCCCCGATATCTGCAGCGAACGGCTCGGCCGGAGCGCGCCCGGCGCGCGCGATCGACTGCATCCCCTTCCCTATCCGAACGCTTGCGCCGTCCCTACTGGAGAGCTGCACCTCGCCGTCAGCTACCACCACTACACTCGCCCTCTTGGTCACATTCACAGCAAACTCAGTGCCGATGTGGCGCACGACGCCGTGCGCCGTCGCGACCGAAGGGATATCGGCGGTGGCTGTCTTGGCGTGCAAGTCCCCCTTCAGCAGCGTGACTTCTCCCCCCTCGTCGCCGAAGCGAACACTCGTGCCCGGCGCAAGAGTGAACCGGGCGCCCTGCCCGAGGTTGATCACCGCCAGCCCCGAGCCGGACCTGATCACGTCGCCCGGCAGAAGGCGCTCGGCCCCGCCCGGCATGGACGAATCCCCTCGCACGACGACCGCGTCAGCCGCAGCCGACTTCACCGTACCCGCGCCGACCGCCCTGACCCGGCCGCGCAGCAGCCCCGTTGCATGCAGAGCAACGCCGGCGGCCACGGCAATGACCGCGGCAGCGGCGAGATATCCGAGCACGCTACCTCCGCGCCGTGCCGCGCGTCGGCGGGGTGCGCGGCGCTCTTTCGGTGGCGCCTGAGCAGGCTTCGCGGCTGGCGCTTCCGAGCGCGTCTTCTTCATGAGCCGGCGCCGCATCTCGCCCGCGGACGAGCCGCCCGAGATGGCAGCGCCTATCAGTTCCCCGTCGCGGCGCGCGAGCTCGAGGACCCGGCCGCACCGCTCGCAAGAGCGCGCGTGCGCCTCAAGCTGAGATGACTCGTCGGCCGCAAGACAGCCGTCGAGGAACTCCTCGATCTGGGACTCGAAAGTCTCGCAGTCCATGACCGCTACCTCTCGTCGTACAGGTCGCCGAGCTGCTTCCTCAGCGCCTCGCGGGCCCTCAGAAGCCGGACCTTTGCGTTGCCGACGTTGATGCCCAGGAATCCGGCGACTTCGCGCACCTTGGCCCCGCGGAAGTAGCGGAGCACGAGTATCTCACGCGCGTCTTCGTCGAGAGCCGCGAGCCCCGCGCGCACACGATCGACCGTCTCGGCGTCACCGCCGGGGGCTGCAGCGTCGGCCAGGGCTTCCACGGCCTCGCGGCCGGGCTCACGGCCCTTCTCGCGCACCCAGGCGATTGCCGTTCTCTTGGCGATGGAGTATAGCCAGCTTGCGAACTTCGCCGGCTCGCGGAGTTCCGCAATGCTCGAGTAGGAGGCCAGCAGCGCCTGCTGCGCGACATCGTCGGCGGCCGCGTGATCGAATGTCCGCTGGTATGCGACCGCCTGCACCATTCCCGCGTACCTCTCAACGAGTTCGCCGAAGGCTTCGGTCTCTCCGGCGACGACGGCTCGGACGATATCCCCGTCCGGCCGCGGCCCGCTGAGCTGCTTCTGGTCTCGGCTCACGGGCCCGTCACCCCGGCAGTAGCCATGACGCGAAAACGGTTACAGGAAAAATCCGGCCGCTCACCACGTCTCCTCCGAGGCCCGGCGTCTCTTGCTGGCCAGACTCCCCTGAACATGGTACACTCGCCGGGGTCCGGTGTACTTAAAGATATAGGATTGATATGGTTGGGGTTGACTCGATGAGACTCCGCTTGCTCAGTTCCCTGATCGCTGCCACGGCGATGGCGCTCTGCGCCTGCCGCTCGTCGTATGCCGGCCACGGGGGCGATGCGGGCTATCGAGGTGACGCCGGCCTCGCCTCGAAGTACCTCAACGACCAGGGCCTCGCGAAGGACCCCGACGTGATCCTCTTCCAGGACTACGAGGTCGCCAAGATCGACGACCTGAAGAAGCAGGGATGGAGCTGGTCGCGCCCGAAAGACGGCGTCTACGAGCTGTGCGAGGATGCGAAGAAGGCATTCGCCGGCCGCGGATGCCTCCAGAAGAACACCATCGCTGGCAAGAATGGCGCCATCATGCCCGTGGACCTCAAGCCCCGCGAGTCGTCCCCGGTCTACCACAGGATGTATACGTATGTCCCTTCGGGGTGCCCCAATGTCCGCGTCATGGGCATTACGGGGGTCAACCAGGGCATGCCCACGTGGAAGGCGATCGGCTCCGCCGGAGTGCGGCCGACCGGAACCAACTACTACTGCGTCACCCTCACGCTGCAGGCCAAGGGCGGCACGCTCTACCCGATGTGGTATCCATATCACATGGATCAGAAAGGCCCTTGGGGCGACAACTGGTGGGTGGAGACCCCGGTGCCCATGGACCGCTGGTTCTGCCTGGAGTTCATGGTCAAGCTGAACGCGCCCGGCCAGAAGAACGGCGAGCTCCGCATGTGGATCGATGGCAAGGAGGCATTCGCCAGGACGGACATGCGCTACCGGTCGGTCGAGTCGCTGAAGACTTCCATGATCTTTGACCAGTGCTACTCTTCGAAGAGCTTCAAGAACTCGGCCACGATGTACGCCGACAACCGCGTCGTCGCCCGCAAGTACGTCGGCCCGATGCTGAAGGAGAAGCCCGAGCCCTTTGCCGAGACGCGAACTCCCGACGCGCCGCCGAAGCCCGACGCGGCGGCCGCCGCCAACGCGAAGGCCGCACGTATGTACCGCTCTGCACGCACGGCGGAGCGGCAGGGCATGAAGTCCCTCGCCAAGCGCATCTACGAGAAGATCGTCAAGGACTACCCCGACAGCGACGTCGCGGCCGAGGCCAGAAAGCGTCTGGAATAGCAGCCGGCCGTCTGCCCGCCCGGCGCCTCACTCGCAACCGCACGAACATCATCCCCCTACCACTCCGGCGCCCCCTCGGGGAACGAGCCGTGATACGGCCAGCCATGCGTATGGTGGAACTTCGGATCCGAGTACATCTCGTGGTCGTACTTGAAGTTGTTGACGTTCGAGCGGTACGGTATGGTCCAGTCGCGCTCAAGATCGGCCAGCGTCGCCAGCCGCGAGTTGTCGTGCGGATAGAAGAAGAGGCCGATGTCGGCGTCCAGGATGATCATCTCCGAATCCGGCTGCTCGCCGGAATCGAGTACGCCCGTTATCGTGTGCCCGGCGATCTCCAGCACGCGCGTGTGGTACGCCTCGCCGGTACGGGGGCTCTTCATGAGCGAGACCAGCCCGCAGAGAATCGGCGAGCGCACTCCGCATATCCCTCCCCCCGCCCTCATGGCCGAGAGCGGACTCAGCGGGAACAGCCGCGTGTACGCCCCCGCGTGCCGCGTCACCGTCCGCTGGTGAATCAGCAGCGCGGCCGCAATCAGCCGGTCCTCCTCGGTCTCGAAGATATCCTCGACCATGTCCGCCATCCGCTGGAGCGCCCCGGCCTGCATGAGGTCGAACTCGTACGAGCCGTCGACTGCCGTCAGCGTGAAATCGCTCGGCGCGCCGTCGGTGGTCCTGCGCCGCTCGAAGCGAGGCAGGTGCGTGGCGATATGCGCGCGCTTCTTCTTGATGAACTCGGCGTCGGAGCGGTCGGGCTCGGGCGCGGGCTCCGCCGCTCCGTACTCATCCGTCGGCTTGATGCAGAGGCACGTGTGATACGGGAAGCTGCCGGAGTAGACGGACGCGCCCGACGACTCGTCGCGCAGCTCGACCTCGAGCCGCTGAGTATAGTCCATCTCGACGGGCCAGCGGCCCCGGTGGCTGAGGGCGTAGCCGCTCTTCAGCTCGCAGGGCTCGCCCCGTGCAGCCGTCATCTTGACGCTCTGCTCGTCGTAGGTCTCGTTGTCGTAGGGCATGATCACGCGCGTCGTGAGCTCCAGCCCGACGTCGCCCGTGCCCTCACCCCGCGGCTCGAGCCTCAGTGTGAGCGGCGAGCCCTCGTAAAGCACGCGCTCCATGTCGACCTCGGCCACAGTCCATCCGGCGTCGCCCAGGTAGAGGTCGCCGAACTCGAGCGGCGTGTTGTCGGTGCTCGCCACGCCCGGGGCCCAGCGCCAGTGTTTGCTGTGCGACGGGGCGACGCGCTCGAAGTCGAAGCCGAGGACGCGGCCGGCGTGAGCTCCGCCGCCCAGGCCTAGCCGGGCGAACGGTATCTCGACGGCCCCCTCCCAGCCGGCGTCGGTGACGCGCACCGCGCTGTGCAGGTTGCCGCCGTGGGCAAGCTCGTGCTCGGTCGTGTTGACCGCATTGCGGAGCTCGCCCCTCAGCCTCATCACCCGCCACGCGACCAAGTGCCCGTTTGCGTCGAGCTTGACGCGCAACGCCCTCATGTGGTCGTGGCCGGCGTCGATCAGTATCTCGACCCAGTCGAAGCGGCCGTCGTCCTGCTTGTTCAGCTGGTTGTGGCGGATTCTCTTCGTCGCGACCTTCCGGTCGTCCGCACACCTGAAGGCGACGTAGAGCGCGCGGCTCGAGTGGCAGACGCGGACGTCGGTCTCGTACTCGGCCTCCACCTCGGGCCTGCCCCGGTTGACGAGGCCGCCGATGGGCGTAAGCGCCTCCCACGGCTGGCAAGGGAGCGGCGTATAGATGTCGGGCGCCTCCTCGACTTCCTTGGAGACGATCCGCCGGGGCCTGAAAAGATATGTCAGTTCCATGCCTTCGCTCACGTCGACCCTCCGTTCCAGTTGCCGAACTCGGACGATTATACCTGTCGACTCGCGGGCCTGCCAGCGAACGCCCTTCGGGCGGGTCGCTGGGCTCCTTGCCCTTGTGCCGGGCGCGCCAGGCCTCGTATAATCACGAACGATCCCATGGGGAGACGCATGCCTGACTTCGGCTCCGCCGGTTCAGCCCGCGTTCGCGCATCTCTGGCCGGGCTGCTCGCCGTGGCCGCCGCCTTCGCGGCCGAAGCGGCGGCCCCCCTTGACGGTGAGCTCATCGCCGAGGCCGTCAAGCGGATCGCCGACGGCCACCACCCCCGCGTATACGTCGACGCCGCGGGCAAGCCCATGGCCGGGAGGGTTGTCGACGCCGACGCCGAGACGATCCGCGTGAGCCTGCGCGGGGTCGAGTTCCCCTTCCGCTGGCAGAAGCTCTCTCCGTCGCGCCGTTACGGCATTTTCCGCAAGGTTCTTCCCGACGACGCGTCCACGCATTTCCGGCTGGCGCGCTGGGCGTGCGAGGCGGAGATGCTCGACGAGGCCGACGCCGAGCTGACCAAGGCGCGGGAGCTCGACAAGGGCCTGGCGGAGGAGGTCCGCGAGCTCCGCGACAAGATCATGGCGTTCCGACGGAGCAAGGCGACCGTTTCGCGTGGCGGCTCGACCGGGGCGCGCAGAGGGAGCTCGACCGCCGTCAAGCCGAAGTCCGTCACGCTCGCGCGAAAGGGGATCCGCGTGCGCAAGCCCATCCTTGAGACTGACAAGCCGGATCTCTCGAAGCTCGGTCCGCATCCGCGCATCTGGATCACCCCTAAGAAGACGCACGAGCGAGTGCCGTCGGTCGAGGAGCTCCGCGCCCGTGGCGGCGCGCCCAGGGGCGGCCCCGCGGGCGCGGCGCTCGCGTATCTTCTGCGCGGCGATGCCGGCGCGCTCGCGGAGTCGAAGGCCTACCTCCGTCGACGGCGGGGCGGCAACAACCCGTACGTCGTGCTGGAGCAGGCGATCGTCTACGACTGGGTCTGCAACGGCCTGACTCCTGAGGAGCGCAAGACCTTCGCCGCGACGCTCGTCGACTCGGCGAACGCGAGCGGCACCGGCCACTTCCGTTCGTACGTCGGCTCGCTCGACAACAACACCCACCGCTGGGTCCTGCCATTCGGCATGGCGGCCATCGCCACCGCGGGCGAGGACGACCGCGCCCAGGGCCTCCTCGACAAGGCGTGGGCGACCGTGCACGGCTTCTACGACTACACCGGGGACCACCTTGAGAAGCTCAGCAACGAGAAGGGCTACGCTCTCTACGGGGGGGGCTGGCCCGAGGGGCAGGACTACGACCGCCACGGATCGCGCTTCGTGCTGCCGCTGGTGCACGCGCTGCGCAGCGCCGGTGCCGTCGACGGGGTGACCGGCAGCCGCTACATCCACGACAAGATCTACTACATGCTCTACAGCATGCTCCCCAACCGACGGCACCACGTCGGCCTCGAGGACGACGACCATCAGGGCGTGACCTGGCACGACACGCAGATCATGTCGATGTGCGCGGCCGAGTTCCCCGAGGCCCACGGCGGCACCTTCAGGAAGCTGTTTCGCGACAGCTACGGCGATTTCACCAAGGTGATGCTCTTCGTCTTCGGGACCGATCGCGTCAAGGCCAGGCCGCTCGCCGAGCTCCCGACCGCGCGCCACGTCGAGGGCATCGGCCTCGTGACGATGCGATCCGACTGGACCGAGAACGCCACCTTCGTCAGCTTCCAAGCCGGCGACCACTTCGTCTATCACGAGAACAACGCCGAGAACGCCTTCACCATCTACCGGCGCGCGCCCCTGGCCGTCGACGCCGGCGTCTACGACGGGCGCGTCCACGACCACTACGTCAACTACTCCATACGCTCCATCGCCCACAACACCGTCCTCGTGAACGATCCCGGCGAGAACTTCAAGGCCGCTCGCCGCGCCGCCAACGACGGCGGGCAGACGGTCCTCAACTGGAACGGCTGGTGCTTCGTGCCGAACCGGCAGCAGTGGCTCGCCAAGAAGCCCTTCGCCCAGAAGGCCGACATCCTCGGCTTCGAGACGAATCGTGTCTACGACTACGCCGCCGGGGAAGCGGGCCGCAGCTACAGGAAGGGCAAGGTGCCCTTCTTCTCGCGCCAGGTTGTGCTCGTCAAGCCCGACTGGGTCGTCGTCTTCGACCGCGTGACCTCGGGCAACCCCTCGCACCAGAAGACATGGATATGCCACGCCCAGGACGACGTGCAGGACCTAGGCGAAGGCCGCTTCGTCGCCACCACCAGCACCGGCCCGAAGATCATCGGCGGGCCCATGAAGATGTACCTCCACAGCCTGATGCCTACTCCGAAGCAGGGGGCGAAGTATGAAGTCGTCGGCGGCGCCGGGCGCGAGTACTTCTACGCCGGGCGCAACTGGCGAGGCCGCGACCGCTACGGAGAGCAGCCCGGCGGCATCCATCGGATAGAAGTCAAGGCCCTGCCGACCCAGACGACCTACTTCCTCCACGCCTTCTTCGTGCCCGTCAACCCGGCCACGCCGTCGCCGCCGGCCGAGATCGAGGAGGAGACCGCGGCGCGCGTCGTCGTTTCGCTGGCGGGGGGCAAGTGGCGACTCGCCTTCAGCAAGCGCGGGCCGGTGAAGTTCGAGATGCTGGGGAAGTAGGCGTTCGGGCCCGCCCGCCCTGCACTGCCTTCACAACGGCTTGGCCATCACGCTCTTCCTGACGCTCTAGCCCCGTCCGGAGCCGACGGCTTCTTTCCTGTCGTAGGACGCGGAACACCGTGACATCCTAGCCCGCAGCACGTAGACTTCTGCAGGAAGGGGAGACCGAGGTGGGGGCTCGGGCACGGTTACAGGTCATTCCCCATTCGTATGCGATGTCTCGGGAATGATCCAACTAGATGTGTTCTGGGAACAGCTTCAGTCGCCGGCTGCCTCCGTCTTGGCCTCAAGGTCCTTGGGGTCGATCCCGAAATTCTTCAGGACCTGCGGGAACGCCTCCTTGGCCGCAGCCACCTCGGCCTTGTAGTCGAAGAGCGGCTTGAGCTCTCCGGTTACGGTCGCGCTCGGCATGGCCTTCACGCCGAAGAGCTTCTCGTTGATCTCCTCGATCGGGTATCCGGAGAGCCCAGACTTCTGTCGCGCGCGAAGGAACTCGATATCCGCATTGACCTCCGCGCGGGCCCTCTCGAACTCGTGGCGGCGGTACGCGATGCTTACCGCGTTCTTCCCCTCGATGGGCTTGAAGATCACAGCTTGTCCGAGAGGGCCCGGGAGGTTCACCGTCAGATCGACGAGAGTCACGTCGAAGCCGGCCGGTTGCTTGGCCCTCTCTAGTTCCCCCTTCCAGAACTGTGAGACCTGTTCAAGAGGTACCTCTTCCTCCGGCTCGGCCCTGGGCGCTTTCATCTTATGGAGAGATTCGTTAACGCTCTCGAGCAGCCACTTGCCCTCCTCGCCCCTGGCCACGCGGAGCGAGAAGGGGCGCTGAAGATAAAGCCTGACCTTCGAGACGTCGTCGAAGTACGCCGTTCCCCTGATGCCGAAGGAAGCGGCTGTCGACTTGACGGAGACGTCCTTCCATGCAACCACCCCCCTCGATTTCTTCAGGAACGTAGTCACAGCACCGGGAACGACGTCCGCTGCCCTGCCCCTTATGAGCTTCGGTTCGAGGGCAAGTGGAAGGAGGTACTTATTTTCAACCTGGTAGAACACCTTCCCCGAACCGTTGGGATTGATGGTGTATTCGTGGCGCTGCGGATCCCCGCAGCCGGGGGAGAGCGCGAGCAGTGAGAGCAAGGCCAGCGCCGTCCCCCTCACGGCCGGGCCTGCTGCGCTGCCCCTTGTGACGAGTCCCGTGGCCACCATGGTCTATCTCGGATCTCCCAGGTATCTTCCGCGCCGCCTCAGCGCGCGGGCGGCACCAGGCTCGCGATGACGAAGGCCGTTATGGCGCCCACCGCAGCACCGCCGAGGGCGAACAGGTATACGAAGAGCCCTATCTGGCCCCCCTGCTCTCCGTGCAGCATCACGTCCACGATGGCACCCACGACCAGGCCGGCGACCTCGCCGCCGAACCAGAGCACGGCCGTCAGCACCTGGTAACCGAGGGCCTTGCGCCCCTTGCGGCGGATGATCTCGCCGACCTTGCCGCAGAGCAGGTAAAGCGCGATGATCTCGAGCATGGCATGCCTCCGTAAGTCAGGGCGGGCCCACGCGGCATATCCTATCCTCCACATGCACAAAAAGTCAAGCGTGCTCCCTCCCCCCCCACCCCCCTCCACACCGCCCCCAACCACCCCCTCCGGGGCCCCCTGCTGGGGGCAAAAAAAACTTCGAAATCAATGTCGGGTTTTGGCCGTCTCGGGCTACTATATTGTGGAGGGACCCGCAGGCTCTCCCCGAGGGGGAGACGGGTCCTTTTTTTATTTGCACGGGGCGAGGAGGACCTCACCCGAAGAGACGAAGCCCCGGAGAGTGGCCTCTCTCCGGGCAGCCTGGAGTTGACCGGCCCGAAGGCGCCGTGCCTTAGGACCCCGGGCTCCTGGCGGGACGGCCGGGCGGCCGTGCGAGGTTGGCGCCACTAACTCGAGTGCCGCGCGCGGGATGTGACCGCCTGGACGTTCCTTGGGCCGGCCCACTTGTTGTGGCGCGGAGGGTCAACCCATGTGCGCGGAGCGCGAAGGGACAGCCTATGGCATAGCCGCCGCGAGCGGCCGTCTAGAGCTCCGGCATCTCGCCCGGATAGTTCTCGTAGCCGCCGTACTTCATCACCGCGCGGTAGAAGGCGACGAAGCTCTCCCACGGCACGTCCGGCTCGATGGAGTGCGTGGGACCGATTATCAGCCCGCCGCCCTCGCCGAGGACGTCGATCGTCCACTTGACCTGGGCCTCGATACGATCGGGGCTCCAGAAGGGGAGGACAGTCTGTGTCCCGATGCAGCGCTGGAGGCAGATGCGGTCGCCGTAGGTGCGCTTGATCTTCTCCTGGTCCATGCACTCGGGCTGGATCGGGTTGAGGATGTCGACCCCCGTCTCGATGAGGTCGGGGATGATCGGCTCGATGTAGCCGTCGGAGTGATAGCCGATGTGGATGTCGGGCTTGATCTCCTTCGCAGCGCCGAAGATGCGCGCGACGCGGGGTTTCATCTCCTTGCGCCACAGGTCCGGGGCCATCATCATGCGGTCCTGCATGCCGACGTCGTCGCCGCCGCCGATCTCGTCGCAGCCGATCATCGCCGAGAGACGGGCGTTCTTCACGCCGCGCTCGGTGAACCAGTCCAGGATGTAGGCGCCCATCTCGCCGCCGGTCATCATCTCCATCAGCATGTTGTCCATGCCGTTGATCGCCCATCCCGCTTCGAAGCATCCCCCGCCCCACCCCGACGCGACCCAGCCGTCGGCCTTGATCTTAGCGACCTGCGCGCGCATGTCGTCGATCTCGGCGTCGGTGTAGTCGGGCTGCGGGTGAGGCCACGGGAACTCCTCGACCTCCTTCAGCGTTGTCGCGTTCCTGAGCGGCGCGACCCGGTGGGTAAAGTGATAGAGCGATCCCGGGGTGTGCAGCACTCCCATCCCGCTGATGAAGGAGCCCTCCGGCATTTCCACGTCCTCGTAGTACTTCGCGAACTCCTCCGGCTCGCGCTTGGGGACCTCCTTCGGGGGCCTCGAAGGATGGCGCCAGGGGTATTCGAAGTAGTTCGTGTAGTCGCGGCGGCCGGTCTTCTCTTCGAGGAGATCCTCCCAGGCCTTCGTGAGCCACGTGTACCAGGGCACCCACTCGGGGTTGTCACGGGTGACGGCCTTGAGATAGTTGTCTCGTATCGTCAGCGCGCACATGCTGCTCTCCTCCTCATCCAGGGACTCCTGCCGGCGAGACTATATCAATACTATATCAATCTTAGTCTACACCGGCCGGCCGCCTGGGTTCAAGCGAATCCGCAAAGATCGACCGGGAATTCCGCGGGCATCTCCGCCGGGGGGTTTGCACTGGAGGAGCCTAACGGGCCCGGCGCCACTCTCGTGTCGAGGTCGTTGCGACAGAGCTTCGCCCGAATGCCGGACTCTTCCACTCTGTGCCCTCTGCGGTTTACGTCTCCGCTCCGCAAGCGGCCCGGAAGGGCGTTCTCGTCCTTGACACCGACATGTGACGCCGCTATAATTCCAACGGTTACTACCCTTGCGGGTCCGTCCGGGACGGGCCCCCGGGACTGGGCCGGCCGCGCTCGGCCGGCGCTAGGAGGTGGCGACTTGCCCGGCATCCGCAGAATGCTCGGAGAAATTCTCGAAGAGATGGGCTGCGTTACCGAGGAGGACGTTCAGACCGCCCTCGAGGCCCAGATGGGCGGCGAGAACAAGAAGCTCGGCGAGATACTCCAGGCCAAGGGCGTTGTCACCGCCGAGGACGTAACCCGCGCGCTCGCTGAGCAGCACGACATCGAGATGGTGGACATCGAGGGCATAGAAATTCCCGGCGACGTGATCGAGCTCGTCCCCAGGGATTTCGCCCGCCAGCACAACATAATTCCCATCGAGCTGCTCGACGGCGTCCTCACCGTCGCCATGAGCGACCCCCTCGACCTGTACGCCCTGGACAACCTCCGCTTTATCATCAACTCCCCGGTCGAGCACGTGCTGGCTACCGAGGAGTCGATCAAGGCCGCCCTCGCGCACTATTACGGCCTGGCGGAGGACGAAGTCGAGCAGATGCTCACGGAGTTCACCGAGACGGAGTTGGAATTCGTCGAGTCCGATACGGGCGACGACGAGGCCGACGCCTCGGATGACGCCCCGGTCATCCGCCTGGTCTCGCTCATCATCGCGAACGCCGTGAAGGCGAGGGCGTCGGATATCCACATCGAGCCCATGACGAACAGGCTGCGGATCCGCTACAGGGTCGACGGCACGTGCTTCGAGGTCGAGCCGCCGCCGAAGCGCCTGCAGGGCCCCATCCTCTCGCGCATCAAGATTATGGCCGGGATGGACATGGCAGAGAAGCGCCGGCCCCAGGACGGCCGTATCAAGATCACGCTTTCCGGCCGCGGCCTCGACCTCCGCGTGAGTGCTCTGCCGGCCACGCACGGCGAGTCGATGGTCATGCGTATTCTCGACAAGGAATCGCTGCTGCTGGGCCTGCCTGATCTGGGTTTCCATCCGGACGACCACGCCACCTTCAACTCGCTTATCAAGAAGCCCAACGGCATCCTGCTCATCACCGGCCCCACGGGCTCCGGCAAGACGACCACGCTTTACGCCGCGCTCAACACCCTCAACACGGCCGACCGGAAGATCATCACGGCCGAGGAGCCCGTCGAGTACCACATCACCGGGCTCAACCAGTGCGAGGTCCGCAAGGGCATCGGCATGACGTTCCAGCGGATACTTCGCGCCATGCTCCGTCAGGCGCCCGAGATCATCCTCGTCGGCGAAATCCGTGACCGTGAGACCGCCGACATCGCGATCCAGGCGGCGCTAACGGGGCACTTGGTCTTCAGCACGCTCCACACGAACGACGCCCCCACTGCGGTCACGCGACTCATCGACATGGGCGTCGCGCCCTTCCTCGTGGCCAGCTCCATCCAGGCCATCATGGCCCAGCGCCTGGTGAAGGTCATCTGCCAGGAGTGCCGCCAGCCGGCGGAGCCCGACCGGGTCAAGCTGAAGGCCTTCGGTATCACGGACGACCAGATAGATGCCCACGAGTTCTTCGAGGGTACCGGCTGCGACAACTGCCGGAATTCCGGCTTCCGCGGGCGCAAGGGAATCTTCGAGATGATGGTAATGAACAACCGCCTCCGCGAGATGGCCTTCAACAAGGCGACGACCGAGGCCATCAGGGAACAGGCGCTGAAGGACGGCATGTACACGCTTTTCCGCGATGGCCTCCGCAAGGTTCTCACTGGCATGACCACCCTGCAGGAGGTGCTCTCCGTTGCCAAGGTTTCGTCGTAGGCCAAGCTGGAGGAGAGTCCGATAGCTCTTGAGATCAGCAGGTATCTTGACGTTGTGGTCAGGGAGCAGGCGAGCGATCTGCACTTGGCTGTTGGCCGCCCGCCGACGATCAGGCTTCACGGGCAGCTCCGCAGCCTCGGCAACCAGCAGCTGACGCCCGACGACACCATGTCGCTCATGAAGAGCATCACCAGCGACAGGCATCAGCAGGAACTCACCGAGCAGGGCGGTGCCGACTTCGGCTTCCACTACAACGACGCGGCGCGCTTCCGCGTGAGCGTCTTCAAGCAGAAGGGGCATGCGGGGATCGTCCTTCGTCTCATTCCCTCGAGGCTGCTTTCCTTCGAAGAGATCGGCCTGCCGCCGATCGTCAAGGACGTATGCCTGAAGCCCCGCGGTCTTATCCTGGTGACGGGGCCAACCGGCTCCGGCAAGACCACGACCCTCGCCACGATGATAGACTTCATCAACCGCGAGACCGCTAACCACATCATCACGGTCGAGGACCCCATCGAGTACTACCACAGCCACAAGCGCTGCGTCGTGACCCAGCGCGAGGTGGGTACCGACGTGCCGGACTTCGCGGAGGCCATCAGGCGCGCGCTGCGCGCCGACCCCGACGTGATCCTGGTCGGCGAGATGCGCGACCTCGAGACCATCATGGCCGCCATCACTGCGGCCGAGACGGGACACCTAGTCTTCGCAACGCTGCACACGACCGGCAGCGCCAACACGATCAACCGGATCATCGACGCCTTCCCGCAGGAGCAGCAGGAGCAGATCCGCACCCAGCTTTCGGTGACGCTCGAGGCGGTCATGAGCCAGACGCTCATACCCAACACCGATGGCAACGGCCGCGTCGCCGCCTTCGAGCTCATGTTCATGACCGACGCCATCCAGAATCTCATCCGCGAGAACAAGACCTACAGGATCAACTCGTTCATTCAGACGAGCGGGAAGCTCGGCATGATCCTGCTGGACGATTTCCTCTTCGGCCTCTGGGCGCAGGGGCGGATTTCGTTTGCCGAGATGATGAAGCGTGCCCAGGAGGCGGGCACGCTGCAGGACAAGGTCCGGGAGTACACCGAGGCGCAGCAGAAGCGCCGCTAGCCTGGCGACGCGCGGAGGAGACAGAACCGAGTGGGAGAAACTGCACGCAAACCCCTGGGGCAGATCCTCCTCGAGCAGGGGATGATCACCGAGGAGCAGCTCAACGAGGCCCTCAATTACCAGGCCAAGGAGGGCGGCGCGCTCGGCCAGATACTCGTCAGCCTTGGCTACATCGACGATGCGGACATCCCGCTGGCCCTCGGCGAGCAGGCAGGCATGGAGGTCATCGACCTCGACCACATCGAGATCGAGCAAGATGTCATAGGTCTGGTGCCGGCCTCGGTGGCACAGATATACAGGGTCGTCCCGGTCGATCTCACCGACGGTGTCGTTGTGGTCGCCATGGCCGACCCGATGAACATAAGCATCCTTGACGACCTCCGCTTCCTGCTTTCCCTCGAGGTCCAGGGCGCCGTCTCCAACGAGGCCGCCGTCAGCGACGCGATCGACAAGTACTACGGGCAGGACAGCGAGAACATCGACGACCTCATCCAGGACATGGCCGAGATCGACGAGATGGAGCTTGTTGATGACTCCGATGAAGGCGCCGACCTCGCTCAGATCGAGAACATGGTCAACCTCGCCCCGGTCGTGAAGCTGCTCAACCTCGTCCTTCTCACCGCCATCAAGGACCAGGCCTCCGACATTCACTTCGAGCCGTACGAGGACGAGTTCCGCATCCGCTACCGCGTCGACGGAGTGCTGCTCGAGACGGCGCCGCCGCCCCGTCAGCTCTCCCTCGCCGTGACTTCGCGAATCAAGGTCATGGCCGATCTGAATATCGCCGAGCGGCGGCTGCCCCAGGACGGCCGCATCATGCTTAACGTCCGGGGCAACCCGATCGACCTCCGTGTCTCCACTCTCCCGACGATGTTCGGCGAGAGCGTGGTGCTGCGTGTTCTCGACAGGTCTGTCGTCTCGCTCGATCTCGAACGTCTCGGCATGCGCGAGGACGAGCTGGAGTATATGCGCGACCTGATCTCTCAGCCGAACGGCATCGTGCTCGTAACGGGCCCCACCGGGTCAGGCAAGACCACCACGCTCTACTCGGCGCTGAACGAAGCCAACGACGTCGCGGTCAAGATCATCACGACCGAGGACCCGGTCGAGTACGACCTCGAGGGGATCATCCAGGTCCAGATCCAAGAGGAGATCGGTGTCACCTACGCGGCGTGCCTCAGGTCCATTCTGCGTCAGGACCCCGACAAGATACTCGTCGGCGAGATCCGTGACCTCGAGACGGCCCAGATCGCCATCGAGGCGAGTCTGACGGGCCACCTCGTCTTCAGCACGCTCCACACGAACGACGCGGCCAGCACCATCACGCGACTGCTTGACATGGGCCTCGAGCCGTTCCTCGTCTCGGCGACCCTCGAGTCGGTCGTTGCCCAGCGCCTGGTCCGGGTCATTTGCACCCAGTGCAAGAAGCAGTACAACCCCGAGGAGGAGAACCTGATGGAGCTCGGGCTCATGCCCGAGGATGTTGCGGCCAAGGCCTTCTACTACGGCGAGGGCTGCGACAACTGCAACGGCACGGGGTTCCGCGGCCGCAACGCCATCTTCGAAATGCTCAGGCCAAACCAGCGCATCCGCGAGCTCATCGTCAAGCAGGCTTCCACCGAAGTCATTCGGGCGGAGTCGATGGCCTCGGGCATGAGGACCCTCCGCGACGCGGGGATTCTCAAGGTATTCGACGGGATAACTACGATCGAGGAGGTCGTTCGGGCCACGCTGGCCTTCGAGTAAGAGTCACTGCGCCGGGGCCGCGCCCGCGCGGCCCCGGCAGTGCAGTTCGGGGAAAGGAGACGGCCATGCCTACTTTCGTCTTCGAGGCGATGGACAGCCAGGGCAAGGAGATCCACAACGAGATCGAGGCCACCTCAGGCGACGATGCGGCGGGGAAGATCCGCGAGATGGGCTACTTCCCTACCAAGGTCCAACCAAAGGACGGCGGGGCCGCCGCCGCGGCGAGGTCGGCCGTCCCGGTCGGCAAGGCCAAGAAGGGCTTCGCCATCGGCGGCGTGAGCGCCAAGATGCTCACGCAGTTCACCCGCCAGTGGAGCACCCTGATGGACGCGGGGCTGCCTATCGTGCGCAGCCTGGACATCCTGGCGGGACAGATGAAGCCGGGGCTCCTCAAGAACGCCACGGTCACCGTGCGCGACGACGTCGCCGCGGGGAGCTCGCTCTCCGAGGCCCTCGCCCAGCACCCCCGCGTATTCGACAAGCTCTATGTCGCCATCGTGAAGGCGGGTGAGGCGGGCGGTGTTCTCGACACGATGCTGTCGCGTCTCGCCGACTTCCGCGAGAAGAGCCAGAAGCTGAGGCGAGAGGTGATCGGCGCCTTGATCTATCCGAGCGCGGTCATCTCGATCGCCGGTGCCATCCTGATCGTGATCATGATCTACATCATCCCGCAGTTCGAGGCCATGTTCGCGGACATGGAAATCAAGGGCGGCATGCCGCCGATTACAAAGGCGCTCATGATGGTGGCCAATCTCCTGCGCCATTACTGGTACCTGCTCCCGGGAGTCCCCTTTGTCGTGATCGCCCTCACAAAGCTCATTGGCATGAACCCTACTGGCCGCTATATGATAGACACGGTTAAGCTCAACGTACCGGTCTTCGGGCAAATTACCTCGAAGGGCTCGATCAGCCAGTTCTGCCGGACGCTCGGGACCCTCATCCAGTCGGGCGTGCCTATCCTCGAGGCCCTCAATATCATCAAGAATGCGACCGGGAACGCGGTCATCGCCCGGTCCATCGTCGAAGTGCACAACTCGATCCGCGAGGGCGACACGATCGCCGAACCGCTCCGGCACCAGCCTGTCTTCGACGACATCGTCGTCAACATGATCGACGTCGGAGAGGAGACCGGTGACCTCGACAAGATGCTCATCAAGATCGCCGACAACTACGACGCAGAGGTCGAGGTGCTCGTCGGCGGAATGATGAGCCTCCTCGAGCCCTTCCTCATCGTCGGTATGGGGCTCACGGTCGGGTTCATCGTCATCGCGCTCTTCCTGCCCCTCATCAAGCTCATGGAGAACATCGGCTGACGAGAGCCGACGGACTGTTCCAGGCGTAGTTCCGGGGCCCGCGGCCGCTCGCCGCGGGCCTCGTTCTTTCGCACGGGTCCGCGCCGGATGCACTGGACTTCCATGGCGTTCCGGTGTATATCATCGCCGAAAACGTTTGCACCAGCCCAGGAGGCCCGATGGCCGTCACGCTCAAGGAGCTCGCCGCCCGGCTGGAGATGCATCCGAGCACCGTGTCGCGCGCCCTCAGAGAGCACTCGACCATAAGCGCCGCCACACGCGAGCACGTGCGTGCTCTCGCGGCCGAACTTGGCTACGAGCCTAATCCGGTCGCCCGCGGGCTTGTCGCCGGCCACACGGGGATGATCGGCTTCATCGTCACCGAGGTCCCTGGCAGCTTCGTGCCGTCCATGATCGAAGCGGCCAATCGCGTTGCTGCCGAGGCCGGACTCGGCACGGTCCTCTCCGTTGTCGCGAACGACCAGGCCGCCCTCGACGCCGAGCTCGACCGCTTGCGTCGCAAGCGCGTCGACGGCCTTCTCATACACCGATGGGTCCCGAGGCTGACGCCCGGCGTGAAGCGTCTGATCGACGACGGAGTCCCGTACGTATTCGCCGGGTGCAAGCCGTGGGAGGGCAACCCGGGCCCTTACGTCGCGTGGGACGACTCGGGTGGCACGCGCGTGGCGACAGAGCACTTCGCTTCGCTCGGTTACGAGCAGATCGCTTACTTCGGCATCGAGCACCCGCGGGCGCGCGGATACCGCGAAGCGATGGCCTCGCTCGGTCTCGAACCGCGCTGCGTGATCTGCCGCGGCGGGCTCTGGCAGCAGGGCTGGCGCGCAGCCGAGCGAGTGCTTGAGATCGATCCGCTGCCACGGGCGGTCGTCTGCTTCAGCGACTCGATCGCCTACGGGCTGCTCGCGCGCCTTGCCGAGGAGGGCCTCGACGTGCCCGGCGACGTTGCCGTCATCGGGCAGGATGACCTCTGGGTATCGAGCCTGCCTCAGGTGCGGCTTTCGTCCATCCACTACCCGAGGAAGGAGATCGGCCGCGGTGCGGCGGAGGTGCTGCTATCGATCATCGACAGACGTCCTGCGGCGAGCCAGGTAATCCCGGGGCGTCTTGTGATCAGGCGGACATGTGGCGGCTCTCCCGAGGAGGACGACCTCGGCTGGTGGCGGAAGGCCGGCGGCGAGCACTTCTGAAGCAACGGGCGACACGCGCGGCATGACTGGTGCTTCGCCCGGGCCAGTAATGTAAAGGAGGCCATAATTGAACTCCATCCGAGAGCACCTGAAAGCTCAGGCGGCGCAGATTACGGATTCGGCAGGCGAGCGCTTTCCGTCAAAGGGCGCGCTCCTCGCCGCCAGGACAGAACTCCGCACCAAATACCTCGAGATGATGGGGCTCGTCGACCTCGCGCCGCCAGGGGAACGTCCGGCGCCTGAAGTCACCGTCACGGGCACCACGGAGAAGGACGCCTATGTGATCGAGCGCCTCTACTACGAGAGCCTCCCGCGCCTATACGTGACCGCCAACCTCTATATGCCCAGAAAGGCCGAGACGCCCGCTCCGGCCGTGGCGTACTTCTGTGGTCATTCCGACATCCAGAAGCTGCACTACCAGAACCACGCGCGCAGGTGGGCCGAACTCGGCTTCGTCACCCTCATAGTAGACACCGTCCAGTTCGGCGAGGTCAAGGGCCACCATCACGGATGCTACTCCCAGGGCTGGTTCAACTGGTACTCGCGCGGCTACACGCCCGGAGGCGTGGAACTGCTGAACGGGATTCGCGCCGTCGATCTTCTCCAGTCGCGTGACGAGGTCGACCCCGAGCGCATCGGCGTGACCGGGATCTCGGGCGGGGGCTCGATGAGCTGGTGGCTGGGCGCCGGCGACGAGCGCCTCAAAGCCGTAGCCCCGGTCTGCGGCACGGGAACGCTGCGCTCACATATCGCCGAGAGATCACTCGACGGCCACTGCGACTGTATGTACTTCATCAACTACTACGGCTGGGACCTGGCCGATCTCGCGGCGCTCATTGCCCCGAGGCCGCTGCTCATATGCTCGGCCGACCACGACGGCATCTACTCGATCGAATCGATCCGGGAGTGCTACCAGAGATCGCAGAAGTCCTACGATCTCCTCGGCGCCTCCGACAATATCCGCCTCATCGAAACACCGGGTCCCCACTCGTACCACGAGACTTCCCGGAAAGGCATCTTCTCGTGGTTCTTCAAGCACCTGTGCGGCAAGGACGTCCCTCCCAAAGAGATCGACGACGTCGACGAGTACGAGGCGAACGACATCCCCAATGACGAGCTGCTCGTCTACACCTCTGAATGCCCCCCTCCGGCGGACGAGCGGACAAGCGTCGTTCAGGATTCGTTCGTGCCCCTCGCTGAGCCCCCTGACATAACCGACGCCAACGGCCTCCAGGCCGAGCGTGACCGCGTCGTCGCGGCGCTCCGGGAACGCACTTTCCGGCATTTTCCCGCGAAGCCATGCGATCTGGACTACCGCGAGGAGTTCGAGTACTCCGGCGGGAACGCCCTCTTCAGGCGCTTCTCCTTCGCCTCGGAGGATGGCTGGCGCCTGCACGGCCGTCTTGTTATGCCCTCCGGAATCGAGAGACGGAGAGCCCCTGTGCTGCTCTATCCGCACAACCCGCGCTACGGCCGCTGGCAGGCCGACGAGATTTGGGCCGGCTTCGACCTCGGCTGGCACCGGGTCGACTTCCAGCCCCGCGGCGTCGGCGAGACCTCGTGGGGAAATGAACTGGCTTGGCACGTGCGCCGCGCGAGCGCCGTAACCGGCAGTACCATTGCATCCATGAGGGTATACGACATCCTGCGGGCCTTGGAACTCGTTCGCGGGCTCCCCGAATGCAACGGGACGGTCGTCGTCGCCGCCCGCGAGGAGCTGGCTGCCGCGGCCCTCTACGCCGCGCTTCTGGACGGCCAGATGAACGCGCTCGCTCTGAGCGACCTGCCGCCGACACAGGATGTCCCGTCCAACCCCGACGGCACCGGCGCGGCGCTCGAGATGCTGGGGGTCCTGCGCTTCACCGACCTCCCTGTGGTCGCGGCCCTGCTCTTCCCGGCGGAGCTTGTTTTCATCGGCAATCGCCCGGGCTCCTACAGATATGCGGAATCGACCTATGCCACGCTCGGCGAGCCCGGCAGGATCACTCACGTGAAGGGGCTCAGAGACTGGCGTGCGCGGGAGCGATAGACAACCGTGCCAGTACGTTTTCCGCTTGACACCCTCGCCTGAAAGGTGATGATTCTGCAGTCCGCAATATGGCCGCCTGTTCCTGCGGAGGGCCTTCGACGGAAAGGCCTGCCGATTCCGGCTTCGCAGGGCCGGTCGCGCGGTTATGACCCGAACAGAAGGGGTGAACCAGATGCCAGACGAGACCAAGTCAATGGACTCTTTCATGCAGGAGACGCGCACGTTCGCGCCTCCTGCCGAGCTCCAGAAGGTGGCCCACATACAGTCGATGGAGGACTACCAGGCACAGTATGACCGCTCCGTCTCCGATCCAGACGGCTTCTGGATCGAGAAGGCCAAGGAGATGGTCTCCTGGTACAAGGAGCCTACCATCGCCAGGGAATACGAGTGGAACACGGACACCAAGAAGATATCCCATACGTGGTTCAAGGACGGCGAGCTCAACGTCACCTACAATTGCCTGGACCGGCACCTTGGGACGCCCCGCGAGGATAAGGTCGCGCTGATCTGGCAGGGGGACGAGCTCGACGAGGACAAGAAGATCACCTACAAGGAGCTCCACGCCGAGGTCTGCAAGTTCGCCAACGTGCTGAAAGACCTCGGGGTCAAAAAGGGAGACCGGGTCTGCATCTACCTCGGCATGGTCCTCGAGCTGCCCGTCACGATGATGGCGTGCGCCCGTATCGGCGCCATCCACTCCATAGTCTTTGGCGGGTTCAGCGCCGATGCCTTGCGCAATCGGATAAACGACTCCGACTGCAAAGTCCTGATCACAGCCAACGTCTCGAAGCGCGCGGGGAAGGACGTCCCGCTGAAGAAGATAGCCGACGACGCTCTCGGCCAGGCGCGCAGCATAGAGAAAGTCATCGTCGTCAAGCGCGCCGATGTCGACTGCAATATGCAGGACGGCCGCGACCTCTGGTACCACGACGTGATGGCCGACGCATCGCCCGAGTGTGAATGCGAGGTGATGAACGCCGAAGATCCGCTCTACATCCTTTACACTTCGGGCTCGACCGGCAAGCCCAAGGGCGTCGTCCACACCACCGGCGGCTACCTCGTCTGGATCACCCTCACTCACAAACTCACATTCGACCTCAAGGAGGAGGACATCTACTTCTGCGCCGCCGACATCGGCTGGGTGACGGGTCACAGCTACATCGTCTACGGGCCCCTCGCGAACGGCGCCACGAGCGTCATGTTCGAGAGCACCCCGCTTTACCCGGACCCGGGCCGCTACTGGCAGGTCATCGATAAGTTCAAGGTGACGCAGTTCTATACGGCGCCGACGGCTATCCGCGCGCTCATCCGCCAGGGCGACGAGTGGCCCGGCAAGTACGACATGTCGAGCCTCAAGATTCTCGGCACCGTGGGCGAGCCGATCAATCCCGAGGCATGGATGTGGTACTACGAGCAGGTCGGGCGCAATCGCATACCCATCGTCGACACCTGGTGGCAGACCGAGACGGGCGGTTTCATGATCACACCCCTGCCGGGGGCCATGACGCTTAAGCCCGGCAGCGCGAACTTGCCGTTCTTCGGCGTGGAGCCCATCGTGCTCCGCGAGGACGCCACCGAGTGCGGCGTGAACGAAGGCGGCAAGCTCTGCATCAGGAAGCCGTGGCCCGGTATGGCCAGGACGATGTGGGGCGACCACGACCGCTTCATCGACACGTACTTCACCATGTACAAGGACGTCTACTTCACCGGCGACGGATGCCGCATCGACTCGGACGGCGACTACTGGCTCATGGGCCGCATAGACGACGTCGTGAACGTCTCAGGACACAGGATCGGCACGGCCGAGGTCGAGTCGGCCCTTGTGAGCCACGACAAGGTGGCCGAGGCCGCCGTCGCCCCGATGCCGCACGAGATCAAGGGCCAGGGCCTGTATGCCTTCGTTACTCTCGTCGACGGCGCGGAGCCGACCGAGGAGCTGCGCGCCGAGCTCATCAAGCACGTCCGCAAGGAGATCGGCCCCATCGCGACGCCCGACAAGCTGCAGTTCGCTCCGGCGCTGCCGAAGACGCGCTCCGGCAAGATAATGCGTCGCATTCTCCGGAAGATCGCGGAGGACGCCGTCGATCAGATCGGCGATACCTCGACGCTCGCCGACCCGAGTGTTGTGGATCACCTCATTCACGAGCGGCAGTAGCGGCGAGCGACTTCTATTGCCTCGCAGCCGTGGGCCCAGTCCCCTGCGCCCCTCGGAGGCGGACCGTGGCAGGTGCCGTTCATGCCATCCTGATCGTGGGCCCGACCGGGTCCGGCAAGACCCCGCTGGGAGACCTTCTCGCCTCCGAAGGTCTCTCTGGCGCCGTCTGCCACCATTTCGACTTCGGCGAGAGGCTTCGCGCGCTCGCCGGCACTGAGCGGCCGAAGCCCCCGTTCACCCCCGAGGAGGCCGCCTTCGTGCGCGACATCCTCGCCAGCGGCGCGCTTCTCGAAGACAACGACTTCCCCCTGGCCTCCAAGGTCTTCTCCGCGTTTCTCGCCGACAGGCGGCCGCAGCGCGGCGACATCATCGTGCTCAACGGCCTCCCGCGTCACGAGTCTCAAGCTGCCGCCTTTGACGCGCTTGCCTCGGTTCGTGCCGTCGTGTATCTTTCGTGCCCCGCGCATGTGGTCTTCGAGCGGATCCGGGCCGACGCAGCCGGCGACCGCGCGGGCCGGGCCGACGACGATATGGCGGCGGTGGAGCGCAAGCTCGCGATCTTCGCCCAGCGTACTGCGCCGCTGGTCGAGCACTACAGCTCGCACGGTGTGCCGGTTGTGGTGCTCGATGTATCGCCCGTCACGACGGCCGCGCAGATGCGCGACCGCCTTCTGAAGGAGGTGCCCCTGGGATGATCACCGCCGACGACACAGTACTCCTTGTGATTGATATCCAGGGCAATCTCGCCCAACTCATGGACGATAAGGAGCGCCTCTTTGACAACGCGGCCCGCCTGATTCGCGGGGCCAGGGCCCTCGGCGTGCCGATCGTGTGGGCCGAGCAGAACCCCAAGGGCCTTGGCGACACCGTGCCGCAGGTTGCCGATGCGCTCGCCGGCCTCGAGCCCGTGCCCAAAATGAGTTTCAGCTGCTGTGGCGAGCCCCGCATCATGAAGGAGATTGAAGGAGCCGGTCGGAAGAACGCGCTCCTCGCCGGAATCGAGACGCATGTGTGCGTCTACCAGACCGCGATGGACCTTCTCGCGCGCGGCTACGAGGTCTACATAGTCGCCGATGCGGTCTCATCGCGCGCCAGTCATAACAAGGAGATCGCTCTCCGTCGTCTCGTTGAGGAGGGAGCCAGGCTCAACTCTGTTGAAATGGCGCTCTTCGAGATGATGGCAACCGCGGAGCACGAGAAGTTCAGGGAGATGGTCAAGATCGTCAAGTAGCGACCTGGGGCGCTTGCGCCACCGGTTCGGCTTCTGCTATAGGGCACGCATGGCATCCTCGTGTGAAGAGAACGCCTCCGCTCCGACCGCCTGGCGCAGGGCCCCTCTGGACCCCTGCATTACGGCGGGCGAGGTCCACGTCTGGCGCGCCGAGCTCGACGTGTCTTCTACCGCACTCGCCGGACTGGAGGCCACGCTCACCGAGGCCGAGCTCGATCAGGCCAGACGCTACAGACTCGATCACCTCGGCAGGCGCTTCATAGCGTCCCGGGCGGTCCTGAAGGATGTCCTCGCGAGGTACCTGGCCGTCGGGCCCGCGGCCGTCGAGTTCACCTACGGTAGGTGGGGAAAGCCGGCTCTGGGCGCGCAGTCGGGCGCCCCCGACATCAGGTTCAACTTAACTCATTCGGAGGGCATGGCGCTCGTTGCGGTGGCGCTCGGTCGTGAAACGGGCGTCGACCTGGAACGTCTCAAACCCGAGATGGCCACCGAGGCCATTGCCGACAGGTTCTTCTCGCCGGAGGAGGCCGCCGAGATTCGCACTTTCTCCGGCGAAGCCCACACGAAGGTTTTCTTCGCCTGCTGGACGCGCAAGGAGGCGTATCTGAAAGCTAAGGGCGAGGGACTCAGCTTCAAGCTCGACCGTTTCCGCGTTTCGGTGCTGCCGGGCGCGCCGGCGGCGCTGCTTTCCTCGTGCGACAACTCCGCCGAGCCGGAGCGCTGGGCGATGACGGAGCTCGAGCCCGGGCCCGGCTTCGTCGCCAGCATGGTTGTCGAGGCGCCCCTCGGCAAGCTGAAACTGTGGCGGTGGGGTCCGCCCGAATAGGGATTTCGAGTTAGTGCACTAACTCGCCAAAATGCCGCTTGACACCCGCCCGACAGGCATTATAAGACATCTATCCATCCATTTCTCCGTTCTCGATGGAGCAGGCGCTTGTGAGCGGCGAGCCCCT
>Ga0272441_10003489_pt1 | contig 29822 bp, 21 predicted proteins | sample SSMProp6N_FD_193582 | JGI IMG/M metagenome (GOLD analysis project Ga0272441, IMG submission 193582) | Marine sediment archaeal communities from Little Sippewissett salt marsh, Falmouth, MA, United States - SSM-Prop-6N | ecosystem: Environmental > Aquatic > Marine > Wetlands > Sediment ... | reverse complement strand
CGCCGTTCGCCCGAAGCTCTTACTTCGCAGAACAAAATAAAACGCCATAATTAGAAATCCTCCCACACAATATTTTCTCAGAATCTTCGCATATCGAGCCTCAATATACCGTGTTTTTTGAATTAGATTCATTTATCTTTTGTTTTTGGCGAAACATTTCCTATATTTTTACTAGCGCGACTAAGATTGTTTAGATTTCTTCAAATACACACTTCTTGTGAGGGTAGAAAATGTCAATTCATAAGAAATCCGTTCATCTACGGTGCAAGGGTGCCGTTCTTATCATATCTATGATCTTTGTCCTCATATTTTCCGCTTTAGCCGTTTCCATGGCTTCTCTATCTGGAACGAATGTTCAGCTTGCTTCGAATCAAAATCAACTCAATCGATCATTGAGTTGCGCACATTCAGGAATGGAAGTCGTCCAATATTATTTGAATGACATTACCGTTCCCGGGAGCATCCAGCCCGCAAACAGAATACAAACGATCGCAAACGATCTTCAGAGTACCTTGACAAACGCAGGCATTACGAATATCAGCGTCTCTTACGATCCAGGAACACATACTTTGACCGTTCCCAACGTGACGCTCAATTCACAAACCAACGAAAGCTTCACTGCAATGATGACCTTCGGTGCCGACTACGATACCATCAATGTGCTCGTTACCGGTAAGTCTAATGAAACGCATAAGCAGGTGGGTGTGAACTATGGATTGTGTACTATCGGCAATCCTATTTTCGATTTCGGCATCGCGACCAAAGGTCCCCTGAGTATGCAGGGCAATGTAGATGTGGACGGATACAACGAAAGTATCGAGGCTAGTGTCTATATTGAAAGCTCCAATGATGCGCTTGCTTTGGAAATGACTGGAAAATCCTCGATAGCCGGGAAGGTCAGCATTGCGAATTCCTGTGCCTGTGTGGATATCGCAAAGCAAAGCTCGGTTTATGGAGCAACGGGAGAGGATGCTCTAGAGCATGTTTCCATCGGCGTGGATATGTGTGATTTCCCGACACCCAATCCGGCCTCATTTGCATGCTATATCCAAGACACATTTCAGACGGGCGATCCAACCACAAACGTGACACTCACCAATGTCGAGATTCCCGCCAACATGAATCCTTCGTTTTCAGGGCATGCCGTTATCAGGGGTATCATGTATATCAGAGCACCGAATACAGTTAGCTTTACGGGTAACGCTGAAGTTCACGGCCTGATCGTGGCGGAGGGTGATTTGGATAATCCCTCTGAAAATTGTTATCTTGATTTTGGGGGAACGGTGAACAGTTATGATGTGTCCACACTGCCTCAAGAGGAATTCGGAGCGCTCACTGAGGAAACCGGATCCTTCATTCTAGCTCCGGGATTTAGGGTGTGCTTCCGCGGAGACTTCGAGACAGTCAACGGCGTTATTGCGGCCAGTGGCGTGGAATTCCAAGGCAACGCCGGCGGGACCATTAATGGATCGGTGATCAACTATTCCGATGATTTTATGAGTTTGGCAGGAAACACCGACTTAGTGTTCAATCGCTCAGGTGTACAGGAGTGCCCTGCCGGATTTGAGCCGACAACAACGCTTGAGCGCATACCGGATAGTTATGCTGAACCTTCCTGGTAGAATTTCTCAATCATGTATTGCAAACGATTTTTTATCTAAACACGCCGATAACTGCACGTCCAATAGAATGAAGGATAAACTCATAATTCTTTGTTTTGTCTTTTCGCCAAATGTTTCTTATACTCTAATTAGCTCATAGAAGTTATTACATTCATATCTTCACGGAGGTCAGTCTAACGGGGAGGGAAAAAAATGAAACCCGTAAAAAAATCCGTCCACCGAACATGTAGCGGCACTGTTCTTATTGTCTCAATGATCTTTCTTGTTGTATTTTCGGCTCTTGCCGTCTCGATGGCGTCCATGGCGGGCGCTAATGCAGAGCTTGCCTCGAATCATCACAAAGTCGGCGCCGCTCTGTCCGCGGCCGAGTCCGGCCTGGAGTGCGGCAGATATATTATCGCCGACACACTTCCACACCTCGATGAGACCCTATATAACATCGTCTCTGAAGCGGAGGCCGACCAGGCATGGAATACGCTATGCGCCCGTGTCCAGGCCCAGCCCTGGATCAACGGACAAGCACAACAAACCGCGTCGCAAATCACTTCACCGGCCATCAACTTCGGCGATGCGACCGTCTCTTTCCAGGTTATGTTCGTTCGAGCGGATACGCACACCGTTAGACTTCTCGGCATTGGAAGCGACGGACAAGTGACTCGGCACTCCAGCGTGGACACGACGATTGCAAAGGATAACGAAGTTCTGAAGTATGCCGTCGCCGGTCGGGGCCGAATGTGGCTGACCGGGCAATCGACGATCCATGGGGATGTTTTCAGTTCCTGGGACCGACCCGAGATATCGCCCTTTAATATGACCAGCGACTCCGCCGTCCTCGGCACGGTCAATACCGTTCTGACGGCCGATCAGATCAACGATCAAAGTTATCAGATGGAAACGCTCGACGAAAATGGAAATCCGATCGATATCAACGGCAATCCTTTAGGCACGGACTACGACGAACGATATTACAGTGCCAACGATGAAATACAAGCCTATCATGAAAATATAAACTATGGGCAGCCTGACCAGGATATGCCCGGTATGGATATCTCTGATTACGACACAGATGAGTATCTTGACGGCCTGACGAATATCCCCTCGTGCCCGAGCGAGCTGCGCGAGGTCGAGTACTTCCCCCATGCGTCATCCGATGACGGGGGTTATAGCGTGCCCAGAGACGGAACGCCGAGCAGTACGTGGAACCGGAAGCTCACGCGCCACGTGTATGAGAACCAGACGTTCACGGACGCAAGACTGCCGGATAATTACAACGCGTTGTTTAGAAACTGCACGTTCGAGGGTGTGTTGTATATTGACTGTTACAAGAGTGCGAGCAGCTATTATAATAACGTCCGTTTCGAAGACTGCACTTTCAACGGGACGATCGTCACGGACGTGCCGCAAAGTCTAAAATGGAGGGAAAATTGCCTCTACTTTACGGGTGAAGCCCAATTCAACAATAATTCCGGCCTGCCGGAAGCCACGATCCTCGCGCCGCATTTCAACGTGAACCTGGGAAATACCAACCCGCAACAAAGCGAGTACAACGTGCTGACCGGCGCGATCATCGGCGGTATTGTCGATGTGCGCGGCAACGCCCAGGTTTTCGGTACGATCATTTCGATGTGCGATACGACGCCGTGGTCGTCGGGATACGTGACCAATATCGGAGCGACGCTCGATGACGGCGGTTCCGAAACAACGGAATTAGGTGACATCGGTGTGATCGATATTACGCCGAATCCCGATCAAATGCTCCCGAGCGGCATCAGCGCGCCGATTGTGATCGTGCCGATGCAGGAGACGTATTGCGAAGGGGTCTGATTGAAAAGAGGCTGATATATGATGTCCAAAGAGATCTTTTTGTGTATCATCGCATTTTGCGTGTTAGTGATGACCTTTGGCCTTGTGGCCATAACGGCCGATCATACGGAAAAATCCGCCCGGGAACCGGCTCCGCGTCTATCCAAAGATTCTGAAAACAATCCAATCCACAAAGATTTGATTCCCAACTCAACCGGCCATCCCGAAAAGGCCGACCCTCATGTCAAGCCGAAAAGGACACCCTCTTCGGCGTCCAGCGATGTGACAAACAACCATCCCCGCACTCCGAAAACCAACCCATGGCCCTCCCATGCTCGTCGGGCTCGCTCCGAAATCAAGGAACGCCTCACTCCCGTCGAATCCAATGGGCGCGTTTATCTTGAGAACACATCGGGCGTCGAGGCGATCGTCGGCGATGAAGAAGATGAAGCAGCGGTCGAAATCGTCGAATGACGCTCAATCCGGGAACCAGGACGGCATCTCACAATACGTGTCTAAATGGTTGGAATACCGGAAGAGTGGAAAACTGGAATAGTAGGTGGGAATTGTCCGGCTCTGCTTACCCCCGGCATTCCATTACTCCATTTAGATAGCCCACTTTGGCCGCTCGCGATTTCAATAATCGCAGATATCTGATTTACCCTTTATCTCTCAATCAGAAATGCCTATAATCAAACGGGTGTCATCAGTGGATTTGAACAATCTGATTGGAGTCTCGTATTACGTTGTTAATCTTATGTCGGATGAACTTCATAATTTTTCAAGACACAATGCCCAGGGGCTGACCGAGCTGACCGCGGAAGAATCGGCCGGCTTTGATCCGTATTTGTACGACGAAGAGACAAAACGGATCGACAGTAATAATGAGTTCGTTCTCCCTGAAAAGATCGGGATTATGCCGATCCGCAACGCCGTCGCCTTTCCCGGCACGGTTACCCCGTTGGCCATAGGGCGCAGACGGAGCAAAGCCCTGCTGGCCGACACCGAGCCTAACGAGTCCATCATCGGTCTTTTGACGCAGCGTGATCCCGAAACGGACACACCGAGCTTCGACCATCTCTACTCCGTCGGAACGGCCGCTTCTGTGCTCAAGATCACCAAACTGCCCCACGGCCCGGTCCACATCCTCGTCCACGGCATAGCGCGTTTTAAGATCGTCGAAAAAATCGCAACAAAACCGTATTTGAAAGCCAAAATCGAGCCGCTCAGCACCAAAGTCAGAATGACGAAAAAACTCCGGGCGCTTATTGTGAGCGTTCGCCAGACGGCCAACCGCGTCATTGCCCTGAGCCCGAATGTCCCGGAAGACGCCTCCGTGCTCCTGGAGAATATCGAAGATCCGTCCGCCCTGGCGGATTTTCTGGCGGCCAACCTCAATGTCGAGATCGAAGAAAAGCAGCAACTGCTCGAAGAGCTCGACGCCGCCAGGCGCCTCGAGCGAATATCCTACATTCTCGCCAATCAATTGGACGTCCTCGAGCTTAGCCACAAAATCCAGGGCCGCGTCAGGGAGTCCGTTGAAAAAAGCCAGCGCGAGTACTTCCTTCAGGAGCAGCTCAAAGTCATTCAATCCGAGCTGGGTCAGAAAGATTTCCGCACCGAGGAATTGAAGCAGATCGGCCAAAACATCGGCGAGGGCAAGATGCCCAAAAAAGTCGAGAAGGAGGCGCTTCGCGAATTGGATCGATTGAGCAAGATCCCCGCCGCCTCGCCGGAGTACAGCGTGATCCGCACCTATCTGGATTGGGTGTGCGAACTGCCCTGGTCGATTCAAACACAAGACCGGCTCGATATCAATAAGGCCCAGCGCGTCCTGAACGCCGACCACTATAACTTGCGAAAGGTCAAAAAACGTATCCTCGAATTCTTAGCGGTGCGCAAGCTGAATCCTGCCGGCAAAAGCCCGATCCTGTGCTTCGCCGGGCCGCCCGGCGTCGGTAAGACGTCGCTCGGCAAATCCATCGCCCGCGCGATGGGCAGAAAATTCGTCCGCATATCGCTCGGGGGGATACGGGACGAGGCCGATATTCGGGGGCATCGACGAACGTATATCGGGGCCTTGCCCGGCCGAATCCTCCAGGAGCTGCGGAAATGCCGCAGCCGGAATCCCGTCTTCATGCTCGATGAACTGGACAAAATCGGCAGCGATTTCCGAGGCGATCCCGCCAGCGCCCTGCTGGAAGTGCTCGATCCCCAACAGAACTTCAGCTTCTCCGACCACTATCTCGACCAGCCGTTCGATCTGTCCGGCGTCATGTTCATCGGCACCGCGAATTATCTCGAACCCGTCCCGCCCGCCTTACGGGATCGAATGGAGATCATCGAACTGCCGGGCTACACTGAAACGGAAAAGCTCAATATTGCCAGGAAATATCTTGTCCCCCGTCAGCTTAAAGAACACGGCCTGAGCGCAAAGACCTGTACCATCAAAGACGAGACTCTTCTCGCGATCAACCGGGGTTATACGCGGGAGGCGGGAGTCAGAAACCTCGAAAGGAACATCGCGGCGGTATGCAGGGCCGTCGCCACGGAGATTGCCAAAGGCAATAAACGCCGAGCCACCATTACAAAAAAAGACACGGTCACGATCCTCGGCCCGGTTCGATTCGAATCGGAATTAGCCCTGCGGACCGGCATCCCGGGCGTTGCAACGGCTCTGGCCTATACGCCGGTCGGCGGCGACTTGCTCTTTATCGAATCGGCGTCCATGCCCGGCAAGGGACAGTTGCAGCTCACGGGGCAGATCGGCGATGTGATGAAGGAAAGCGCCCAAGCGGCCTTTTCAATCGTCAAGGCCAATGCGGCGAAGCTCAATATCGAGGCCGAACGTTTCAGCAAATTCGACTATCACATCCACGTCCCGGCCGGCGCCATCCCCAAGGACGGCCCCAGCGCCGGCGTCGCCATGTTCACGTCTCTCGTCAGCTTATTGCTGGGCAAACCCACCCGTCCGGATATCGCGATGACCGGCGAAATCACGCTTCGCGGTTTGGTTCTTCCCGTCGGCGGCCTCAAGGAAAAAATCCTCGCTGCCAAGCAGGCGGGAATTCAAACGGTGATCCTGCCCGCCAGAAATAAAAAAGACCTCCCTGATGTCCCCAGGGAAGCCCAAAGAGGTCTAAGATTTAAATTCGTGAAAAACACAAACGAAGCTCTCGAAATCGTGTTAGACACCGAATAACGACTTCTTTACACACGCTTACGTTGCCATGTCAAAAACGGCGAGATTGTCATCGCGATTGAAGCGAAACAATCTCAAACCTTTGTATGACCCGGTAGTTAAGATTGCTTCCTCGCTTCGCTTTTCGCAATGACAACTCCCCTATTTAAGCCTTGAGAGAGTACGACACTCTATTCATACCCAGGCCTATAGTGACGCAACCACATCCTGCCCGATTCAAACGCGATCTGGTCGTCCGGAATATCGGAAGGATGCATCAGAACCAGCTCTTCGATCTCCGTCTTGTCAAAAACGGCGGGCAGCGTATCCACGCTGGAAGAAAAAAACAAATCGCACGTCTTGTATGTCACGCCCGCGTATTCATACGTGTTCGGATAAGAGCCCAAATATTTCAGCGCGCCAAGATCTATGCTCAATTCTTCTTTTATCTCTCTTCTTAAGGCCTCCTCCGCCGTTTCGTCCGGTTCGATAAATCCCCCCGGCAAATCGAGTTTCCCCTTCGCCGGCTCCCGGCTTCTTTTGATGAGCACGACTTGTTCGCCATATGCCAGGATGACGCCGACGGCGGCGGCCGTGTTGTGGAAATAAGTGAAGGAACACGCCGGACAACGGAACTCTTTCACCCCGTCGAAGGCGATCTCTCTCGATCCACACGAGGGGCAATAACGAAATTTCTCCATGTTCATGGCTTCACGCATGATTCAGCAGCCTCTATTCAATGTCACGATTTAGGATCATTTCCAGCTCGATCTCATCGCGCAATGGGATACCGTCATTGCCTATGAGCGGTACGGGCTTCAGTCGTCGAGCGAATTCGATCGCGTTTCTGCTAATCTTCACAAGGGCGAAGCCCCGCTTCTGATAAAAGCGCAAGGCGTTCATGTTATCGTTTGTTGTCACCAGCCAGAGCCGTTTGCAACCGGCTTCCACCGCCGCCGCCTTCACCGCAGCCATCAGGGCCGTCCCGACGCCCATACGAGAGCGCAGACTATCAAGGCTCACGACCTCGCACTCAGGTCCGGACATCGTGTACGTGACCAAGCCCACGCGCTTTTCCCCGTCAAGGGCGACGAAGCCGGGCAGGTCCCTGCAATGATAAACGTCGCAATGAACGGCCACAAATTCGGCGCCCCATCTCTGGGTGATGAGATCAGCAACCCAATCCTTGTCATCCGGACCCACAGCGCGAATCTTAAAATCCGACAAGGCCAACCTCCTCAATAGCATTCGTCACACGCACAACATCGAGCATCTCCGCCACATCATGGACGCGAACGATGGATACGCCCGCCGCAGCACATAACGCCACGGTCGCCGCAGTACCGAATAGCCGCTCGGCGGGTTTGTCTTTACCGGTAACCTTACCGATGAAGCTCTTACGGCTGGTCCCGACGAGCACCCGGTAATCCGTCTCGACAAATCGTTTGATGTTTGCTAATAACACAAGATTATGTTCTCTCGTCTTGCCGAAACCGATGCCCGGATCGATAAAAATCCTTTCCTTTGGGATGCCGGCTTTTTCCGCCCGTTCAGCTCGTTCCAAAAGAAATGCCAGAACTTCTTCCACTACGTTTTCATATTTCGGTTCGGCTTGCATCGTAGCTGGCGTGCCCCGCATATGCATGAGAACAACCGGGACACCATACTCAGCGGCCAGCGCTCCCATTCGCTGATCGCTGAAGGCCGTGATGTCATTAAGCATCCCGGCTCCCGCCTTTAGAGCCGCCCTGGCCACGTCATAGTTATATGTATCAGCACTGATGGGGACAGAGATATTTTCACAGAGGGCCTCGATTACCGGGACGACTCGTCTGATCTGTTCGGCAGCGGAAACCGCTCCGGAACCCGGCCGGGTGGATTCCCCCCCCACATCAATGATCGCCGCTCCGTCCGCCGCCATTTTCACGCCGTGCCCGACCGCCCTGCCGGCGTCGAAGAATTCTCCACCATCGCTGAACGAGTCCGGCGTAACGTTCAAGACGCCCATCACCACGCAGCCGGTCGAGAAGTCCAACCGCCCTCTCGGCCACGCGAGGCCATCATTGCCAGTCTTGACTGTATTATTTTTCACTGATAACGTCTCGGAACCCGATCCCTCTGAGCTTCTCGGCTAAGCGAGAGGCCGAATCCTTAATAACAGCCTTCGTATTCTGAAATTCTCGGCGAACGGGATAAGTCTTCCGGAGGTTGTCGAAATGCTTACCCGTCTCTTCCGTGGGCTTATTCAAAACCTGTCGCAGATTTTCGTCATCCCGTTCAATCGGATAGACTTCCCGCACGGCGTTCCATAAGGCCTCCTGTTCATTGTCGATATCCGAACCCGGCTTGACTACCGGAACGGCCGGCTCGGGCAGGAAATCTTCCATACCGTATTTTGGCTCTAAACCGAAATGCTCACAGGTCGCCTTGTAAATCATAATCAAACCGGCAATCTTGCCGTCCAGCGAATACCCCGCGATGTGCGGGGTGCCGATATCGACCATGCCCAACAGTTCCGTATCGATATTCGGCTCGTTTTCCCAGACGTCCAGCACAATCCCTTTCATCCGGCCCGAGCGGATGGCCTTTTGAAGAGCGCCGCTGTCCACCACGCCGCCCCGGGACGCATTCACAAACACGCAATGATCTTTCAAGGAGCTGAAAAACTCCCCATCGACCAAATGATACGTCTTATCCGGCCCTTTATACGTCAGCGGCGTATGCACGGTGATAAAATCGCAATCGTACAGTTCCTCAATCGGCAAATATTTCGGATCGCCCGTCTGCCTCTGCAAAGGCGGATCGTTCAGATAAATCCGCATTCCCATCGCGGCGCATTTTTGTGCCACCCGGCTGCCGACGTTGCCAACGCCGATGATCCCGATCGCTTTATCCTCCAGGTCCAGCTTGCGTCGTTGCCCGACTTCGAGCAGGCCGGCAAGGACGTATTCCGCCGCCGAATTCGCATTGGAACCGGGAGCGGAGGTAAAGCCGATCTTGTTTCGCCGAAGGAAGTCAATGTCGATATGGTCGAAACCAATCGTGGCCGTCGCGACGAACTGCACCCTACTGCCGGCCAGCAAATCGACGCCGACGGGCGTGATACTCCGCACCAGAAGAACGTCCGCATCCGCGACGACCCACGGCGCCATCTCCCGGCCGCCCACCACAGTAACCTCCCCGACGGAGGAAAAACACTCAGAAACATACGGTATATTGGCGTCTGCAACGATCTTCATCGAATTCGTTTCCCTTTTACTCCTTCTAATTGGGTGGCAGCCTCAAGCGTAGCTTGGGGATGGCTATTCACCCTTCCATCCCCAAAGCCTTCGGCTTTGAGGCTGCCACCCTTTTTCAGATTATCAATCATTCACTTGCAGTAAGATACTCGGACTCTATTCAAAGTTCAAAGCCGGCAATTTCCGTCCCGCAATCGGGACATTTCGAATCCTTGAGATGATTGGCGGCGATTCGATACCCCATTCGCTCGATCAACATCCGGCCGCACTGATAGCAAAACGTGCTCTCGGTCTTCGAGCCGGGCACGTTGCCGAGATAGACGTATCGAAGCCCCGCGGACGTGCCGATCTCGTAGGCCCTCTCCAGGCTGGCCAAAGGCGTCGGAACCGAATCCTGATATTTGTACTGTGGATGGAATCGACTAATATGCCAGGGAACATCGGGTCCGGCTTCTTCCGCGATAAAACCGGCCAGTTGCTTTAACTCATCCTCAGAATCATTTTCTCCCGGCACCAGCAGCGTCGTAATCTCGAGCCAGATGTTCGTTTCTTTGGCAATGTAGCCGATCGTATCGCGCACCGGCTGCAACCGTGCCTTGCATAGTTTCTTATAAAAATCGTCGCTAAACGCCTTTAAGTCCACATTGATGCCATTGAGCCAGTCGCTCGCGAAATCGACCGCCTCGCGCGTCATGTAGCCGTTGCTCACGAACACATTGGCCAGCCCGCGTTCTTTCGCCAGGCGTCCGCAATCGCGGCACAATTCCATAAAGACCGTCGGTTCGGTATAGGTATAAGCGATGCTCTTACAGCGATTGCGTACGGCCGCCTCGACCAGATGCTCCGGGGCGATGGCCTGGCCGTCGATGCGACCGCTTTCTATCGCGGCCTGGCTGATCTGCCAGTTCTGGCAGAATGTGCAGCGAAAATTGCATCCCACGGTTGCCACGGAAAAACTCTGCGAACCGGGCTGAAAATGAAATAACGGCTTTTTTTCTATAGGATCGGGATTTGCCGCGCATACCCTATCATAATTGAGGGAATGTAACACGCCGTTAAGATTCTTCCGAACGCCGCACCGGCCGAGATCGCCGTCATCAATCACGCACCGATGATGGCACAGATTGCATCGAACCCGCTGATCCTGCCCTGAAGGATCCCACAATACGGCGCGGTTAAGGTGTTTGCGGTCAGATTTCACAACAATTTTTCCGAAAATTTTCTTTATTCTTAAAGAAATTAATATATACAATGACCGATGTAAAATCAATGACGCGGATAAAAACAGGAACCAGCCGGTCAGCTATTGAGTCAGATAAGGAATGCAAAGGAGGTAGTACTCATGGCCATTCACGTCAAATTAGCGGACATCCTCACTGGCTTGGAATGCCAGTCGGATGAAAGCAGCTCGTACTTGAACAAGAAAACGGGAGAAGTGGTCCTGATCAGCGAATATGAAATGCGGGCCGCCGAAGAAGACAGTCCGATTGAGGATTTCCCCGACTGGGAACGGGACCTGGTGAGGATTGCAAAGGATATCATCACCAAAAGCGGCGATTACATTTACCTGCCCTCCAAATTCGACATCCATGAATACCACGTCATCGAGCGATTTATCTTATCCCTGGACGATCCTTTGACCTCCGACCACTTGTTCGGCGTAATCCAGGGAAGCGGCGCGTACCGACGATTCAAAGATGCCGTCCATGAATACGGCCTCCAAGACCAATGGCATCGTTACCGCGACAACACCCTCAAAGAAATCGCCATCGACTGGTGCCGGGAAAACAACATCGACTTCGACGACGAATCCTCATAAATTGAAGTGGGCGGGCGACGGGCCGTCCCACAATACACCCGGCGGACGCTACCAGCTATTGCCCCTCATGGGCGACCGCCTCGTTCCCGGCATGACCGTCCTCCTCGACGATGCCGGCCGCTCACCGGAACAAGCCATCGCGGCCCGATGGGCCAGTGAACTCGGAACCACCGTAACCACACTCGGCTCGAAGAGCCGCCACCGATACGTTCGCATCACCATTCCCGAAAGAAGCCGCACTCACACCGCAACCGTCTCCATCGGCGGATAGACGATTATCCGTAGGATATCACGCGCTGTCCACAAAGCCATCCTGGCCATAATTAGAATTGGCTCAGAGGTCTTCGTATATTACTGTTTAGACAATCATGTTGGAATGCATAAGTTTTAAGTTTTCGATGTTTGATGCAGAGCAGATCCACCTCTATTCATCTTAACTATTCCCCAAAAGGCATCAAACATTACGACATGATCATTTTCTCTTTCGATAGTCGATGGCCAATTTAATATCCCTTGCCCCAACTTCGGCTGCTTCAAGTTCAGGATCCAATTCAAAGGCTTTCTCAAAGCACTTCAAGGCTTTGAGCAATTTTTCCTGTGATCTGAATACGCAACCCAATCCGAGGTAGATCTCTGAGAGATCGCCTTCTGAACATTCAAGAGCCGATTCATAACACCACCGTGCTTCCTCGAGACGTCCCTGCTTGACCAAAATATACCCCAGTTCTCCATGATTCTCAGCATTCTGAGGCCTTAATTTGATAGCTCGACGAAACCATTCAGTCGCCTCCTGAAATTCTCCCTTCAGTTCATACAGATGTCCCATGTGATAGGTCGGGATGAAAAGCTTGTTTTCCGGACAAAGCTCTAAAGCCTTCTCAAGTGCAACTCTTGCCTCGACGTACCGTGACAAACTTACAAGGGTTACACCATAATCCAAATATGCCGGAGCATATTCACTATGATCCTCTAAAAGGTCTTTGGTGAGAATCAATGAATATGCAATCGAGCCACTATTCTCAGCCTCGCGGCTTTGCCATAGTCTCTCCTTTGGAGTCCAGTCTTTCGTTTGACGTCTTCGCTCGGATTCCAAATAGGCAAAGACAGCTCTGACATCATTCAAGCCAATTTTTGCTTCGTCATAACCAGCATCCAATTCCAGCGCCTTTTCAAAATACTTCTGAGCTTCGGCAAATCGTTCTTGAGCTCTGAGCACAAATCCGAGGTTCAGGAATGCTTCATCGATACATCCTTCCGAGCATACTGTGGCTTTCCGATGATATTGTTCAGCTTCTTCCAATCTTCCCTGCCTTGCCAAAATAGCGCCTGCACCAATGTAACCATCAGCATCGTCAGGCTTCAAGTCTATTGCTTTTACAAACCACTGAAAAGATGATCCAAAGTCGCCCATCTCTTTGCACATCTTTCCCATTTGCTGAAAGAGCGAATACCTCTTGTCTTGACGAGTATGCTGCATGGCTTCGGTAAGAACTTCCTTCGCCTCCCCATAACGATCCAATGTTACGAGCACATTAGCGTAATTAAGGAGACCTGGCAAGTAGTCACGATGGTTCGAAATCAGTTCTCCCAACAGGATCAATTGAAAGGCAGGTAATCCTTCAACATTCTGAATCCTCTGAAGTTGATCTTTTACTGATTTAGCGTCCATATTTTTTTAATAGCTTTTTCAATTGGAATGCAGCCCATTTTCTTGATTCTCCAATCCGCAAGTTATCCATAGATAGGAATAACCAACTAATCTTTGTTTCAATCCTCTATCGCATCAATGAAATACGGACCAAACAGTTAAGATAATACACATTTGATGCGAATCATTCTATTGTGGTAACTACTTATTTTCCTTGATAATAGCCCTCACTTATTTTTCATTTTACAGGATTGACGGGATTTACACATCTTTATGGTGGGGCAAGCCGCCACCCTACAAATGGTTATGTCGAGCCTCTGAACCGCTGCGAGGTTGTTATCTGGAAGAAAATAAATCATAGGATACTCAACACGCGTGTGTCATGTCGAGCGCAGCAAAGCGAAGCCGAGACATCTGGCTATAGGCGCATTTTCTCTGTTCGTAACCAGATTTCTCCGCTACAGGCGGACGCTATCGGCCTTCCGGTCGAAATGACAATCGAGAATCGAATATCCAGAATCGAAAATCTGTGAAAATATCTACATATTTCTTTTGACATAAGCGATGTATTACTTTATTATATATATAACATATATTTGTATATCGTATATAGCATATCGTATGTTATTAAATGATTGCTTGCTGTTGGATACTTGATTGGGGAGGTCATTTCATTTTTCACCCCGGCCTCTGCGATGCCTTCGCTTCAGACCAACTATGGAAAAACAAACCCAATCGTGTTCATTGGTGTTCATTCCCATTGCCTTGGAAGTATTCAGAAACCTATTAAAAATGCACAAAACTTTACACATTTTTACAAAAAGCTACATAATTGCTCAAAATCCGGGTCTAAAAATCAAATAAATCATGTCGATTCGTGTTCATGAGCGGTTTCACCTGAAAAAACAAAGCCAATTCGCCGGCCCTCGTTCGAAAAAACAAAGCCAATTGGAGCCGCAGGCGGGCAACTTGAAAAAACAAAGCCAATGTGTGCCTCTGCAAGCCTCTATGACGCCGGAGGGCGATAAAACCCGGCTAAAATCTTGATCGGATGGCTCACCGTACAATCGCTGATATGCTCGATTTGCATCTTGCAGGCGGCGCATTCGGTCAGGACGTTCTTCGTTGACGAGCTTTCGAGCGCGTTTTTCAGGCTCGATGAGATGATCGAAGACAGCTCGTAGTTCTTCTTTTGCATACCGAACGTGCCGGACAGACCGCAACAGCCGGCTTTGAGGTCCGTTACGGTCACGCCGCACAGGTCGTGCAAGAGCTTAATACTGGCCAGTTCATCAGTTACGGCGCATAAATGACAGGGCAAATGATAGACATACTCATCCTTCCGGGTTTGCGCAGGTGCCTTGAGCTTCTTTTGAACATGCAGGCTAAGCAAATAATCCATCAACTCGTACGTGTTCTCAGATACGAGTTTCGCGTCTTCTCCATCGACGAAATGGCGCATTTCTTCTTTCAGGCACAAGGCCGCACTGGGTTCGGAGCAGACGATTTTATAGCCGGACCTCACGGCTTCGGCCAAATGCCGAACGTTATACGAAAGGTCTTTGCGCGCGGTTTTCACGTCGCCGTACACCATGGCCGGCAATGGGGCCGGCAACTGATCGGGCAACATCACGTCGATCTCGTTGTGCCGCAAAACGTCGAGCACGGCAAAGCCCAACTCGTGATCGTTATAATTGGCGTAGGTATCGACGAAATAGGCGACTTTGTCAATGGGCTTTTGGATCGGCTCGCAAGACGCCAGGTACTTCCGCCCTGCCTTCAGGAACGAGCCCCGCCGGAACGTCGGCATGGCCCGTCGCCGGTCGATCCCCATCGTCTTATCCAAAAGGCTCTTGAAAATGGGAAGGCCCATCACGAAATTCGATATCGGCGAGAACAGGCTGCCCATCAGACTCAGATAGCGGTTATGGCTGAGCATATTCTCTGTGCGCCGCAAGCCGTTTCGTTTGACGTATTCGGCCCGGGCCATCATCATCAGCTTGGAAATATCCACGCCGGAGGGGCATTGCAGCGAGCACGCTTTGCAGTTCACACACAAATCGAGGAACTTCCTGAATTCCGGCGATTCGAACTCACGATCCTCCAGTTGCCCCGATACCCAGAAATGCAGCATGTTCGCTTTGGCGCGGGAACTGCCCAGTTCCTCGCCGAGCGCGCGATAGACCGGACACATCCGCAAGTCGGATTCCCGGCTCAGGCACAGTCCGCAGCCGTAACATTGCTCGATTTCGATGTCAAGCTCATCTTCCGCGAAGTGCAAATCCGTCTTCACTCGCTCCGGCAGGATCTTTCGAGCACGCCTGAGATCCTTGACCATAACGTCGGGATCGCTGTTGATGATCTTTCCCGGATTCATCAGGCCGTGAGGATCGAAGATGTTCTTGATTTTGCAGAGCAGCTCGTAATAGTCGTCACCGTATTGCTGCCGCACGAACGCGGCCCTGACCAGGCCGACGGCATGTTCGCCGCTCACGGAGCCGCCCAGCGACCAGGCCAGCGTGAAGACGTCGTTCGCAATCGCCTTCATTTTTTCAATATCCTTCGGATCGCTCAAATCCAGGAAAGGACGAATATGCAGCTCACCATCGCCGGCGTGACCGAACGACGACACCGTGATTCCATACTTCTCGCCGATCTTCAGCAGCCCTTCGATATACTCTCCGAGTTTGTGATGATCGACCGAGACATCCTCCATGAATTCCGCGGGGTGCTTTTTGCTTCTGCCTCTCAAGAGCAGCGGTCCGGCGTCTTTGCGGCATTTCCAGAGGCGCTTCTGCTGGGCCGGATCGAACACAAGGGTCCGCCCGCTTGCCAGCTCTCCCACGGCGGCATCCGTTCGTTCGATTTTCTCTTTCACTTCCTCCTGCGTTTGGCCCGAATGCTCGTTCACGAGGATGGCCGCCGCGTCGGCCGGGAGGATGTCGTGATACTCCGGCAGTGCGTCCCGCGACATATCCATGAGCGTTTTGTCCATCAATTCACATGTGTTAACGCCCGTATTGACGATCGTCGGCACCGCCTGCGCCATCTTGGCCATCGACTCGAATTCAAGTTGCAACACTGCTTTCACCGGCGGCACCGGAACCGTTCTGAGCGTGAGTTTTGTGAAGATCGCCAGTGTCCCTTCCGACGCAGCCATCATACGGGCCAGATCGATTTTGCCATCGCGACAAATCCCGCCAATGTTATAGCCGCACCGGTTGCGCTTGGATTCCGGCAGCGCTTTCTCGATCACCGCGCGAGCGCCCGAAAGGACGGAATAACACTTCTCGGCGATGGAGCTTGCTTTCGGATCGAGGTTATTGCGGAACTCGACTCTATCACCATTGGCCAGGACGGCTTCGACCGCTTCCACATAGTCCGCCGTGTACCCGTACTGAAGCGAGTGCGAACCCGTCGAATTATTAGCCACACACGCCCCGACGACGGCCCGGTTCGCGCTCGACGGGTCCGGGCCGATTTTTCGCCCGTATTGAGCCAGGTACAGATTCAGATCATCCAGCACGACCCCCGGCTCACATGTCACCGTCTCGCCGTCGGTCTCAACGCCGATGATCTTATTCATATAGCGCATCATATTAAAAACGATACCGGTTCCCAGGGATTCTCCCGCCAGCCCGCTGCCGGCGCCCCGGGCGACCACCGGGATGCCCTCCGACGCGGCGTATTTCACGACGGTTTCAATATCATCGGTAGTGCGCGGCGCTATCACGCACAGCGGGACAATTCGATAAATACTCGCATCCGTACTATAGGCGGCCCGATGGAGGATATCGGTAAAGACGTCGCCCTTGACCACGCCCGACAGATCGGCGGCAATTTGCTCTGGTTCTTTGCTCATCGTTGTGTTGGTGATCCTTTCCGATTACTGTTCAAAGTCACGCGGGAGGAACTGGGCCTGGGAGACCGAACCGCTCATCCGCAGGACCGCCAGATCGTCTTCGCTGACCTGGCCGTTGATAAATTGCTGAACGTTGGGATGGGGATGATTGCGAATATGCTCGGCGTCGCCATCGGCGACGACTTTGCCGTTATGCAACATGATGATCCGATCGGCCACCTTGTACGCACTCGTCATATCGTGCGTCACCACGACCGACGTGACGCTAAGCTCTCGCTGCAACTTCAATATCAGCTCATTGATCACGTCCGAACGAATCGGGTCCAGCCCGGTGGTCGGCTCGTCGTATAAAATCACTTCCGGACTCAAGGCAATCGCGCGCGCCAGGGCGACTCGTTTGCGCTGGCCGCCGGAGAGATTCATCGGATAATAGCTCTGATAGCCGTCGAGCCCCACCATGGCCAGTTTGGCCTTGACGAGCTCCTCGGCTTTCTCCCAATCTGTGATCTTGTGGTGTTGTTTCAATGGAAAGAGAATATTGTCTCGAACGCTCAGACTGTCAAACAGGGCCCCGCCCTGAAAGAGAAAGCCGTAATGCGTCCGAACTCTATTTAACTCGATTTCATTCAAGTCATCGATTCGGCCCCTCTCGTAATAGACCTCACCGTCACTTGGCCGAAGCAAAACAATCATATGCTTGATCAGGACGGTCTTCCCACACCCGCTCGGCCCGATCACCACCGTGGTCTTGCCTTTCTCTATGCCCAGGGAAATTTGATTGAGAACCACCTTCGTGCCGAATTTCTTTGTCACCTTCTTCAATTCGATGACGGCACGATGATCGCGATGGTCGGCAGTATTTGTATTCTCGTCCCGGCTCACTATGTGCTCTCTCGTTCGATCAGACCAGACTTTTCAGCGGCCAAAAAGTGTTATAAATGGATTTGAAAATCACCGCCAGCGCGAAATCCAGCGCCAAAATGGAGATAAAACTGGCGACAAACGCCTCCGTGCACGCCTGGCCGACGCCATGCGCTCCCTCTTTACACGTGAAGCCTTTATAGCAACTGATGGCGGCAATCGCCACGCCAAAGAAGAGTCCCTTGATCACGCCGATGGAGACGTCCCACAGTTCGACGCCGGACGCACTGAAGCTCCAATAGGCCCGGCTGTTAATCCCGAATTGAATCACGCTGACAAAATAGCCGCCAATAATACCCATGAAATCGGCGTAGATAATCAAAAACGGCGTCAGCAGCAGACACGCCAGGATCCGCGGCGCCACGAGGTATCGAATGGGATCCGTGCCCATGCTCCGGATGGCGTCGATTTGTTCGGTCACGTTCATCGTCCCCAGTTCCGCGGTCAACGCCCCGCCGATGCGCCCGGCCAGCATGACCGCGGCGAGCACCGGACCTAATTCCTTCACCACCGAAATATTGATCAGAACGCCCAAATGTTCTTCCAGCCCCATCCCGGCAAGCTGGTCATAGGCCTGAACCGCCAGGGTCATCCCGACGAACGCTCCGGTAATCATCACGACCGGTACGCTGCGAACGCCGATGATATTCATCTGGGTCCAGATCAGCGGATAGGCGCTCGAACTCATGCACGTCCGGGCGGAGACGGTCATCGATCGCACAAAAAACCGTGCAAATCGTCCGATATTCTCAATACCGCCAATCGTCCTGGCGCCCACCATTCGAATCATGCGTTCCGGCCCTTCGTATACATCCTCAGCAAACGTTCCCAAATCGGACTGTTCATAGTAAACGGCGGTTGTTCGTCCGTCAATCACCAATCAAAAGACAAAATCCTTTTCCGCGTCCGTTTTTATGACGTATGTCGATTTTCATCCCCGAAAAAGCTTTTTCTTGATTATATCAGGGCCCCGATTTGTCGATATCTCTCACATATAAAACGAGTCGGGCACTTACTGGAGTTGACACCTTGGCGTACACAGCCCGTGAGGTGTGGTTTGAATTTTACGCGGAGTCTGCATAAGGCACTGAAACGGCTTAGAGACAAGGTATCTCAGTAACAGTGAATATGAACCATGGGTACGAGTAAAATTATACGCAAGAGCCTCCTATTCTTCACATTTATCGCGGTGATTGCCGCCATCGTTTACCTGGCGTTGCACAAAGACCAGATTCTTGAGGCCGCAAGCAAAGTACCGAAAGACGTCAAATACTACGGTCTTATCGCGATCATTATTTTCATGTACCTAACCTATTTCTACAATAAATATATCTCCCGCGCCCTCCTGGAATGGAAGCACATCAAACAGGAATCCATCGCCATCCACGCGATGCGCGCCCGACAGCAAGGTCTCGAGGAAAAAGTGCGAAAACTCACGGCTGAATTATCCGCCGCCAGGATAAAACTCACAGAAGAGATTGAGAATCACCCGCAGGATCAACGCGAGCTCCATCAGCGTTTGCAACATCTTAACTGTTTATACGGCCTGTCCAAGATCGTCAATCGTCAGGAGATTTCCCTCGACGGCCTCTTTCAAAAAACCGTATGCCTGGTCCGTGACGCCTATCGATATCCGAGTTCCATGAACGTACGCATCATTTTTGACGGGATCCGTTACGAGGCGAGTGACTTCAAAAAAAGCGAATTCAGCCGCCACGCTCAGATACAAATAAATGAAAAAGCCACAGGCATGATCGAGGTGTACTACCTCGGAAGTGAAGCTAAAAATCATGCGCAAATATTTACGAAGGAGGAAGATGATTTACTCCAGGCGGTAGCCGAATGGCTCGGCAGTATTGCCGAACGTAAACGCGCGGAGGAAAAACTGCGGCTGTTTCGGAATCTCATCGAACGATCCAATGATTATATCTTCGCCGTGGAGCCTAAATGGGGGCGTATCCTGGATGTCAACACCCGGACGTGCGACAGCCTCGGGTACGCACGGAACGAATTACTGAACATGATGACGATTATGGACATCGAAGAGGCCTCCTCGGATGACACGCCGTGGGAAAGGCAAATCGAGGAGCTCCGAAGCAAAGGGGATATCGTCAAAGAAGGTCAGTATCGATGTAAGGACGGTTCCACCTTTTTCGTGGAAACCAGCTTGAAACTTGTCACCCAGGAAAAGCAGGAATATATCATTGCGATTGCACGGGATATCACGGAGCGTAAACGAGCGGAAGCCAAACTCAAAACGGCCCAGGACAAGCTGCTCGAAACCGCACGCGAGGTCGGAATGGCGGAAGTGGCGACCGGCGTCCTGCACAACGTGGGCAATGTTCTCAATAGCGTCAGCGTTACCGCCGGATCGATCAAAACACGAATCCGTAAATCAAAAATTACATATCTCACCGACGTCGTTAAGCTTGTCGAGAAACACGCGGACAATCTCGGCCATTTTGTAACGAAAGAAGAACAAGGCAAGAAACTGCCCGTATTTCTCGCCCACCTATCCAAGGAGCTGCTTACCGAACAGAGCCGCTGTCTCGAAGGTCTGGGCGCCTTGACGAAACACATTCAGCATATGGCGGATATTATCCAGCTCCAACAGTCACATAGCAAGACAAAGGGGTTGATTAGTCCCACATCCATCAAGGAGGTTGTCTATGACGCGCTTCATATCAATGCCGAGACCATTACACGAAACCAGGTGAAGGTGAAATGCGAGCTCGTCAACATTCCGAACCTTTTGCTCGACCGCCATAAGGTTCTGCAAATTCTGACGAACCTGATCAGTAATGCCGTGCACGCGCTTTCCCGAAGCGAACGAGACGACAAGACCCTCTCGATAGTCGCTGAACAAATAGAACAGGATCGTATCCGCATCCAGGTCATCGACAACGGCATGGGAATATCCAATGAGAATCTGACGCGGATTTTCGAGCATGGCTTCACCACCAGGAAAAAAGGACATGGATTTGGACTGCATAGCACGGCTCTGTCCGCGAACGAACTGAACGGTTCCATAAAAGTGCATAGCGATGGCCCGGGGCAAGGCGCTGTCTTTTCCGTCGAACTACCCTTCAAAACACAGGAGGTCGCGAAATGAATCACTTAGATGAACAAATGGCCCATCGCCTATTGGTGATTGATGACAATCCCAGTATCCATAAGGATTTTGAGACCATTCTCCTTGACGAAGACGAGAGCAGCACATTAAACAGCCTCCGGTCTGAGATGTTCGGTGACGGCGCGAGCACGTCCGTGATGAAAAGCGTCTATCAACTCGATTTTGCCTCTCAAGGAAAAGACGGGTGTGAGAAGGTCAAAATCGCTCGTTCTGAAGGACATCCGTACGAAGTGATGTTCGTTGATATGCGGATGCCGCCGGGTTGGGACGGCCTCCAGACCATCGAACAAATATGGGAAATCGACGCCGATATTCAGGCTGTCATTTGCACGGCCTATTCAGACTATTCCTGGGGAGAGATTACCGAACGTCTTGGGCGATCGGATAAACTGTTGATCCTGAAAAAACCGTTTGACAGCGCCGAGGTGGCGCAACTGGCCAGCGCCCTGACGGAGAAATGGCATCTGAGACGGCAAGCCGCCTTGAAAACCGAAGAATTAGAGCACATGGTGGAAGAAAGAACGAACGCGCTCACACAAACCAACGAACGCCTCAAAGGGGAGATTGTCGAGCGGGAAGAAGCCCAGCGCCAACAAGGGGAGTTGCTGCGAACCGTTGAAAATATCAATAAAGAGTTGAAAGATTTTGCATCGATCGTCTCCCATGATTTAAAGGCGCCGTTACGCGGCATTAAGGCATTGGCGACCTGGATCGTGGATGACTGCTCGGGCCAGTTGGGAGAAGAAGCCAGCGAACAATTGAACATGCTGGTCAACCGCGTGGACAAGATGTACGAGCTGGTCGAAGGCGTCCTTCTTTATTCCCGAGCGGGTCGGACGGAAGAACATCCTCTTCGGATCGACCTGAACAAATATATCCCGGACATTATTGGCATGCTCGCCCCGCCCGAAAACATCCGCATCACACTGGCGAGCAAGATGCCCGTCATCGAGTGTCAGGAGACCCGCGTGCTGCAGTTGTTTCAAAACCTGCTGGGCAACGCGATAAAATACAATGATAAGCCGGAGGGGCAGATCAGCATCGACTGCGTGGAGGAGGGCGACTTCTGGAAATTCAGCATCGCCGACAATGGGCCCGGGATCGCGGAAAAACACTTCGAACGAATTTTTAAAATGTTTCAGATTTTAAGGGTAACCGACAAACCTGAAGGGACCGGGGTGGGCTTGACCATCGTCAAGAAAATCACGGACATGTGTGGAGGTAAGATCTGGGTCGAGTCACAAGTGGGAAAAGGCTGCACCTTCTTCTTTACGCTGCCAAAGAAAAAAACGAGGACAAAGCATGCAAAGCTCAAAGCCAATACTACTCGTTGAAGATGATAGCGTAGATGTCATGACGGTGAAGCGCGCTTTTAAAGAACTCGAGGTGACCAACCCACTCGTGTCCACCGGCGACGGCGAAAAAGCACTGGCCTATCTTCAGGACCGGACGGCCACAAAGCCCTGTGTGATTCTATTGGATTTAAACATGCCGCGGATGGGCGGCATCGAGTTTCTGAAAGTCGCAAAATCAGACGAGTCGCTCCGGACCATCCCCATCGTTGTCTTTACGACGTCGAACACGGAACAGGATATCACACAAAGCTTCGAGCTCGGGGCCGCCGGTTATATGGTCAAGTCCATGGATTACAGCAAGTTCATCGAGACGATCAAAACGATTGATTCCTATTGGTCGCTCAGCAAATTACCGACGGATGGAGACTAAAACAATGGAAAAGACGCGATACAAGGTGTTACTTATCGAAGACAATCAGCTTGACCAGATGGCGTTTAAGCGCTTCGTGGAAGGCAATAAAATTGGCTATGACTACACAATTGCCGGCTCGGTGGCCGACGGAAAACGCGCCATGCGTACGGATCATTTCGATATCATCATCACCGACCATTCCCTCGGTGACGGCACCGCCATCGACGTGCTGAATTCCGCCAAGGACATGCCGATTATCGTTGTCACCGGGGCCGGCGACGAGGAAACCGCGGTCAATGCCTGGAAAGCCGGCGCCTACGATTATATGGTCAAGGATATCAATCAGGATTACCTCAAAGCCATTCCGCGAACGGTCGAAAACGCCATTCATCACAATCAAGTCGAAAAGAAGCTGCACTTGCTCTCCGCCGCGGTCATGAGCACGGAAGACAGCGTCTTTATTACGGACATGCAGGGTAAGATTATTTTTGTCAATAAGGCCTTTTGCCGGATCTACGGCTACACGGAAGAAGAGATCGTCGGCCAAAACAGCCACATCCTCTGGATTGGAAGAGATCAATGCAAGAATACCCGGAGCGTCTTCCAAACGAAGGCCGTCGGAAGCAGTTGCGAAGTCGGCTTCTATCACCGGAGAAAGGATGACAGCGTCTTCCCGATTTCTCTTTCCCGGTCGAACATCAAAGATGCAAAAGGAAACGATATCGCCATCGTCGGCGTGGCCAGGGACATTTCCGAACGGATTCTCACCGAGGATGAGATCAGAAATGAAAGTCTGAAGCTGCAGAAAGAGAATCAGTTTCAAAACAACGTCGCGATCATGGTTGCACAAACGCTGCAGACCTTGTTGGCCGACGGTCACGTCGGAATGGCCGAGCGGTTGATTAGCGATTATTTCGATATCTCAAATATTGAAGCGGGAAAAGTGGAACTCCATCCACGCGCGTTTTGTCTGGCGACGCTCATGTCTAAAGCGGTGGAAGCGTTCCAGCCGCTTGCAAAAGAGAAGAATATCGAACTGAACAACACCACCTCCACCGGAGAGCTCATCATCGACGCCGACTATGACAAATTGGCCCAAGTGCTGGTGAATCTTCTCAGCAGGGCCATCAAGTTCGCTTCCGCGGGCAGCCGGATTGATCTGGCCGTTGAGGAGGCCGGGAACGACCTGTCCGTGGAGATACAAGATGATGGACCGGTCCTCGAGCGGGATGAGATTGACCGTATCGTCACTCAAACCGACTGGATTAAAGAGCAGCTTGGCACCGGTCGAGAGGACCTTGCTTTGGGTTTAAGGATCGCCAAGGAATACGTGGAAATGCACGGAGGACGGATCTGGGCTGAAAGCCGCAAGACCAATCGGAATACGATTTGTTTCACCGTGCCCAAAAGGGTCGCAGGCGAAAACGTCTCCGTGAAAATGTCTTCGAAGGAAGCCTAATCGTCCCCTAATCCGAAATGGCCGCATGGCACACACAGGAATGGCAGATACGGATTAAGCAAATACGTGAGGAGAGTGAATATTAACGAAATGAGGAAATCAATCTTTCAGATTTCTGATGAAATGGGAAGTCTGGTATGCAACTAAGACACAAACTGATCCTGGGATTTGCAGGTGTGGCGCTGCTCTTCGGCGCCGTGGGAATGGTATCTGTCAATGTCGGTCTAAATGTCTTACGAGACGTCCTGAGAGCAAGCTCCATCGACTTAGCCGATCAAATGACGGATATCCTTGACACGCTGACAAATATCGGCCTGGGAATTGCCGTGGTTTTGGCAATCTTGTTTATTCTGTTGGGTGTTTACATCTCCAATTATCTATGGAATCCTCTTTTAAAACTCAGAGCGGCGATGAACAACATCGCTGACGGCGAGCTGGAAACGCGCATTGACATTCGAGGAAACAATGAAATTAGTGCATTAGCCGGCGCCTTCAATCATATGGCTGACGAGCTTAAAAAAGCCAAGGATACGCTGGATACCAGCTATGAACAATACAATGCCATGCTGCGAGCGATTTCCGACGAGATGACCCTTATCGACAAGGACTTCAACATCATCTGGTCCAACACAATGTCCAGACAAATCCACGGCGAGGATATGATCGGCAAGAAATGCTATGCCGTGTATCATCAGAGAATATCACCCTGCGAGCCCTATCCCTGTCCCACCGTTAAAGCCCTGTACGATAATCAGGTTCACCAATATGAGGCGTTGAACAAAGACAAGAACGGCGAGATTCGCTACCTTGACTGCAAGGCGAATGTAGCCCTGCACGATGAGCAGGGACGTCCGGAAGCCGTACTGGAAATTTGCAGGGATATTACCGAACGCAGACAAATGGAAGATGCGTTAAGAGCAAGTGAGCGCAAGTGCTCCGACCTCGTCCAAAACTCCCCGGACGGTATTATCTCACTCGACAAGACCGGCCATTTTCTTTCTTTTAATGCGGCCATCGAGCGCATGACGGGCTTTTCCGCCAGAGAAGTGCTCGGCCGGCATTTTACCAAAGCCGGTATCCTGGCGGACGAGTCCATTCAAAAAACCCTCAAGGAATTCGGATTACTTCTCAGCGGCGCCGAACGATCCCCGTTTGAACTCGTTATGACGCGAAAAGACAAAAGCCTCCTGGTCATGGAAGCGAATGCGCGTTTGATCGAACAGAGCGATCGAGAAGCCTGGGTTCAGCTCATCCTGAGAGACATCACCGAACGCAAGGAGGCCGAGCGGGCGCTGGATCGAAGTGAAAACATGCTTCGCACCATCATCAACGCCACTCAAGACGCCATCATCGCCATCAATGAAGACGGAACGATCAACCTGTTCAATCCGGCGGCGGAAAAGATGTTTGGCTGCGGAAAACAGGAAATGATCGGCCACACACTCGATCTGCTTATTCCCGAACAATACAGGCACTGTCACCAGCAACATGTCAAAGACTACTTCGCCATGTATAAACAGAAACGCGTGAATGAGGGTACAGTGGAAGTTCAAGCCCAACATCGTGACGGCCATACCTTCCCCATCGAGCTCTCGCTTTCCATCGGCACCATTGACAGTCAGCCAATGGTGATCGCTATCGCTCGCGACATCACGGAACGCAAGAAAGCGGAACAAACCCTGGAAGAGCTGAATAGCGCCCTTGAAACCACTAATCTCGACTTGATACGCACCAACAAGGAGCTCCAGGAATTCGCTTACATCGCGGCCCATGATCTCAAAACACCGCTCCGGGCGATCGGGACATTGGCGGACTGGCTCGCGGTGGATTACGCCGACAAGTTCGATGAGCCGGGCAAAGAGAATGTCAGTCTGCTTGTGGCAAAGGCCAAACAAATGGGCTCGCTCATTGATGACATCCTTCGATACTCCGGCGCGGGACAAAATACGCAGAAGTCTCAGGAAGTGGATTTAAATCAGGTCTTACAGGCAATGATTGAGGACGTCGCCCCGCCGAAACATATTCATGTGGTTGTCGAAGACCAACTACCTACCACAAAATGCAAGAAGACCCATATCATCCAGATTTTCCAAAACCTGATTAGCAATGCCGTCAAATATATGGATAAGCCCGAAGGTCGAATCGCCATCCGTTGCACCGAACAGGACAATGCATGGAAATTCAGCGTCGCCGATAATGGGCCCGGGATCGAAGAGAAGTATTTTGAGAAGATTTTTAAAATCTTTCAAACCCTTAAGCCTTGTGAAGGCATCGAGAGCACCGGCATTGGGCTATCCATTGTCAAAAAGCTCGTCGAGCTCAATCATGGGTCGGTTTGGGTCGAATCCGAAATTGGCCGCGGATGTACGTTCTTCTTCACATTGCCCAAATCGAAACAGGCGAGCGTGGCTTACGCGAAATGACAGACCCTTTTTTCCCGGCCACGCGCTAAGCGTTCAATTCTTCCTTCAAAGAAGCCACGAGCTCACACGTTGTTTGCGCCGCCTCATCCGTCGAAACACGCCGGCTTTCCGACTCTCGGCGCAATTTGATCTCCACGGCATTTTCAGCAAGCGACCTCTTGCCCACCGTCACTCTCACGGGAACACCAATCAGGTCGGCGTCCTTAAATTTGGCCCCTCCGCGAAGCACCCTGTCATCCAGCATGACGTCGATCCCCCGTTGGAGCAACTGCTGGTAAATACTTTCGGCGACCCGAGCGACGTTCTCATCGTCCTGATTCACGGAAGTAATAATCACCTCAACCGGCGCAATACTGATCGGCCAGATAATCCCGTTGTCGTCATTGCCCAGCTCAATGGCGGAGGCAAAAATACGGTTAATGCCGATGCCGTAGCAGCCCATAATGCACGGTTGCTCCCGCCCGTGCTCATCCAGAAATTTCGCACCAAGCTTCGTACTGTATTTGGTCCCTAACTTAAAAACCTGACCGACTTCGATGCCCTTTTTAAAAAGCAGCTTTTTACCGTCGTACGTATCGCCCTCTTCGGCATAGCGAATGTCCGTGACGATGACATTCTCACCGTCCAGCGGGAAATCTCTGCCCGGAACAACATTCCTGACATGATAGTCGCTCTTGTTCGCCCCCGCGACACCCGACGCCATCGCCGCGACTGAATGATCGACGATCATGCTCGCAACGTTGTCCGCTATGCCTATCGGCCCGGCAAAACCGACTTTCGCCCCAGTGACTTTTTTAATAACCTCTTCGGCAGCCAGTTCGGCATGTTCACCGCCAAGCACTTGAGTCAATTTCTCGGGATTGAGTTCATGATCGCCCCGCACGAGCGCCGCAATCGTTTTGTCGCCGGTGCTAAAGATAAGCGTCTTAATCATATCCTTCGACTGTGTCCCTAAGAACGCACATACCTCGTCGATACTACCCGCATCAGGCGTGTGCACTTCCTCGGGCGCCGGAATCTCAGTATCGCTCTTCTGCCGCGGGGCCGGATCGACGGCGGCCCGTTCAAGATTGGCCGCATACGAATTATCCTCCGTATAAACAATCGTATCCTCACCCGATTCGCAGGGGACCGTGAATTGATGCGAGCCGGTGCCGCCCATTTCGCCGGACTCGGCCTGGACGATCACGTAGTTGATCCCACAACGTTTGAAAATCCGGCAATAAGCGTCATACATGGCCTGATAAGATTCGCCGAGTCCTTCCGCATCCGCATCGAAACTATAGGCATCCTTCATGATGAACTCGCGGGACCGAATCGGACCGAATCGTGGACGAAATTCATCGCGGAATTTAGCGCTGATCTGATACACGTTGATCGGCATCTGCTTGTACGAGTTGATCTCGCCGACGGCCAAATTAGTCACAACCTCTTCGGCCGTTGGGCTCAGCACACTCGTCTTGCCGTGCCGGTCCTCCAGCCGGAACATGGTCGGCCCGTAATCCACGCTCCGCCCCGTCTTCTCCCACAACTCGAGCGGCTGCAGGGAGGGAACGAGAATCTCCTGGGCGCCGGCCCGGTTCATTTCTTCACGGACAATCGCGATAATCTTGAGCAGGCACTTCCACCCAAGCGGAAGATAGGTATACGTACCGCTGGCCACCTTGCGACATAAACCCGCCCGAATCATCAGTTTATGACTGATCGTCTCGGCGTCGGCGGGCACTTCCTTTACGGTCGGTACGAACATCCGGCTGTATCTCATATGACATTCCTCGTGGTTAATAGATCACGATCCATTCTCTCATTACGTCGAAACGCACGGCATTTAGCGTGCGTTTATAGTCGAAAAATGACGGGACTGCAAGGATTAAGTGTACAGCACGATGAGCACGACAATACTATAACCGATCAGATTCACGATCATCGGCACATCCGTCAGCAGGATGGCCTCGGGACTGCCGCCCTGCCTTTTGCAGTACACAAGGTAGAGGTAGCGATAGATCCCGTACAGCACGAACGGGATCGTGTATTTGAGATTGGTCGTGCCGAAGCGACTCACCGTCTCGCTCGACAGCGTGTAAACGGAGTAAGCCACGACGCTCGATGCGGTGACGACGGAGATCATCTGGTCCAGCAACAGCATGTCGTACGTGCCGAGCACCTTGCGATGATCGGCGGCCCGTTCTTCGAGCAGCAGCATCTCATGGCGCCGCTTGCACAGAGCAATGAAAAGCGACACGAAAAACGTACACACCAGGAGCCACGAAGAAACCGAGACATCGATAACCAGGGCCCCCGCCATGACTCTCAGGAAAAAGCTGGAAGCGATACAAAAGATATCGATGATCACCAGGTGCTTCAGCCATAAGCTATACGCCAACTGGACGACAAGATAAGCCATGGCCGTCAACCCAAACTGAAGGTCCGTCAAAAAAGCCAGGACGATCGCGGCGACTGAAATAACAACAAAGGCTATCCAGGCCCGGCTGATGGAAAGCGCGCCCGAGCTAATCGGACGCTTGGATTTCTCCGGATGACGTCTGTCGCTGGCAATATCCGCGATATCGTTCAGGATGTAGGCGCCTCCCGACAAGAGACAGAACAGACCAAAGGCGGCCAGCGTTTGAAGCAGCTTGGCGGAAGAGAAGATATTTTGCGAAAACACAAGAGCGACAAAAACGACGATGTTTTTGCTCCACTGCTTCGGTCGCAAGGCTAAAATAAGGTTCTTCATAAACGTGCCCGTCTTTCAAACCGCAGGAAAACCACGATCGAGCGCATTTATAGCCCAATAATAAAAACCCTGCAAGGATATTTCCAGACCGACAAGAAGTGAAGAGGCAAGCAGAAATGAATTTCCGCCTGGAAGGATGAATGTAAGGTTCCGAGCAACAGCATCTTGTAGCGTTCTTTGAAAAGTTGATAATCTGCTCGTGATTTCATTGGAGATTAATCATGAGCAGCAAACAGGCAAAATCAAACACCGAACGGCGGCAGTTTTG
>Ga0272441_10003488_pt1 | contig 29825 bp, 39 predicted proteins | sample SSMProp6N_FD_193582 | JGI IMG/M metagenome (GOLD analysis project Ga0272441, IMG submission 193582) | Marine sediment archaeal communities from Little Sippewissett salt marsh, Falmouth, MA, United States - SSM-Prop-6N | ecosystem: Environmental > Aquatic > Marine > Wetlands > Sediment ... | reverse complement strand
GCAGATCCCCCAGCGAAGCGCTTCGTTCGCCTAGCGAACGCTGCACCTCATCGCGCTTGCCACGCAGAGCGTCCAACTCGTTGGTCTGCGCCTGCGCACGCTTGAGCAACTTCTCGGGCGTTACTCGGTGGGTGGCACGGAAACGCTCAAGTTGCGTGCGTGCGCCACGTAGCAGTTCTTCCCTCCGCTCTTGGGTTCCCCGGATGCCGCTTTGCCTGCGCTGCAGATCCTCCAGGCGCGAATCTGCGTCTGCGACAGTTTCTCTCTGTTGGCTTAGGGTTGGGAGTGATTCGTGATCGCCAAGTTTGCCCTCGAGCTCCTTGATTCGTGCCACAACGGAGCGGGTCTCTTCCATGTCCCGTTCGTTCTGCTCAAGTTCAGAGCCGGCCGCGTCGCGCCGTGTTCGAAGGTCGTGAAGGCGCTCCTCCAGTTTCTCCGGGGCGGGTAACCTCCGCCACGCCCGTTTGATCGGACTCAGCGGCTTCACTTCGTCGTAGAGGGCTTGCGCTTGTTCAAGCTTTTGCTCGACTTCCTGCAGTGCGTTCTGTGATTGTCCGACCTGCGTTTCCCATTCGTGCAGTACCTGTTCGGCCTCCTGTCTCGGCGGCATCTTTGCCACCTCGAGTCGGAACGGTTCGATTTCCTCAAGTTTCTGCAGGAGACCATGAGCGCGGCGTTGGGTCCGCTCCGCGGCACGAAGGCTCGTTGTGAGCTTTTGGTCTGCCACGCGCGAAGCCTCTAGTTCAGACTGAGCAACAGCGGCCTCTTGAGTCAGGGTCAGCGCCCGGTGCGCCTCTTTGGCTCTGCGCTGCCACTTCGGCGAGTCTCTGAGCAGAATGCGCTGGCGCTTCTCCAGGTTGTCCAGTTCCTGCCGCACGCGGACCATCTCAACAAGCGACCTCTGCATCGCAGCGACATCTGATGCAGCTTCGGGCAGCCATTCGTGGATCGCGATCAGACGTTGCACACGTTTGGATTCCTCCGCCTTCGCGTTTCGTTCTTCCTCCAGGGCTGTTCGCTTTTGTGCCAGCTGGGCAGACCGGCGGTTCACCTGCGTCTCCAGCAGCAATTCCTCATGGTCCCGGCGAAGACGTTCGTCCTTCGGCGACCCTACTCTGATCACCTTCCCGTTCGTCGCTTTCTCGCCGAGGAGCCGCGCGATTCTCAGAAGCGCCTGATCCACAGCGACGTTTGTGTGAGAGACCAGCAGCAACGGTTTACCCTGTTCGTGCAACTCCGCCGCGATTGCGCCGATGGCATGGGTCTTGCCGGTCCCGGGCGGGCCCCAGATGAATGTGAGATCGCTTGTGAGGCTGGATTCCAGTGCAGCCAATTGCTGGGGGTTCAGGTTGTGTTCCTGAGTGGGGCCTCCTGCATACTGACGCGGTTCGGCCTCTCCCAGCAGCAGATCGCCAGCCGGATTCGGGGTCTCTCCGCACTCCGCAATCCGCTCTATCAGACGACGCATGAGCATGGTAAGGTCGCTCTGTAGCCGTGCGTTCGGAACGAAGCTTCCCAGGTCCACGGAAACGCTCAACGTCACGGTCAGCCCTTCCTTGGAGATGATCGAAACTGCGAGAGGAGGGTGTCCGTCCACCATCAGATCGCCAGGCGCGTCGTCGGGGAGGGTGAGGATGGAATCCACCGAGAAGCTGTACTGAAAGGCGTCCCCCATTTGGGCGATCTTACGACCATTGGAGAGGGGAATGGCGTTGGCGGCAGAGCTTCGCCGCGCTGTCCGGATTTCTTCCTCCAGTGCTGTACAGAATTCGCCGAGGAGCGGAGGAAGCTGGACGTCTTCTTCTTCAGCGGGTGTGTCCGGCTTGTCGATGTGCCGTCGTCTTGCCATACAAGTACATGGTACCACAACGCGGCATCCATTCAACACTCGCCCAGATTGAGCAAAGGGAGCTGACTAGGGAATCGCGCCATTGAGGTAGCATTGGCCTTTGCTGGTCGTACGGCGGAGGAGATCGAGCTGACTGCCACGTGGTGCGCCGGGCGGGATTCGAACTCGCAGAAGTGGGGAGTAGCCTTGCAGTACTACCGGTAGAGCCGCAGCTTGCACAGCTCGAGCTCTTCCACCAGCAGCTCATACAGGGTCGTGAGATTCTTTCTTCTCTGGAGACTGTAGACCCCCTTTGATTCCCCGAATGGCGAATCCGTGAGGCACTTCTTGAAGGCCCAGTAACCGCGCGTAGTCGAGTCGCCTATATGGATTCTGAAGGGGACTTCTTTCTTGAGTCGGATGAGAAAGCTGAGAAACATGCTTGTTTGTTTTAACTCCGCCAGTATCACCTGAGCGTTGTTGAGTCCGCCATCCTCCATGTACGTTTGTCCATTGGAAAAGACTTCCTTCAGAAGCGCCCGGAGATGTTCGACCGCGGAGATCACAAGCTCGCGTTGCTTGAACCCCGTGCCCAGTCGTCGGTTCAGAACGAAACTGACGAGGCAGGCAACCACCACTGTCGCCGCTGTTTGGACGATTTCGACAAGGCGCACCTCATAGAATGCGCCTCGGAGCGTCCCCCATTTGAATGCCATCGCGGCTGTCAGCGCGCCAAGGGAGAAGCAGACACCAGCAATCAGGATACCGCTATTTGCCGGCTTCCTCAATGTAGGTCCTTATCTCCTCGATCAGTAGTGGTTCCTCGTTCGAGATGAAAGCAAGTCGCTCCAGGCACCGCTTCACACCGTAGAGTCTCGCGATGCCGCCAAAAGCCTCGTCAAGAAAAGATGTGGCGTATCCTGCGGCACCATCAAGGACGATCTCGATCTTCGAGTTGTCGTCTTCGTTCGCGAACAGTGGCACGAGGAACTTTTCGCGAAACTCTTCTCCCGAATGAGGGCCGTCACTTCGGTACCGTGCGCCCGGCGTTCGAGAGAATTGTTCGGCAATGTTTATGCGGATCACCGTCAGCCCTCCGCTTCTCGAGAACACGAATCAATCATCTGAGGAAATCCCAACACAGCAGAGTGCCGTGAAACTTCCTTTTCAACAGAACGTCCGTATCAGTAGCAGACTTCACGAACGCATTGTTCGACACGATTACCAGATCCGCGATCTCGCCCTTCTTGCAGTAGCTGTAGATTGCGGGCAGACCACGTCCTCGCCAGATCTTCCGCGTTCGTGTTCTGAAATCTCCGCGTATCGCAGAACGTATCAGCTTCCCATCGTCCGGTGGATACTGAAAGAGAGTCTGCAGCCTCTCATGGAAATTCTTGCGAATAGTGTGTGGGATTCCTCTTCCATTGTCAAGAAACGCAAACCTGACTCGATTCTGCTCCTTGTCATACGAGGCCACTAGCCGCCAAGTCCCTTGGGCCTCATCCTTGTAAGCGTGGTTCGTGGTATTCGCCATGCATTCAATAATCGTCTTGTAGACGGAACTGGTTTGCCCTGTGGCTCTCCGTCCCAATCGAGACTGGGCGAAGGAGATGACCTTCGCTGCCACATCTCCCCTCACCTGCGATCCTGTCTCAATCGAGAGGATGTTACGCCCACGCAGGCGCGGAAGCTGTCGCCCTTTCAGCTGTTCGAGAAATCCGGACTCAAGCAGCACAGCTCGACAAGGCTTGTGAGACGGCAAGTTGCCCTTCACCTGGGAAAAATCGTGCTCCTCCTCCAGGAGGTCGAAGAGGGAGAGGAGATACAAGATAGCGTCTGGGGTAATCTCGCGTATCTCTGACATGTCGAGGAACACGGGATGCTTTCTGCGTCCATACTTGGTGAACTCCTCAAAGAAAAAGAGCGCCTCGACAGCATTGTCGATGAGGCTGAAATTGACGGGAGCAACGAGGCGAATCTCCCTCTTGACTGCGCCACTTCGAATCGCCACTCGCCGTTTGCAGCGCCTTTCGTTCTTTCGTTTGACCGCCCGCCGCGACCGTCTGTTGTTGCGGCGTCGGTGTTTCTGGGATTTGTAGAGTTTCTTCATTCTGAGAGGAGAAACTGGACCCGCTCTCAGAATAGAGAACAAGAGTGCATCTGACTACATCAAAACAGCCGTTGTGTCAGGGCCCTGCGGTTACGTGCGGAAAGACGTGTTGGCTGCTCTGGCAACGGGACGCCTCTTGATGGATTGGCTGGGGTTGAGACCAGTCGTTCTGGCCCGGTGGTTGAGGCTTTGCGATGGCATACGCGACCCTGCGAGTCCTGTGACCATGCACGGTTCACTCTCTCCTCGACCCCAATCCCCGTCACGAGTACACTTTTGTGGGGCAAGACACAATGGGGGCGGAAGGGATTGTGGCCCTGATCGCAGGTAATCACATCGGGACAAGGGACGCTGCGGACGATCCGTCCGCATAATCCACGGGCACGGAGTGTGCACGGGCGCGTGCCCTCGACATGAGGACTTGGCACAGACTGCTTTTCGTGGCGGTGACGCTCGGTGCGCATTTGTACTTGGGGCGATGCATTTTGCATAGCCGGTGGTCAATGGAACGGCATTGGGCTGAAGTGCTCGGAGACGGCTTCAAGCCGATCGGTCGCTGGCAGCTTGTGACGGTGACATCGGAACTGCCCGAGCTGCCGGTCGCGACGGAAATGGCCTTGCGGTTCGGTATGCTGATCCCCATCTTCGGCGTGGTAGCGACAGTCGTCGCGGTCGCCACGCTGCGGAAGCCTGAGCATGCGTATCGACTGCTCGTATCCCTCCTGGCTGTGACCGTCGTGTCGCTTCTGCTGACGGCTCACTACTGCTTCGGTATCGCGTGGCCGCCGCTCAACATCACCTATGGACTATCTCCCTAGGCGGAGTCCGACAGAGGTCGCCTCCGAAGGATATGAACCGCCAACGCCAGCTGCTTGGCCTTCTTGTCGCGTGCGTCTTGCTGTCTCCGGTTTCGCAGCGGGCGCAGAATGAAACCAGCTCGCCGCCCGCGGAGCCCGAGTGGAGCATCGGGCTTGAGGATCTGCCTGTTCCGTCAGACGAGGAGCTCGCGAGACAGGGCATCACCTTCGAGCAATGGCAAGGCATCACCAACGCGCTGGGACACATAGAAGCCCAGGCACGAAAGGGGCTGCCACGCGATCAGGTTGATCTCCTTCTCTCTGAATTGCTGGAGGCGGAACTCCCCCCAGATGCCACGAACATCTGGTGTTTCGCTGGTCGTCTCTTCACTCATGTCACGAAACTGCGATTCGGCACCACGCCGGAGGGGTTGGCAATCTTTCTCGCGTCGACGCCGCGGCTACCCGCCGAGTTGACCCCTGGCCTTCGCACACTGGAAGCGGATCCCAGCTACTCGCGCCCGCAGTGGCGCCCCTACGAGCTCGGGGACTACTCAGGGTGCAATGTGAATTGGCGTACGCACTCTGGCACGAATTCCCTTTCATGTTGCCTCATGGCCGGCACGCCTGGGGACGGAAAGGGTGTCGATGTCTACCTGATGATCGTGTGGGAAATCATGCACAAGAGGGAATGAGCACGTGGTCATCTCAGGATTAACGCCGGGAGGGGAGGGTTGAGAGTAGCACTGTGTCTCCTTGCGATCCTGCCGCTGGCGGGATGTGTCTCGACCTTCCTGGCCGTGGAGAACAACTTGGCGGAGTCCGTTGTTGTGACCTCGGGCCACACAGGAGATTCATTTCGCATCGGGCCCAAGCGCATACGAAGAGTGCCCCACACGGTTGGATCGATCAGTGTGCAGACGGCGTCCGGGGAACAAAGAGAATACCCGAACGTGGACTCACGTGACGGGCAGAACACACGCTACTTCATCTTCTGGCGGAAGGTCGTGAAGCCGCTCGAAATCGATGAGCGCCATGGGCCTACGGGACAATCCGATCCTCCAGATTTCCGTGGCGAGCCGTCCGATCGGCGGGGGAAATGACGAAACGACGGAAGATATACCCAATCCGCGGGTGGTCGATCTGGCAGAAGCTGGTGACTTTTTTGACTGCGGCCATGACCGTGTTGGTGTTTTGGCGTCTTCCCTCCTTTCTCCAGATGCATGAAGATTTCGGGATGGACTTGTGTCGGGCGCCCGCGGTGCTGCCATATCTCCGGATGCCCTTGACGCTTCCCCTCGGAGTGCTTCTGGCTGCGCTGCTGATCCAGCGAAACCGATCCAGTGCGCCACTTCTTGCTGGCCTCTGGAATGTGGGCGTGCTGATTCTGCTAGGCACGCTGGTCTTCTTCTTGGGACTTCGACACTAGGAATGATATGCATCGTGTTGCGGTAGTGCTCGGCGTGCTGCTTCTGGCGGCGTCTTGTGCGACGCTCGACCTCGAGACGGACCAGACCCGTGCGCCGCTCCCTCGATCCGATTTCACCGGGGTCTGGGAAGGGACGGGGCCGTGGTGGTACGGGCGGCTCGTGCTTCGTGAGGACGGCACGGGCGCGTGGGCCAGCATGACGCCCGGCGACAAGACGGACCTGCCGGACATCTGGGCCATCACCTCGTGGCACACGACGCCGTCCGGCATCAGGTTGACCGTTCGAGACATGGCTGCGTCCGGGCAGCCTGACGACACAGCCGTGTTCGAGGGTGGCTGCTTCGCCGGTGTGCTGCACCTTTCCGGGCCGGAGCCGGACTGGCCCAAGGGGCTGAATGCGCATTTCGTTCGCAAGTCAGACATTCAGGAGTGCAGTGAGATTTTGAACGCGACGATTGATGAAGTGAGCAACGAGCCGAAACCAACGATTCAGTAGTCCATGGTGTTGTCCTCACAAATCATAAAGGCAGAGGAGTGTGCAGCGATTGTTCTCCTGCTGGCGTCCTTTCTTGGGGTGGGCTGCAGCACAACGACACACGGCTTTGTCGCTCTTCCTCCAGATTTGCCGGGTGTGCTCGCGCATGAGAAATACACACAAATCGCCACGGAATTTGTTCGGAAGCACTACCCCGATGTTGATCTCTCAGAGTGTGTCTGTAAACCGCCCGTTGCTGAGCAACGCGCTGTGCAGAAAGGACGTCAACCGGAAGAAGTTCTTGTCGTTATTCTCAACAAGACGTCGCGTTCTGCCATTGTCGTAATCATGGAATGTGACGGTGCCGTCCTCCGTTCTCACGTCGCACCTTACCTATAGACAGACCCCGAGGAGCCCCGAAGGCCACGAGACAGGCTATGCAGGTCGGTGGCGGGGCGGGACTGAACGAGATGATGAAAGTGATGTTGTCCCTCATTGTGGTGCTCGTGCTGACGGGGTGCGTCTCGACCTACTTGACCGTCCGCAACAATCTGTCAGAATCCGTCGTCGTCACGTCAGGCCACACCGGCGAATCCTTTCGGATCAAACCGAACCGCACGCGGAAGATTCCGCACACGCTCGGGCCCGTGACCGTGCAGACTGCATCCGGCAAACGCCGGGAATACCCGAGCGTGAACGCCACTGACGGGCAGAACACACGCCATTTCATCTTCTGGCGCAAGGTCGTGAAGCCCTTTGAGATCAATGAGCACGAAGTCTCCGGCCGCGGAGGCCAGCCGCAGCGATGAGCAACGTAGTCATATACACAGCGGTTGGTCTGCTCGTCGCAGTCGGCATTGCAGTTCAGCTTGTGATCAACCGTCGCCGGCACGGGCGCGATCATCGGGAACAACTCGAGCCCATCTTGGCAGAACACGGGCTCACGTTTATATCCGCGCGCTGGCCGGGTTTTTTCAAGGTCGGGCCGTTCCCGAAGATCGAGGTCGAGGTCGGTCGGCCGCAGACTCGTGTCATGGGCGTTCGCGGCGAGTACGATGACTACAGGATTGTGATGTGCACGGATGCGGCCGGCAACACGCACGAGTTGTGGGCCAAGCTCGAGTTCGAGGCGTTCAACCTGTGCCGGATCCGATGGCGCGCGGGGAACGCTGAGAGTCTGCCTCCCGAGAGTAGGGGACTGTTGGAGGATTCGGCGTGAGAGGCTTGGCCGCGTGCCTGGTGCTTGCGTGTGTCGGCACGACCTTGACACTGCTCAGTGGCTGCACAGGCTCAGCCTACACGATTCTCGCCCGAGACATCGTGTATTGCCCGTACGGACATCGGGATCTTGTGGATGTCCCGATCCGATATGGGCTCCTCAGACCGGAAACATTCAAGACGTCGCGTGAGGAAGATCGGATCCGATGGGTTTCCGGAGGTTGTCTCGTTGCGCCGTGGAATCCGCGAACTGCTGTTACCTGCCGCACCTGCAATTTTCTATATCACCAGCCCGATCCAGACATCGGTGAGAGTGTCGAGAGTCTTCAGTCACTGTCAGCTGATGTGCAGGCTGCCTATCTGGCGGAGTATGACTTCGCTGGCTGGTGGTCCAGAGATTCTTCTGATCTGGCGTCCTTTGAAGATCCGTTCCCGGCGGTGCTGTTGACTTTCCCGACCCCGGCGGAAGAGGATTTGATCGGGAAAGTCAGCTACGGGCAGTCGTTAGATGGCGACGGACCGCCAACTGCCGCATCTCTGAGCTACCGCACGAAAGCGTCCTTTGAGCAGGTGCGTGACCGCATCCATGAATGGTACGCACAGCACGAGCTTGTTCCGGCTGATTGGACCTGGCCGCCGGCGTCAGAGGGCAATACTCGTCAATTCCACTGGCGCGTCTATTGGCCGGACGTCACTATCAGTCTGTCGCACAATGCCGAGAGAGAGATGTCGTGGGTCCGCGTGTCGCAGAGATATGACAAGCAACGATGAATTGCCTGATCGCAGTCCTCTTCGTGATCTGGTGGGGCTTGCTTCTGGCGGTGCTCCTGCCACCGCGGTCATTTCGGGACGTGATCAGGGGGCCGCGCGATACGGAATGGAATCATCGCTGTCTTGGGCGGATCTACCTGATCGGCCTGGTTGTCAACCTGGTGTTGGCGCCCGGCTTGTCATTCGGCGTGGCGCCGATGGTTCAGATCTACACTGCAGCGGTGTTTGTGCTGTTGCTGGTTCGGCTTATCGTTGCCCGTGTGCGCCATGAGACAGGGAAGGGATGGCTGTTCTATGCCGTTCTGATATGGTTCTCCCCGATCTGGATTCCATTGGTAGCGCTGATTCCGTGTTGTTTGGCTGAGTGACAGGCCCTGGAAATGCCTCGTTCAGGATTCGTTCGCTGGGACATCCGTGGCATGAGAAGCATCACAGCGTCATTTGTTCTCGTCTTCCTGTGCGGATGTGCAGGCACTGGTCCGGCGCCGTCCACTCGCGGACCCCGACCCGATGGACCAGCTCGGGAACAGCCTGCCGCCCGCGTGCCCAAGGATCTGGAGGAATGCTTCACCCAGCTCCGACGTCTTCTTCAGCCCGAGGACCTTGATCGCATGGCGCGGACCCCGGAGGACAAAATCTGGCTGTACAATTCGGGCTTGGGCAGCCGGCTGGAACGCCGTTGGGGCTTGCAGCACGATTCCAGGCTGGCACAGTGGTTCAACGAGCGAGGCGTCTTTCACGCCCAGACGATGTCGGCGAGCATCATCCGCTCGTTCTGGCGACATCTCAACTCGCGGGAGATTCGTCTTGAGGAGCAGATCGGGGGACTGCAGGTATCTGCTTCGGAACTCGCCGTCTATTCGGACTTCTTCCGGTTCCTGCCCTACGAGCCGAGCCTTGAGGAGGACGACAACTTCCTGCCTGCGCAGCACAGCCCCGGCTCGGTGCAGGGAGAGATGCTGGTGTTGTCTCCTGCGACCGGCACGCAGCGTTGGGAGGCCAAGGACCTGGCAACCTGGGAGCGGGACACGAGCGCCTTCTTGATGAACATGTTTGGCGGAGCGGGAATCCGCAAGGAGACCGTGACGGACTTCATCCACAAGAACAGGATGCCCGCCGCGATGTCAACGGCGATCGACGGGGATTTCGAAGTAGCTTTGCTCCTGCCGGCGATTCGAAGGGAATTGTCGGCTGGTGCGAGCGACGACGCAGACGCATATTGGGATCGTTTCTATGACAGGTTCCCGAAGGCGATGGCCCTGATGTCCTTCTCGCGCGTCGGGTTTGATGCGAAGCGAACGCAAGCTGTGCTCTATGCCGATTGGGCATCCGGCCCCCGTGCCGGTCGTGGGTTCTTCCATTTCCTGGTCCGCGTCAAGGGACGTTGGGTCATCAAGAGTTCCTTCAACACATGGATCTCGTGAGAGAAGAAGCAGCTGCGGATCACTCCGACCCCGATGCTTGACGAAATGAGAAGAACACTCTCGATACTGCTCTTCTTGCTGGCGGCGAGCGATTGTCTCGCCGACGGCAAGCTCTACGCCCGGGAACGGGTCCCGCCGGACATTCCGTACCAGCGTGCACTGATCCTGTTTCAGGACAGGAAGGAGACGCTGGTTCTCCAGAGCAAGTTCGAGTCCGATTCAGGCGCGTCCACCAATGCGCCCTTGGGGTGGGTGATCCCGGTGCCGGCCGTTCCCGAGCTTGCGACGATGACTGCATACGAGGCACAGGGCCTTTTTTTTGACATCGGGATCGCGTCTGGCCCAAAGGTGACGCACGTGAGGATGGTATGTGCGGCCGTGCTGCTGGGAATCATCGCTGCCAGTGTCCTCGTGCTGTTTCTCTGTCTGCTTTCTTCCTTCCTGCCCGTGCTCAAGTACCTGCGGACACGACGGGGCGTATTCGCGAGCTTCGCCGTCTACGGGATTGTGTTCTCAATCGTTGCCGCGCTGAGCATCACGACGTTCGGGACGGCGAGGGGGTGGTCCGGTGTGGATATCCTCAAGGCCGAGCAGGTGGGCATATACGATGCGAAGGTGATCAAATCGAAGTCCAGTGCGGACCTGATCCACTGGCTGAACGAGAACGGATTCGAGTTCACTGCGTCCGACACGCCCGTGCTTGACAGTTATGTCCACGCCGACTGGTGCTTTGTGGTTGCCAAGGTCCGTCCGGAGGAGAAGAACAAGGTTGCCGCTGTTGATGGTCTCATCGATCCGCTCATTCTTCGCTTCGGATGCGCCGAGCCTGTCTATCCGCTCGCGCTCACCTCCACTGTTGGCGTGAACACCGAGCTGCTGATCTATCTCCTGTCGGATCGGAAGATGGAATGCGGCGGGCGACTGAAGCTGCACTTCGCGGGCGAATTCGAGGCGGAGAGGCTCAGATACAGCAGGGGGCGCGAGACAGATCTCTTCGCCGCTTGGGAGACGGACTTGACCTATCTCTGCAAATTCAAAGGCAATCTCACGCCCGAGCAGATGCAGAAGGACCTACACTTCACGTCGGCCCCAGACAACGAGCCGTACAGGGAGCGTATCGTCAGATGGTGAGAGGAAGGCGTACGTGACACGATGAAGCATTTGTTTCCCCTGCTGCCGATCGTGCTGCTTGCGTGTCTGGCGTTGCCACCGAACGTGCAGAGCGCACCGGCTCCCGAGCGTGGTGTGGCAGTCCCCCCTGAGGGCTCTGCCGAATCTCCACCCCTCGAGACCAACCGGCTGGACACCGGCGTCCATGATGTGCCGTTGCTCAACGTGGTGCAGATGTTCATGCGGATTTCCGGCGCGAACCTCGTCGCATGCGTTCGCGACTTGGAGGGGGACGTCACCGTGTCCTTTGAGGACGTACACTGGATACCGGCGCTGCTAGCGGTCCTCACGCTGCACGATCTGGCGCTGGTCGAGTGCGTGCCGGGCAGCGAGGTGTACACGATCATGCCCCGGTCTCGAACGGCGCCGTCGGTGCCGAACGTGAGCCCAGCAAAAGCCGCGACAGAGGCGCCGGTGCCGCGGGACGCGCTCATCAGTATGACCGCCGATCCGGTCTCCGTCGCCGATGTCGTCCAAAGTGTGCGGAAAGCGACTGGCGAGTCGATCATCTTCGAGCACGCGGCGGATGAGGGCGTGACAGTTTTGCTGCACGTGGAAGACAGCCCGTGGCAGCCGGTCCTCGTTTCCGTCTTGGCGCTGCACGGCATGGCGCTCATCGGGCCCGGCCCGGATGGCGACGGCTACCGGATCGCCGCCGCTCGCGCGCATGACCGGAGGCGGTTCAGAGAAGTCAGCGTGCCGCGGTCGCAACTGCCGGCACCCGCTGCACCGTCCAAGAAGCAGAACCTGATCTCTGTGACGCTGGACCAAGTGCCTGTACGGAATACCGTGCAGATGTTCATGCGGATCTCCGGGGTCAACAGGGTGTTCTGTCTTGATGATCTGCATGGGCGGTGCAGCGTGGAACTGGAAGACGCAGACTGGCTGCCTGCCCTGACAACACTCTTGGAGCCGAGGGGGTTGTCCATCAGCGAGATCCCGCCCCGTTCCTCGATCTACGTTATCCTCCCGCGCTCGCCCGACCCAAATGATCCGCCCGACCTGCCGGTCAAGATCGTGCGGGGCAAGCGCGCCCTGATCGAAGCCCGGAAACAGGCTGCCGCCGGTAGACCACGCGACGCGCGCAAGCTGTTCCGGATGACGCTGGATCTCTTGCCCGCGACGCCGGAATATGGGGCACTCCGGGAGGAGGCAGAGATCGGATTGGACGATCTCGGGGATGGGGCGCCAGGGTGGTAACGGGAGGCGGTACTCTGAGCGAGACACAAGTGACGTCGCATCTTCCGCATGACACGAAGCCAAACTGCATGTGGCCGACACCGGACCGCAGAGAAGCAGCATCCTATGTCGTAGCCTTTGCGCCTTGGTTTGCCTGCGCCGTCTATGGCTTCGGCCAGATGCGGGCACTAAGCCGAGCCACTGCCCGCGAACAGAAGAACGGCGTCCCCAGCGACATGCACGCCTGAATTACCCCATGCCCTGGACACGACTGAAGAAACGTAGCGCCCTGGTCTGTGGCATCGTTGCCGCGGCCATCCTTCTGGTTGCGCTCGTACGTTCGTTGATCATCACGAACGGCTGCCCGTGGCTTGCCCGGAAGTGGGCGGCCGAATTCTGCAAGATCAGCAGCATTTCCGAGGCGAGACAGAAACGAGGGATTAGTGTCCGGGAATTCGAGGACGGGGACTGGGTGTTCGGCCGTTGCCGTGGCAGCCACGGCAACATCTTCGGGGGTGTCATCGTGACGAGAGACAGCACGGGCCGGGTTCGCGCGTTCCTCGGACATGTCTGTGCGCCGGATGAACTGACCATCATCCTTCTGCCGCGGAATACGTCTACGCTTGAAGACGTGTACAGTGCGATTCTTTACGGGCCCTGCTCGGAGTATGAGTGGAGAGATGCAAAGGATGATGCAGGACGGCAGTGATCGTACGCCGGCAGTCGACTCCTGTTCATAGGATGAAGAGAGCAGCATCCATAGCGATCTTCATTGTGCTCGCCGGTCTGGTGCTTCTGGGCCTTTTCGCCTATCGCACGGAGAATGGCTGGACGTGTTCGCGGACCGGCAGCCGACGTTCGAACACGACATGGCTGGGCTTTCCTATGAAGCGTCGCTTCGAGGTTTCGCCCCTCCAGCGTTGGATGGAAGCGCACGACATGGCGGTCGAGCATGATTGGGTGCGGACCATGGGAACGCGGCATGGACTCTTTTCCCTTGCGCACGGGCATGCGCGCGCCCCGGCGGTGTACCACTTCAGCCATCCTCTGCAGGAACGCTTCATCGAGACTGCCACGGAGGCCGAGATCCGGGCCTTGATCGAGACGCTCCGAGACGCGACGCGGGAGACGCAGGAGCAGGCGATCCGCGAGATCATGGAGAAGGCGTTGGACACAGGCTTGGACAAGATGTGGCGGCCGCCGCCAAGGGAATGAAGACGGCATACATTCTTGGGGCTGGTGCATCCAATCATGCAGGTTTCCCTCTGGCCAGTGGCTTGCCAACGTTTCTGCGGCGGGAGTGGGGGAAGACAGCCAATCTCACCCTCAGAAAGGACGGCGGTTTCTTCTTCGACTGCTATGACTCCTTCGAAGACTTGAGGATCCTGTCCGGTGTTGAGTCCTTTGGCACCGTGCTGGACGCAATGGCAATGGACGCCGAGGCGCGAGCAGCTCGGATCCCGCCACAACTGCGCTGTGACCTTGAGCAAGTTTTGGACCGTTGGTCTGGACGGCCCTCGTCCGGGCACCGGGCCGCAACCGCATGTGCGACACTGATAACGCATGCGTTCAAGCTCCAGAGCGATTTTGTGCGGGATCAGTTGTTCCATTCGAACGATAGTGCGAGCGGCCCGCGCGAGGAAGCCCTGTCGCGCGTGGCTGGTCAGTGGGCAGACTCAGTTGCGTCTGGCGATTGCATTGTGACTTTCAACTGGGACCTTTTCAACGAACTGGCTTTGTGGCGTGCAGAGAAGTGGCACTACAGCGACGGATACGGCATCCGTCTCCACGCAGAGATCCCAAGAACCGCACCCGTCAAGATATTCAAGCTTCACGGCTCGATCAACTGGGCGCTGGCGAACGGCATCGTGAATCGTGGGCTGTGGCTTGACGATCTAGCCTTCTACTTCGATGGCATTGCCGATCAAGACTATCACACACAAAGAAGACCGCCGGGCGTGACCTCTGCCCGTGGCCCAAGCCTTGTGACGCCATCATATCTCAAGAACACGACGGCAATTCGTGAGTTGGATCAGGTTTGGAGCAAAGCCCGCTCGGCTCTCGCGAGCGCACGCGCGGTTGTTGTCATCGGATACTCGTTGCCGGAGGCCGACCAGAACGCGGTCGAGATGATTACGAGCGCACTTGCGGAGAATGACGCGTTACAGGAGATAACCGTGGTGCTGAAGTCTGACCGGCAGGCGTTCGCTCGTTGGAAGAAGCTCGCGGAACGGGCAGGAAAGCGCACGCTCTGTCTTTCGGAAACGTTCGAGAGTTACGTCGACCACCGGGTCAGTTCTTCATGAACCTCGGTTTCGCGCGCAGCATCAGTTTTGGGGGTTGATGCCTCGGCGGAACCGAAGGCCCGCCTCATGGTTGGCTTGGCTTTTCGATGAGCTTCAATCGGTTCTCCACGCCGTCGATCAACCGTTGGTTTCCGGTCTGCAGCGCGGCTTTGTGGGCCTTCCGCCAATACTCATTGCTTCGTTCGATATCGTCCTTGTGTCTGTAGATGTCGCCGAGCATCGTGTAGCTTGCGACAATGCCGGTGGTATCGCCGCCTTCGATGTTGTAGCGTAGTCCTTCCTCGGCAATGGCGATTGCCTCATCGAACCTGCCTCTCCGATCGACAATGTTGGCAAGGTGACCTCGAACCGTCGCGTGTGCCACGGTTGAATCAGTTTTTCCAAGCACGGCTACTGCCTTCCGATAGTAGCGTTCCGCTTCCTTGAGATTCCCTTGTCGCAGCTGGTGCTGCCCCCGCCGTCCGTACTCCTGCGCTTGCCTCTCGGCTTCAGTCACCGTTGCGTGCATGCCGCTCTTCGGCGTTGCCCGAAGACCGTACTTTCCCTCCGGCGCGAGTGTGATTCCCTGGGCGAACGCATGGAAGGCATCCCGCGTCTCCTGCTTGATCTTCGTGTTCTGCTGCTCCACGAGGCGCTGGCCGACCGGATCACAGTGGCTGATCCAGAAGTAGCAGGGGTCGATCCGCACGAAGAGCCCGGCATATCCGAAGTTGTTTCTGTATATGTCGGTCGTGTTTCCCCGCGTGCGGATGTCGCCGGGCACGAACCACTCGTGGTAGAGCGCCGGCATGCCGCGCCAGTCGGTCTTCTCCTGTTTCAGCACCTCGATTGCCACGCCCGCTCGCTTCTGGAGGGGATCCGTAATTGCACTGGCGAACGCGGTCTCTAGCGACTCCCTGGCTTCCGGCGTGACCGCATCGGCGGGGCAGGGGACGACATAGTAGGAGCCACGCAGGTACGCGCCCATGCCACGGTGACTGATCATGACGGACCCCGGACCTGCAGCGCCGAAGACCGCATACATGTGTTTGTGTGGGACCGTTGCCTCGTACAGGCCGTCAACCTGTTGGAGGATCTGGCCCTTCTGAACGGCGTTCCGGGCTTCCATCCTCTCCCGGGCGACGTCCTGAAAGCTCGCACAGCCAGAGAGCAGGCAGACAGCTGCAATGACGGTGCCGAAGACCACGCCCATCCTGAGTCTGCTCATGCTCATCTTTGGCCCCTTTCCTCCAAGCCGCCAGTCGCCGATGATTATGCGTAAGCAACCGCACAATTGCCAGGGCGAATGAGGCCGCCACCGTGGTTTTGGAGTCGACTCAGCCGTTTCTGTCTGGAACACTGGCCTGCGTGGGGAGATGTGACATGATGTGCGCCGAGCTCATTGTCTGATGGGGGAGGAGAAATGAAGAGGATCCTGATCGTCATTCCGCTCTGCGCACTTCTGGTGTCGTGCGCCATGACGGAGGCGATGAAGCATTTCGGTGAAGGGACGCGCGCCCTTGAGCGCGGGGACTGGGAGACGGCAATCGCGGAACTGGAGAAGGCGCGGGAATTGGATCCGAAGACGTCGACGGTCAGGAACAACCTCGCGGTCGCCTACGGTGCGATCGGTCGAACAGAAGAATCCTGGTGGGAAGTCAGGCAGGCCGTCCTGCTGGATGAGCGTAACGTCTACGCGCTGCGCCATTTTGCGCGGCAATGGTATGGCTTCAAGGTCAGGAAGATTCTGGCGGTTGGACATAGTATGGCCCAGGTCGAGGCGGAGCTCGGTACCCCGGACATGGCTACTCTCAAAGGAGGCGACCCTTCCGAGGGCGTCTGGTTCTATGGGCCCTGTACAGTGGAGTTCAAGGGCGGGACGGTTGTGAAGATCTCGGAGCCCGCCCGCTTTCCGCCCGCCGCCAAGGTTCCTCTGATCTGGCGGCTGGCACCACGTTTCGATGCAGGCACCAAGCTTTTGATTGCCGTTCATGACGAACGGCCCGCGTTGGAAACCGAAAAGACGCCGTCGACGAAGTACCTTTACACCGGCGCTGTGTCCCCGACAGAAGCTCACACCGTCACGGTTGGGCATAATATTGGGATCCTGGTCGTCAAGAACCGTGGCGCGCGGCAGTACGCCGTGACAAACGCTATTCCCGACGACTGCGTGGGGTTGGACTTGACGTTGGCCCACTGGTACTCCCGGCTGGATCGCGAAGCGAATACACCGTCGCGGTCGGTAGAGGCTGAATTCGCGGGGACGCTTGCGCTCAGACAGGACGGGCGGATCCTCGCGCAGTGCCAGGTCCGTGCGCAGGACACCTCGACGGTCGAAAACGTGTCTTTCGTCTGGGATTCGCAGCAGCAACAGACGTCCAAGCCTGTGCTGGCTGTGATGGAGAAGACGGCAAACGGTGCGTTCAACGACGCGCTGATCGAAATACTCAACGCGTTGGAGAAGCACTGGCCGGCCTTTTCGCCCTGAACCCCGAATCGTCGCCCAGATGAAAGAAGATGTGTCCCGTTAACTCACCGCCATCCACTTGAATCCAGCCTCTACCCGAGGCCGGATCCATCTCGTCACATCCTTCCCACGTGAATGCCAGGCGGGGCCCGCCTTCGGCATCTTCCTTCCGACAGTCCATGCCGCCCTGCACCGCGCCAAACACGAACGATCCGCTGCCGTCTGCCCGGATCGAGAAGTGGCCGGGCTCGAGCAGATCCACGAAGTCCTGGTCCCACGCGTCCATCCGTGTGATCCGCCACTTGCCGACGAAACGTTGAGGGATTCTCATCTCAGGCGTGAGCCTTTCCGGGCTGCTCGAAACACAGTGCGCGGTTAAGAAACCGGTGCTGCGTGTCGGTCATCTGTCCGAACGGCGTCAGATCCGGCAGTTCGTCATGCGGCGCGTTCAGCGCGAGCTCGACCAGTTGGAAACGCTGCTTCTTGTCCAGCCCCTCCCACAACGAGATGGTCGCCAGCTCATCCTGTCCAGGCGCGTTGTGCACGGGGTCCGGGTGCTCGAACTCGGTCGCCCACAGTTTCCTGCACCACTTGTGCGCGAATTCCCGGGCCAGCTTCTCCGACGCGTATTTCCTGTCCCAGTTCTTGCTTTTGGGCAACACGAGTTGCTCCCGTCCGCAGAACCGTACTTTGTGTCGAGCACCTGGGTATGGGTTATTATTGTGTTTTCACTTTCGGTTCGTATGGGATGCTGTTGAATATCTTACGGTTTGCCTGCGATTGGACAGGCCATGCCCCCGCCAGATGAGGGTCCTCTTCGACTAGATGTTCCGCTCTTGCACGGTGATGCTTGGCCTGTACGCTGAGCCCTAACTGCTGACTCAGCAGCGCTGCGCTAACAGAAAGAGTAACGAGATCCTCCTTGTTTCGGGAGTGTGACAGGCTGGCCCGGCACAGCGTGATGCCCTGCTCGAGAAGCAGCAGGGCCAGCTCTGGCATGGGCGGGGTGGTTCCGATGTCCGAATAGGTGGTGAGGAATGCTGCGCACCAGTAGTGCCGCTGCACGTTCTCACCAACGTATTTCAGGAGCTCACGCTGAAAACTCTCGCCAAGCCGTTTCCGTTCTGCGTTGAAATACTTGGCTTTGTCGCGGTTGTTCCAGCCCCAACCCGTGAACTTCGGGGCGTCTTCGGTTGGCAGACCAGCGAACGGCTGCCCCTCTGACCGGGCAACGAGTGGCAACGTGAACGCGAAGCCGATCAGAAGAAGAAACACTCTACGGTGCATTGCCATCCTCCAGAAAGAAACACACAACGATTGCCCTAACCGGCTCGGGTGAGGCGCGCCAAAGGCGCGGATTACCCGAGTGCGGCTCAGGGCGTTGGCAGCTCAGATTTCCGGAATTCCTCTGGCGGCATGCCAGACCCTGGCGACTTCGACAAGCTGCTCGTCGTGTTTGACTCTGTAGACGATCCGGCAGGGTCTGCGCATGATTTCGCGTATCGTCGGGTCTTCGAACTCCGGTACGATCCGTCCGGATTCGGGGAAGTGAGGAAGCCGCTCGAGGGCATCGAACACGCCTTGGCCGAACTTGGCCGCGGCTTTGGGGTCGAATTCAGCGATGTAGCGCAGCAGGTCCCAGAAATCCAAACGGGCGGAGGGAGACCAGATCAGCGAGTAAGCCATTCCGCGAACTCCTCCTTCACGCATTGGTGCGGGATCCCCTTGCCCTCATCCAATTCGCGGAGTCCTTTGCGCACGCCGGCCATGAAGTTGATCCGCTCTTGGATTTCCTCCCACCGAGCGTTCTCGGGAAGGCCTTCGATCGCGTGGATGGCTATCTCTTTCGTCGTCATAGGCTGAGTATATCATGCCGGGGCACGTCCTGCAAGGGCAGCCTCACTTGGAGGAGCCGATTGCGCTGCGGAGAAAAGGCAAGCGGGGCGGGCTCGAAGTGTGGGGCGTGATTTCGGTCTTCCCCCAGGCAGGGGAGCAGAACGTTAGGGTTTGGCGGTAGAGGCGGAGGGCGGCGAGAAAGAGACAGAGATTTTCGACCACCGCCCTCTTGACGCGGGGATCGGTTAGAGAACTTCCTCCCGAACGAGTCCGAAGGCCGCAGCACACAACCCGTGGTTCGCTCTCCAGTTCTTCCCCAAACGTAATCGCGAACTTCATCGCGAACGAGGGCCTAGCCCGCAGCTCCTGAGCCGAGGTCCCCTCTCGCGGTGAGACTTGAGGATCAGACGGACGCCTACGCAGTTGCGGCCGGTGGCCTCGTTCGCGATGAAGTGCGCGATTACGTTCAGCACAGATTGCGCCCTACGGGCGCCGTTCGCGACGAAGTTCGCGATCAAGTTCGGGATGCCTGTTGCTGACAGCGCAATCGGCTCGGGGCTCTGCGGCGCCGGAGGCCTCAGTCCGGCATGCCGGAGGGCAACGAGGGCTTCTGTCCCGGCTCGAGTTCGAGGCTGGCCTCCCAGCCGTCGAACTCGCCGTTGAACTCGGCGGCGAGCTCGGTGCAGAATTGGGCAATCCCGTCGAGCAGCGCCTCGTCCGGCACGTGTGGGCAGTAGAGCAGGCAGAGCCAGTCCTTCCGAGACGAGTCGGGGAGCGGCGGTGAGACATGGGGCTTCAGTCCGGCTTGCGCGGCGCGTTCCGCTGCCTGTCGTGCCGCGTCTTCGGTGTCAAAATACAGCCAGAACGAGACCTCGTGTTTGCGGTTCATGTTGGAGCCGAACCGCTGGAGTTGCTCCAGGATGAGCTCGCCGGAGTTCGGATTGACGGGGTCTGTGAGCCGTTGCACTTCTGAAAGTCGCCTTCCTCGTTGTTTCGGTCTACCGCGCCCCTCAAACGCCCGTTGCTCCCGCGCCGGGCGCACCGGCTTTGGCCAGCTTGTGTTGCCGGCGTTTCCTGCGTTTTTGCAGTCCGCGCCTGGTCAGGCCGCTCACGAGCGTGGGCAGATGCAGGGCGACCCGCCCGATATCCGAACCGGTCAGGAGTCCGAGCCGCATCGCTTTGCGCAGGATATGTCGAATCTGGCGCATGTCATAGAACCGTTTTCGGATCGTGTTCCTGATTCGCTTCAGCTCCCGGTCCCCGTATTGGGAGGAATAGACCGGTCCACCGATCCGCTCGTAGTAGTATCCTTCTGTATTGTCGACCAGTTCCTTGAGCGGCGAGAACTTTTCGATCCTCAGTTTCTGGAACGTGATCGAGTCGATTTTCAGTTCTTTGGCGAACGAGGCGATTTCGAGCATCTCCTGTTCTGTCTCGCCGATATTGCCGTAGATGAAGTAGCCGTGTATGAAGAAGTCATAGTTGGCGAACACGCGGAACGCGTCGCGGATCTGTTCGCGCGTGATGCCCTTCTGCAGCTGTTTCAGGATACGGTCGTGCGGCGATTCGATTCCGACCAGGAACACCCTGAACCCGGCGTTCCACGCCTTTTCGAGCAAGCGCGGGTACCTGGCGATATCGATACGGGCCTGGGCCACATAGGTCTTGCGCAGTCCGTTCTCCACGATCCGGTCACACAACTGCTCGCCGCGCCTCGGATCGGTGAACAGGTTGTCGTCGCTGAACAGCACGACATCGGCGCTGACGTTCTTGAGTTCTTCAATCACCGAGTCGAGCGGCCGCTCGGTGTACTCCCGTTTCTGGCCGAGCGGGTTCAAGCTGAACGTGCAGAACTTGCACTTGAACGGGCAGCCCCGCGTCGTGAGCACGGTATCGAACGTGTGTTTCGTGATCTGTACTCCGTGCTGGACCCAGTGATAGGCATGCCGTCGGAGTGAACGGTCCGGGTACGCGATACGCGCGACGTCCGGCAGTTGCTGGTTCGCGTTGTGTACGAGCTCGCCGTTCCGGCGATAGGACAGCCCGCGGATCTCGTGGTAGGGCACGCCGTTGACGATCTCTTGGATGATTTCTTCGCCTTCCCCGCGCACGATCAGGTCGACACCGGGACAGCGTGTGAAGAGCTCCTCGACTTCCAGCGTGGCCTGGTAGCCGCCGAGCACGGTCGTGATGTCGCGCGGCAGCCGGTTGATCAGCTCGCAGATCCGGTCGAACTGCGAGCGCCACCGTACGCTGATACAGAGCAGGTCGACGCGCTCGTTCCGCACGAGCTCGGCCAGCCGTCCGGGCTCCTGATACGCGTGCTCATAGCGCAGGTCGAGCAGGGTGACCTTTCCGACCAGCCCACGCATGCTTGTGGCGATGTATTCCAGGCCGGTTGGCGGAAACAGGCCCATCGAGGCGGTCGCGTCGCCGCCGTAGGGGTAGAGCGCAAGCGCATGTCTATATTTCGGCAAAACCGGTATTCCTCACGCAACGGGGGCGATGTGGGTTGAGCGCATCATGCCATTTCCGGCCAAGGAACGCGAGTGCGGATTGCGCCGCCGATTGACAACATGGTTGCGCATCTTGCTGCGTGTCGCTGCAAAGAGGCGCGGCCTACCGGCGGTCGCTGCCGCTCGGCTTGTTCGGCAACGCTCCGGCTCTTCCGGTTTCCGCGGTCTCGATCATTGCCTTCATGGGGCCGAAGTCGGTGCTTTCGGCAAGCAGTTGGTTGTTCGCCGCATCATATCCGAGGCCAGGAGCAGGACGGTCGGCTTCCTGCCAGGCACCTGTAACGTCACTTTCGTGATAGCCGACTTCTCGACAGCCAGCGCGAAACAGTAATAGGCCATGTCGGCAGTGCCCGTTTCGGGCTCTGTCCTGTGGATCCGGCAGTTGACCTTGTCCCTGCAAATCCCGCCGGACGGCACTCGGAGGAATTCGTCTTTCCTGGATCCGCCCCCCCCCGTCCGCCGGCGTTGCGATCATGAGTACGATCACGATTCACGACCACGAGTACGACGAGAATCAGCGAGCCGCCTCCCGGAAATTTGCCGATCGTCCCGCTCGCCACCTTGTCCTTGACCCGACATGCCAATCGTGTTGGGCAGCAGCATGGGCGGCTGCATCCTAATGATGGGGGATCAGTCGGCCACAGTCCCGGCATTGGGCGATCCACGAGATTCCGGTGATGGATTTCTTGCAGTCGAAGTCGTCTCTGCGCTCGAGATCCGTGGAGCCACACTGCGGGCATTTCTCCCTGGGCCGATCCTGATCGTCGAAGATTGTGTCCTCGAAAGTCTCGATCACATCGCAGGCATTGTCGAAGATGTCGTCAGATACTTGGAGTTCGGTCAATTCGATGCCGTTGTCGTCGAGCTTCCTGGTCTCAAATGGGATGTTCGCGAGGAGCAGAGCCTGGGTCGATCTCTTGAGTTCCTGCTCGGTGATACAACTCATGACGGTCTTCATATCAGCCTGTTGTAGCTTCTGCCTCTTTCGTGCGACGTTCAGGAGATACTCATCCATCTCTTTGGCTGTCTCGGGACGGAAGGCGTTGGCTGCCCCGATGCGGTCGGGTTCGGTGACAATGACGATTCGCTCATTCGCGGCAACGCCTTTGAGAATGCCGCGAGCGGATTGCTCTGGCGTAATGGCAGTGTCAGGTGCTTTCCCCTCCCACATGGGTGTGTCGACGGTCCCGGGAATGATCGTGGAGAAGCGAATGTTCTCATCCCAAAGCTCGTAGCGCAACGATCCGGTGAGCCCGATCAATGCGGATTTGCTGGCACTGTACATGCTCTGGTACGCCATCGGAATGAAGCCGATGCCGGACGCCGTGTTGGCGATATGTCCGCCACCTTGCGCGCGCATGATCGGCAGTACGGCTTTGATGCCGTGAAGCGCGCCGTAGAAGTTCACGTCGAATGCGAATTTCCAGTCGGCATAGGTGGCTTCGTCGAAGGACTTCGCCAGACTGAGCCCGGCATTGTTGAAGAGGAAGTCGATCCGTCCGGCTCCGAATTCCGCCGCACGACGGATCAGCTCGGCGACCTCTTCCCTTTCCGTCACGTCGGCTTGAATTCCCAGCATCTTGCCCGGGTATGCGGAATCGAGCCGCGCGCTCTGATTCGTCAGGTTGTCGCTGTTCACATCCGACATGATGACGGCTTTTGCGCCGAACGAGAGCAGCATCTCGCACAATGCCAAGCCTATTCCCGACGCGCCGCCCGTAACGACCGCCAATTTCGTTTCATAGTATTTCTTCATATCTCGTTATGTTTCCGAGCGGCGCAGTACGGCCTTGCCGCAGATCACTCATGCCATATGCGCTCCAGCAGCGTTTCCCCCCGTAACTGCCTGTGTGGGCGTTCCCGTCCTTGCGTTGCACGATGGCGTTTCGCCAGCCCAGCAGGAATGGTGCGACCAGTATTGCCGCTGCCGTCAGCTCGCGGGTTTTGTGCATTTATCTTCCCTTCTGTGTCGAACGTCCGCGCCTAACGAGACAGTCAACGACTGCCCTCACCGCTCCACGTAATACTTTTCGATGTCGACCGGCATCCACAGATCCTGCTCGTGCGCATCGAGCCCGAGCGCATCCCCGTACTTGACCAGGAACCTGACATGTTCGAGCCGGTCCTCCATGACGTCGGCAATCCGCTTGGGCTCCCAGCCTTCGCGCAGGATGCTTTTGAGCTTGGCGGCGGTGTCCGGTTCCTGTTGTGCGAGGTTCTGCAGCTCGTCCGGATCGTTATTGAGGTTGAACAACTGGTCTTCCTCATACTTGCTCGTGTAATGGACATACTTGTAATCGCCGGCCCGGATCATCCGTGACGGTTTTTTCAGGTCTTTGAGCTCGATGTCCGCCAGCGTCTCGTGGATCTGGCCGGCGCTGCCCGACTCGTGCCAGAGCGGCAGGAAATCGGCGAGCACAGTTCTGTCCATATCTTCCCTGTCGCCGGTCAGTTCCGGGCGCAGCGAGATGCCGTCGAGTCTCGGGAGCGTGTCGGCGCCGGCCAATTCACAGAGTGTCGCCGGGATATCGAGGATAGACACATGGCCTTTGACCGTCCGGTTCTTCTGTACGCCGTTGCCTTCGACCAGGAACGGGATTCGTTCGGAGTCTTCATAGAAGACCTGCTTCCCGAAGTTCCAGCGTTCGCCCATCATCTGCCCGTGGTCCGAGGTATAGACGAACAGGCCTTCGCGCTTGGATCGCTCGAGATGCGCATCCCATGCTTCTTTGACCTGCCCGAGTATACGGTCCTGGTATTCGATCATTCCGTAGTATGCGGCGCGCGCATCGAGGATCAGGTCGTCGGGGATTCCCGCGCCGGGGCTCTTGGGCGCGAACCCCTTCTTCGTTCTCAGCTCCGTGATATGATCGTACGTATACGCTTTGTTGACGCTTTCCGTCTGCATGGACCTGGGCAGCTCGACCCTGTCACGGTAATAGTCGAACAGGTCGGGCGGCGCGATGTACGGTGCATGCGGCCCATAGGTCCCGACCACGACGCACTGCGGTTTCTCGTGGGGTTCCGCCAGGTACTCGACGGCGGCCCGTACGCACGCCGCATCATATTCCAGCACCGGCGAATAGCCCTTGCCGGTATTGTTGAGGGCATAGATCCCCAGGAACGCCGAGGATAGCGGGCCCCGGGTCTTGCGGAACTTGGTTCGGCCCCAGAAACAGGTGGTCATCTCGCCGAAGATGCGCTTGGCGAACCCGTGGCTCTGGTCCGGGCCCAGGAAGTGCATCCTGCCGCACAGCACGGTCTCATAGCCCTGCGCGGTCAGTGCGTGCAGGAACGTGGCCTGGTCGCTGGGAATGGCCTGGTAGTTGGTGTAGACCAGGTTCGTCGCGGGCAGCTGCCCGGTCAGGAACCCGGCCCTGGCCGGGATACACAGCGGGCAGGACGTATAGGCGGAAGTGAAATTGACGCCGTTCGCGGCCAGCGCGTCCATGGTCGGGGTCCGGATCAGCGGATCGCCGACATTGCCCATGATCCTGCCGCTGTGCTGGTCGCTCATGAATACGAGGATGTCCGGCAGCCTGTCGTTCGTCATCTGGCTATGCTCCTTTCGTTGATGCCGTGATCATAGCCCGCGGACCCGGGGCGCGTCGCCTCTTTTCTTGGGCTGTGTTGGCGGCGAACGCGTACCCAGAAGCCAGCTCGTAGCGCTGGCTGTACCGTACGGAATCAGCTAGGCTTAATGGTGTTGGACGAAGAACACCAAAAGATCGTAGCCGATGCGCGGGCCCTGTTCCAATCTGGGGGCGGCATTGTAATTGGCGCATTTCCCGGGGTTGGACGAACGCATAAGGATAGGGGCGCTCGTCCTGCGCGCTGGCAGTACCGCAGCCATTCTTGGCTGCGGGGAGCCGCTTGCGCAGCCGCAGGTGTTCTGACATGATGATTGTGAGCAGGAGGCCAGAGTCATGATCCATCACCCCATGGTTTTCGTGCCCAAACTGGTTGTTCTTGTCGCGGTTGTTGTCGTGCTCGCCGTTCTGCACGGCAGCCTTACACCCGGCCAGTTCAGGGTCGCGGTCGCCATCGGCGTCGTGGTGCTGCTGGCTGCAAGCATCGTTATCTGGACCGTGGCGGCCAAGGTCCTGGCGAATCCGGATTCCAAGCTCGGGGCGGGCATGGTCCTTGCTCGCGACGAAACGGCAGAGGCCCGATCGAAAGCGGCGTCGGACAAACACGCTTCGCTGGTGGGCCGACAGGGCGTCGCGGTTTCCAGTCTGCACCCGGCGGGCACGGCGTCGATTGACGGCCGGCGTATTGCCGTCATGACGGATGGCGAGTTCATCGAAAAGGATGCGCCGGTGCGCGTCGTTCGCGCGGTCGGCGCCAAGGTGGTTGTTACGCGTCAGGAAGAGGGAAGCTCATCATGAAGGGCATATCGAGCCATGGCGCAATGATTTCTGCGCTGTTGGCATGTCTCGCGGGCTGTGCGAGCGTCGAGCTGCGCGAGGTGCGGCTGGGTGACGGCCGCAGGATCCGGCATCCGTACCGGAACGGGATCCCGGAGCCGGCCGCGAACGCGTGGGCCAAGGTCGAGGTGGCGGGCGTGGTTCTGTTGCGGGGCCAGGATCCGGACCCGCGCCCGCACTACGTGGAGGCGTTCGCTTTGACGCTGCGGCGGAAAGGGATCGCCGAGGTCCGAGTGTTCGATGTGAGCGGCACGCCCGTCGAGCTGGAGCTGGACAAGGCACACTCGAAGTTCAAAGCCGACCGATGGGTCGGCGCAACGCCACGCAGGTCTGTCACGCGGGAGCACATGCCGTGGCTCTTCGAGCAGGGCGACACGGAACGGGTCTTCAAGTTCGTGCTGCGGGATACGGACGGCAAGAGCCTGGAGCTCTTGCAGCCCAGCGTGGTGACCGATCGCTGGAAGACAGATAGCCTGGAACAGCTCGATTGGATGCTGACCCTCGACCGGATCCGGCGGCAGAATCCGGCCGGCAAGGTGGAGTTGTCCGGTCCGGATTCGGCCGTGATCGGGGTTCCTGCGAAGTGACCGGTGCGAACAAGTACGCCGAGCGGATCGTTGGACAAGCGGGATCTCACAGGACGATGGGGACAGGACGATAGGGTGCCGGGCAGGAGCTGGCCGTGGAAACAGCTTACGAAACAACGTTTTTCGAGATCCTGATGGGGCAGGGCGTGCTCGGTGCACTGCTCTTCGTGGTATTCTGCGTTCTATCTTTGGCCGCGTGCGTTGTTGCCGTGTGTGCGAGCAAGCCGCTCGGCTATGCTCTGTTCGTGGGAGCATGGCTCGCCGTCGCGCTGTTGCTTGTGCTTACTGCTTTGAACCTGCTGCACACGACGGAGCTCCCGCGCGGTCTGGCGACAGCATCCTTGCAGGCGCGTCACTGCACCGGGTTGCTGGTCTTCCTGCGGATCGCCGTGTTCGTGAGTATCCCTGTCCTGTTGATCTTGAGTTTCGGGAAAGGCCGGAAACAGTATCTGCCGGGTGAGCTGTTGCTGGTGGCGACCATGATTCTGCTGACGGTCGCCGGGGCCGCGGCCCAGAAGGCGCTGGCCATGATCCTGATGCGGTACTGAGATAACCGACATCACGGATACCCAAGGTGCGGCTCGGCAGGAGCCTCGCCCTCCAATTCTCTTGTGGCAGGCCTCAATCGCGTCGGAACAGCCGTCGCACAAACTCCACGCCGCTGAGCGCGTCGAGCGCCAGGCTCAGAACGACCCCCAGCGTGACGACCCCGCCGACGATCAGGACGATGAGGTGTTCGCTCTTTTCGGGAAGGAACTCGTAGACCGCGTCAAACGCGAGTGTGAGGCAGAGCCCCATGAACGTGGCGGTCAGGAGTATGCCGATCCATTTGCCGCGTCTTTTTCGTCCGGGGCCGCCGTTCGGGTCCGTTTCAGGCGCGCTCCGCGCTTTTCGCGCGAGCCTGGCGGCCGTGAGCTCGGCCTCGGTCTTTCCGGTAGATGTTTTCCCTGCTTTTCGGGCCTTCTTCTTGTCCCTCTTGCTGAGCAGTCCTCTGTACGCGAGCGTCACGAGCGTAACGCCGAGGAAGTGGAAGAGTCCGGCCTCCGACACGTCGCCGCCCGCCTTCTCGACGACGAGCGAGAGCAGCCAGAGCGGCGCGAGGATCAGAAAGAAGTTGAGTACCATGACCAGGAAGAATGCGGTCGTGCCGCCGCAGACCTCGCCATAGCTGCTCTTGTAGATTCGCCTGGCGAGATACGCGGCGCAGACGAACAGATAGACGAGCATCAGCAGGCCGGGCAGGAGCCCCGGGTCCCTGGCGAACTCGCCGCCGAGCTTGTTGTTCAGGCAGTCGATCATGTGGTTCGATTGCTCAGTCCTCGACTATTACTCCGGCAGTTATGTCGTGGCATCCAAATGGAGTTAGGACCCTTAGTCGATCCCTCCCTTAGTCGTCTTCCCTTAGTCGACTGACGGGGGTCAATCGACCATGATCGACGAAGGGTAAGATCGACTAGGGGAGACGGCTAAGGGGTACTATTTGGTTGCCGTATTGATCGTGCTGTTCCAGGCTCACTCCACTTCCCGCATCGTGACGGCGCCGGTACTCTTCGCGACGCGGAGCTCCCAGTGTTGCGGCTTGCCGCCGACCGAACGGGCGATCCCGATCCGGTACTCGGCGGCGTCGCCCGCGACTGTTTGGTCCGGCTTGAACGTGATCTGCTCGACGCTGCAATCGGCGAACACGACGCCGGCCTCCAGGAAGTTGGTGCCGTGCAGGGGTTTGCCGGCCGTGTCGATGGTGACATAGTGTGCGCGTCCGTCCGGCCCGTTCCCGAAAGCGAGCGTCGTACGCTGCCGGTGCGCGACCGCCCAGGCCCGCGCGGCGTCCAGCCGTGTCTTCACGGCTCGGGCCGAGAGCCGGACATCCGAACGCGGCTGGAAGACCACGACCGCGACCGCCATCAGCGCAATGATGATGCCCATCACGACGAGCAGCTCGATGATCGTGAAGCCGGCTTGTGTTCTTTTCATTGTCTGGCTCCAAGCGGGGCTTGCCCGTTCCATTCGCCGGCGGCTCATTGCGCGGCCGATGCCGGCGGGTGTTGTACGCGGGCCGCGCTGGATTTGCAGTGATAACAGGTCGACGCATAGAGTGCGCGGGCCGGCGCATTGAAGAACAGTTTCCCGCAAGCGGGACACTTGGCGCTGAACACACGGACCAGCGCCGAGAGCCCGATCCCGATGAACGGCACAAACAGGAGCGGGGCAAGCCGCTGTTTGCCCTTGTCGATGCACACGACGGCCAGCACGATTCCGAGCACGGCCGTGATCGCGAACACGAGGAACCCGAGCCGCCGCTGTTTCATGAGATCTGCTATGGCCGCTCGGATCGCGTTCTCGTCTGATTCGTTGGGTTCCGGCATCGCGCTCCTCTCTCGTCGGCCCGCGTGCGCGGGGGTGTACGGCAGTGTAGCGCAGCGGAGTCGGGCTGGCAACGCCGACTGGATTTTTCGGGAGCCGATTGCCGGTCCTGGTGGGTTTCTATAGGCAGCGTTTTGGAGGGGAGGGGAGTAACGGTGCTTGCTCTTCCGAACCGTGTTGGTGATTCATGGACTGAGCTGTCGGTGCCAAGTTTCCTGAAGGGGTGAGGGTTGTACATGAACCAAGCCGCACACTTTCGGCCTCGACCCCGGACCTGCCGCCGGCGTACACTCTGACGGGGCGGCACAGGACGGGGGGCCGGGGTCCGGTCGCGCGGCTTGCGGGGAACCACGCCGACATGGGGGAATCGCCATGCAGGAACCGAAGAAGGACAAGGGCGGCTGCGGCAAAGCCGCAGGCATCGGGTGCGGGGTACTGCTTGTGCTGGTGGTCTTGGTCGTGGTGCTGGTCCGGGCCAATCTCGACAGGATCAAGGAGTCGGACTGGTACAAGTCGGTCAGCCGCACGGCGACCGCGGCGAAGCAGGAACTCGAACACATGCTGCAGCTCCGCTCGGCGCTGATTGCGGACTATCCGGCCGATCAGATCAACGTGAACGTGAACACGATGCGGAGCGGCGGCCGTTCCACGAAATCGCTGGTCGTCGCGTTCGTGAACCCGCGGTTCCGGATCCCGCCGACCGGGCCCGAGCCGTTCGCCAGGCAGATTGCGGCGAAAGTGGCGGCGCTCTACCCGAACCTCCAGCGCTACGACAATGTGGTGATCTCCTTTGTCAAGCAGACAGGCGCGGGCGTCACGTTCAAGAAGTCCCAGAATTTCCCGTTCCCGACCCGCGCGTTCGGTCCGCCGGCCGAGCGCGGCGCGGTGCCGGCCGCATCCGGCGACGGTTGAGCGTGTCGGGAATGGCGTGTAGATAAGGGT
>Ga0272441_10003487_pt1 | contig 29838 bp, 24 predicted proteins | sample SSMProp6N_FD_193582 | JGI IMG/M metagenome (GOLD analysis project Ga0272441, IMG submission 193582) | Marine sediment archaeal communities from Little Sippewissett salt marsh, Falmouth, MA, United States - SSM-Prop-6N | ecosystem: Environmental > Aquatic > Marine > Wetlands > Sediment ... | reverse complement strand
ATTCATGGATATCCTGTAAATTTCAAAATGAATCTTTAAATCATTCTTTTTGTTTTGAATCATTCACGCTCATCAACACCGTCCCCCTTATTGATTTATACTTGATATATACACAGGTTTCTCAATCGCACCATGTATCGTATATGAATCCGGATTTATGAAAAGCATTAACGGAAATATTATCGTATATATTCCAGAAAGTTATTAAAACACAGAATAACTATTCAGGAGGGAAAATAATAAACAACAGATCTCAGGTTCCTACGGTTCTTGTCCACGGCTGGAAGAGCCATCCAGGAATCTGGAAACCACTCGCCGCACGACTGGAAGAGAGATCAATAACCTGCTGGAATTTCAGCTTTGCAGATCTGCCCGATACCCCGCCCGGAGAGATCGCAACAAGACTCATGGACTACATTATCACGATGAAAGAAGAAACAGGACACCAGGGAGACATCGATATTGTCTGCCACTCAACCGGTGCATGTATCGCCAGGTACATGCTGGAGGTTATCGATGGCAAAGCCCGCAATATTAAAGTGAGGCAGCTGATTGGGCTTGGACCCGCGAACAACGGATCATCCATGGCGGAACTATTCAATGATCCGGAACTTGGAGAAGAGACAATCGGGCAGCTTTCCGGCGTCTTCGTACCCCGGCGGTTTGATCCCTCAAACGATCTCATCGTGCAGGAGATGCGACCCAAAAGTTGCACGACTGTCGAACTGTTGTCCGCAGGAATCCGTGATGATATCACGTACAGGTCCATCCTTTCAGCAAATAAAACAAAAAATCCTGAATTTTTCCCCTGTTTTGAGGGGAAAACATGGAATCTTTCACCGGATAGACTATGGGAGACCACATATGACGGAGACGGTGTAGTGTCGCATTGCGATTCACGCCTGCCGGGATCAGGTTTTGACATCCTTCCTGCCGATCCATCATTTCTGGATGGCAATCCTGAAGATTACTGCCATATCAGGCTGCCCAGGAATAAAGAAGTCATTAACAGGGTAATTGAATATCTTATTGATCCAGATACCACCCCCTCTTCATACTGGTAATAATACCGGTTGAATTCAAATCTTCAAACCCTGAATATGCTATAATGGTAAAAAATAGTGAGGAGGATACACTAGGGTATAATGATTGATTATACTTGTCGTTCGCGATCAGATTTCATTTATGCTATTTACCTGTCCTCTCCTCACAAGTCAGTGTTCACCTGCTGGTAACATCAATCATGGCCGTGTGGAGTGAAAGTAAGAAAATGCAGTAAACCACATGATACACGGTTTCGGCCTGTAACTTTTGAGCGAGATCCTCGCCATCACCGGCATGAGTATCAGCGAGACAGGAACTCCTGGAACAGGGGCACGGTTCGAGATCAGGATTCCAAAGAGTGCGTATCGATTTGCAAAAATATAAAGCAAAAAGTGATATTTCAGAACAAATTATATCGTGCAGCAATGGGCATCCTTCGCCCTGAACCAAACGCCCTTGGCGTGACCTTGAGTCCGGGTGGCGCCTGCCTTCGTTTATACTCGTTACTTATGACCCTCTTTACGACCCACTCCACGGTGGCCGGATCATAGCCCTGTGCAGTGATCTCCTGTGGCGAACGACCTTTATCCACGTATTCAATAATTATACCGTCCAGTATCTCATAGGGCGGCAAACTATCCAGGTCCTTCTGATCGGGCCTGAGTTCAGCCGAGGGAGATTTTGTAATGACGGATTTTGGTATGATGACCGAATTTCTGTTTATGAATTCTGCCAGCCGGTATATGACGGTCTTCGGTACATCTGAGATCACTGCCAGACCTCCACTCATATCACCGTATAACGTGCAGTATCCAACCGCGTTCTCGCTTTTATTACCAGTGGAGAGAACTATGTGCCCGTATTCATTTGAAAGGGCCATAAGCATGTTCCCCCTGATCCTTGCCTGAATATTCTCCATCGTAACGGTCACCCGGTCATGTTGAAGGAGCGATTCTGCCAGTGAATCCAGATAGGACTGATAGACTGTTGTGATGGGGATTTCCATGATCTCAGCACCAAGGTTTTCAGCAAGTTCTTTTGAATCATCTATACTTCCCGAAGAGGAATATGGTCCGGGCATGGTCACCCCAACCACGTTCTCCGAACCCAGGGCGGCAGCGGCTATGCAAAAGACCACGGCAGAGTCAATGCCACCGGAGAGTCCGATTGTCACACTGGAGAAACCGCATTTTCTCACGTAATCACGAAGACCCAGTACAAGTGCCCGGAATATGCTCTCTGTTTCTTCCATGGGCCGGGAGACCGGCCAAGGAGAGGGATCCTCTGTATCAATGGTATGTATGCATTCCTCAAATGCAGGAAGGAGAACAACTGGATCACCCCCACCATCTAAATACATGCTCCTACCATCAAATACCAGCTCGTCGTTGCCCCCAACCTGGTTGACATACAAAAACGGGATCTTATGTCTGGCGGCATGATGCCTAAAAATATTGAACCGCAGATCTTCCTTTCCAACATGAAAGGGAGAGGCGGAGATGTTGATCAGCATGGTGGCCCCTCTGCCTGCAAGCACGGAGAGGGGATCGATGGAGTAGTGGCGACCCGCAGAGCGCTCCGGGTCGCTCCAGGCATCCTCGCAAACGGAGATGCCCAGCAGATGCCCCTTGAATTCCACTACATCAACAGAAGATGCGTGGTCAAAGTAACGCTCTTCGTCAAAGACATCATAGGACGGGAGAAGGGATTTATGCTGGGTAAAGAGGAGATCGCCGTTCCTAGCCAGCAGACCTGAGTTACAGAGGTGGCTGGTTTCATCGGGATATGGATTTGTGGGGGCGCCGAAGAGTATGCCCGTATCTGGATAACCTCTTGACAGCTCCAGCACCTCTTCAATTCCGTCCTTCACCTGTTCCAGGAACCAGCCGCGTTCGAGAAGGTCCCTTGGCGGGTAACCGGTAAGAAACAGTTCGGAAAATACCACCAGATCAGGGAAATCCATACTGCAACGGCAGAGCGTCTCCCTGATCCTGCCGATATTGCCTGAGATGTCCCCGACAACAGGATTGAGCTGGGCAATTGATATCTTCATCCTTTAACCTCTGTTATGATTTCAATATATTATAATGCATGTCTATTTTTGAGAAGAAAAAAGTAAGATCTTGCGCATTTGTTATATTTTAGCCATGTAGAAATCCTCTTAAAGGCATATCTGTGCCTGTAAAACCCCTTTGAAATAGTGCAATGATATCATGCGCAGGAGATGAAGAGAATCGTTATCGGGATCAGTTACATGGAAAGATATCCTACTCCCATGAAACCCTTCCCCATTATGCGATATTCACCATATTAGGTTGAAAAAGCAAAATTGAGTGAATAACGATCGGAAGGCCTATTTAAATAAAAAGAAACAAAAGACATGCGATAACCGGGGATCGAACCCGGGCTAGAGGCTTGGGAAGCCCCTGTCCTACCGCTAGACTATTATCGCAAACAGGATCAGTTTATTTGTTCATCATTGAGAAAAAACTTTGTGAATATTCCCGTCAAAATATAAAAATCCACGTCACCCATGCTTATCCGGGACCCTTTCAGATACTGCCGACACCATTAATACAGGACATTCAGAATAATATAGAGCACTTTTTAAAGTGCTGGCAATTGTAAGTCCGACGTGCATCACGCATTGCCCACACGGGCTAGGGATTACACAGGGTCAGTATTATACATTGACTTACCTGGACTTACAAAAACATAACCGGAGGTGAAAAATTGGCACGAATGCATGCACGGCGGAGAGGACAGTCAGGTTCTATCCGACCGTTCAGAACAGAAGCACCCGAATGGTCTAACACAAACAATGAAGAGATTGTACAGGTCATTGTCGAACTAAAGAAAGAGGGAGTATCCTCACCACAGATCGGAATGATCCTCAGGGACAAGTACGGAGTTCCGGACGTGAAACTTGCCACAGGCAGGAAGATCGGCGATATCCTCAAAGAAAACGGACTTGAGGCCGAGATTCCCGAGGATCTTAGAAACCTTATAGTAAAGGCGCTCGGAATGAGAAAACACCTCTCCGAGAACAAAAAGGATCTTCACAACAAACGCCAGCTCCAGCTCACGGAATCCAAGGTCAGGAGACTGGTAAAATACTATGTAAAGAGCGGAAAACTTCCACAGGGCTGGACTTATAAGCCTGAAACGGCTGAAATCCTGCTTTCAAGATAAACCGATGACGATCGACACTGCTGCCCGGAAACTCGCCGAATATATGCGTGAACATGACCATATCCGAATCATAGGTCATTATGACGCAGACGGGATAGCAGCCGCTTCGATCATCTGTCATGCGCTCCTGAGAAACGGTACCGGATTCCATCTGACGTTCAGGTCCAGGTTGAGCTACGAAGAGCTGTATTCATTAAAAGAACCATTACTGCTCTGTGATCTGGGGTCATCATATGAAGAACTGCCCGAAGGCACCATGGTAATCGATCACCATCTCCCGAAGATCAACGGAGAATTCCATGTCAACCCGAGGCTCTGCAAACTTGACGGCGAATTTGAACTCTCATCATCGGGAGCTGCTTATTTCGTCGCCCAGCACCTGGGAGACAACCGGGACCTTGCGGGGCTCGCGGTTGCCGGAATGATCGGCGATCACCAGCATATGGCAGGAAAAAATTATGAGATCCTGAACGAAGGAATCGCAAACGGATTCATCACCGCAGATCATGGCCTGCTTCTTCCGGGAAGAGATACAGGAGAACGCATCAAATATGCGATACACCCCTATCTGAATGGTCTGAGCGGAAGAGATCCCGATACTACCGGACTGGATATACTATCCGGTGAAAAAGAGATCCTTTCCGCGACTATATTAAAAACAGGAGACGCACTGACGGAAGAGAAGATCAGGATGCTCTACGGGGACAGGTTCATGGCAAGCCACGAAGACGTGGAGGACCTGCACACTCTCACCGCCATCATAAACGCCTGCGGGAAATCGGGTTCGGCCGATACCGCCGCCGCCATATGCCTGAGAACAGGCAGCGATGTCAAAGAAGGTTGGGAGATCACAAGGACGTTCAGGATGAAGGTCATCAGGGATCTGGAGAACGCCAGGAGCATTGCACTTAATGGCGCCAGTGCCATGGAGGTTGACTCCCCTGAAACGGTAAGCGAGATCGCCGATATCATTGCATACGAACAGAAGATTGACGAGCCCATATTTGTTATTTCATACAAAGACGGGCAGTTGATCGTATCGGGCAGGTATCCTCCAGATGCTGATACTGATCTCGGGAACATCCTTGAGAGTTGTGCAAAGATGCATGGTGGAGATGGCGGAGGACACCGTCTGCGTGCCGGAGCAAACGTCCCTGACAAGAAAAAGGAGGTGTTCTTCATGACACTGGAGGAGGCGATCGCCTCATGAACATTAAAGTGACCGGCATCATCCGGACATGTCATGAACAGCCAGGTTGCATCGCAGCATCCCTGAAAGCCGATAATCTTACACAGATGGATACAAAGGTCAGCATGGACAGCGTGGAAACCACCATCGAAGGGCAGAAGATAAGGTCGATCATCGCATCGGTTGACGATTATATTATGAATCTTGCAATTGCGGAGGATATATGTTCATTCGTTTCGCATTGAAGGCAGAAATTTACTTCAGCAAAGAGATCCCCGCCGGATCCGCCCACACCATTGAAGAGGCAATCGACGAGGCAAACAACGTCCTCTTCAGAAGAGGAGTGCCGGAGGAGGCCACGCCCGAAGAAATCGGCAGGATCACAAACTGGGAGATCAGGGGCGATCTACTCCTGATCGAGATTTTCAGCGGACCATACACCAGGTCTCATGACGCCCTGTTCAGGTTCAGGAAGAATCTTGCACCAAAGATGGGGAAAACACTGCGCCTTGGCCTCAGAAAAATCGAGGTGGCCGATTATAAAGTTACATTCCCAGAAGAACTGGATGACGCCGCCATTCCAAAAATCCCTCATATCGGGGAGATCGAAAGGGGAGAAGGGATTACCACAGTCACACTCAACGTCAATGCCTCAGATCTTGAAAACAGGATTCCCGACCGCATCGTCAGGCTCATTCAGGAGAAGAAAGACGCGGTTGAGTATGGAGGCAAGGGCGAGCACTGGGAATTATTGTATGAAAGCCCGAAGAGATGCACCATCTACTCAGATGACCCGACACAGGAGATGATCTCGCGCAAATGGATTAAGCACGGCGCTTCGAGGGGGCAATGGGTATTTGGCCCCCAGGCAGTACAGCTTTACCGGGCATTCGAGCGGATCGTAATCGATGAGATCATAACGCCGCTCGGATATTCAGAGATGATATTCCCAAAACTCATTCCATGGGAAGTGTGGATGAAATCCGGGCATGCCAAAGGAGTATACCCGGAGATCTACTATGTCAGCACCCCAAAAACACGCGATCCCGCATACTGGGAGGATATCGCAGACTACTTCAAGGTGACGGGAGAGGTGCCGGTGGATATGATCAGGGATCGTATTGACGGACCCATCGGCGGGTTGTGCTATGCACAGTGCCCCCCCTTCTGGACATTTGTACAGGGGGAGACGCTTGCAAACGAATGCCTGCCCATACGGGTCTTCGACAGGAGCGGCACATCGCACCGCTACGAAAGCGGAGGGATACACGGCATTGAGAGAGTGGACGAGTTCCACAGGATCGAGATACTCTTCCTGGGAGAGCGGAAGCATGCAACAGGGGCAGCCCATAACCTGCATGAAGCCTTTACCCGTGTCTTTGACGAGATACTTGAACTGGAATGGAGATGTGCAAGGGTCACTCCGTGGTTCATGGCCCAGGAAGGACTTACCGGCGATACCGAGGAATCAGAGGCAGGTACATGGGACTACGAGGCGCTGCTTCCCTACAACGGTAACTGGCTTGAATTCCAGAACGTGAGTGTTGCCGGGGACAAGTATCCTAAAGGATTCAACGTGAAGATTCAGGACAACTCGGAATGCTGGTCCGGATGTTCAGGCATAGGACTTGAACGCTGGACCGCCGCATTCCTGGCCCAGAAAGGATTTAACAGAGAGAACTGGCCGGACAGGGTAAACGAACTTGTCGGCGAAGAAAAAGAGGTATTCAGATTCCTATAAAAAAGAAGGTGATTGAATGGCAAGAAAAAAACAGGTAGGACGTAAAGTAGACGGATGGAAATCCAAAAGCTGGTACACAGTATACACACCGGAGTCTTTTGGTAAGACCGAGATCGGAAACACAATCTCTAACGATCCGGACAAGGTAATGGGGCGAGTGCTCACCGCAACGCTCGCAGAAATTTCACATGACTTCTCCAAATCGCATATCGCGATGAAGTTCAAGGTCAACTCGGTTGCAGGCGATGCCGCATACACGGAATTTGCAGGGCATCAGGTCACACGTGACCACCTCAGATCCATGATCAAGCGCCGTGCATCGCGGGTCGATGCACTCTTTCCCGTGACCACGAAAGACGGAAAAAAGGTCAGGCTCACCATTACATGCCTGACACTTTCCCGTGCAAACGTTGGCCAGGCTCAGGCAATAAGAAAGCACATCCAGGAAGAGATGGTCAGGAGAGCAACGGAAGCTGATATCGACTCATTCATAAAAGATATCGTATCAGGTGAGTCTGCAAAGGAGTTATTCAAACAGATCAAGGAGATCTACCCGGTTCGCCGGATAGAGATCATCAAATCAAAGGTCGAGTGAACCGGAGGACACATCCTCCTCTCTTTTAATCAACATTATCAGGATACGGGATCATATTATTCCCAATGACTGCTTCAAAGATCCTATTTCTGGTACTTGACGGGATCGCGGACAGGCCATGCAGTGAACTTGGCGATCTTACGCCGCTCATGGCCGCAGATGCCCCGAACCTGAACCATTATGCCAAAACAGGTATATGCGGGATCATGGACCCCATTGCTCCCGGTATACGGCCGGGTTCCGATACCGCCCACCTGAGCCTTCTCGGGTACCCCCCTGAAAAATACTATACAGGCAGGGGGCCCCTGGAGGCGATCGGGTCCGGCATACTCATGAAGGAGGGAATGATCGGTTTTAGGGCGAATTATGCCACAACTGAGAACGGAATGGTCACAGACAGGAGGGCAGGAAGGATCACCTGCACGGAAGCCCTGTCCAGATCCATAGAGGAGAACGTGGATCTCTCGGACTATGACGCAGAGATAACGTTCAGATCAGGGGCAGGACACCGTGCGGCACTTGCCCTGAAGGGTATGGACCTCTCGGACATGGTCTCAGCAAATGATCCAAAAAATGAGAATCAGCCGTCACCACCGATAAAACCCCTGGACGGATCCTATGCTGCAAAAAGAACAGCTGATATCTGCAACTCCTTCGTCACGCAGGCAGATGAAATCCTGAAATCACATCCCATCAATATTGAGAGAATGAAAAAGGGCCTTCCCCCCGCCAACACGGTACTCATCCGGGGCGCAGGTATGATGGGGCATTATGAACCCTTTGAAGAGAAATTTGGGATTTACGGAAGTGTCATCTCCGCCGCTGCGCTGATCAGGGGGATCGGAACCGCCGTGGGCCTGGAAGCAGTGCACGTGGAAGGAATTACCGGATCTGCCGACTCGGACCTTGATGCAAAGCTTGAAGCCGCAGTCACTGAAATTGGCAGGAAGGATTTTGTACTGGTCAATATAAAGGGTGCGGACGAATCAGGGCATGACGGCGATGCGGTAAAGAAGAAGGAGTTCATCGAAAAGATCGACATTGCAATGGGGAAAATATCCATACCAGATGAATGCCTGCTCCTGATCTGCGCAGATCACTCCACCCCCTGCACTATCAAGGACCATAGCGCCGATCCGGTGCCCATAATCATCCATGGCGACGGTGTCAGGGTGGACGACGTACACAGTTATGATGAGATTTCATGCGCCTCGGGCGCACTTTGCAGAATTACCGGAGGAACACTGATGCCCACTCTGCTGGACCTGATCAACAAAACTCACAAATACGGAGCATGATATGAAAGCAGCCGAAATACTGGAGATAAATTCATGCAACCTGATTGAGCCGTCCCTTGAATACCATCTATACCCGGACCACATGGAGATGTTGCTCGGCACCGATGCAGAAGAAGCAAGATTTCTGGTCGACGAGCATGAAGAGCCGATCGCACTTGCTCTCAGAACGGCAGGAGCATGGAATGTCGGTTCATCCCTCTTCATCCCGCCCCCAACAGGCACGATGATCGATAAATTCGAGACAGTGGGCGGCGATATCTACCAGGAGAAACGATCTATGTGGCGGGATGCCTTATTCGAATACTACAGTATCATGCTACAGGAAGAGACCCTGCCTGCCATGGAAGATGTCACCGATGACCGCGTCGCCGACACAGAGAATCTGATCAGGGATCTGTTCGGGAAGGGAGATGAGCAGGATGTGCTCGACTTCTGCTGCGGATCAGGTATCGGTTCGGAGGCGATGCGGCATCTGGGTTACAATCCGTTTTCCTGTGACAACGATGCCTCTCTGCTCAGCCGGGGGCTTGCCGACTCAAGACTGATGGCAGACAGGACGCTATGGATCGATGCACGCATGATAGGAAGGTTTGTAGAGGAATCTCTCCATGCAGGAGTATGCCTCATGGCCGGGCAGATCTATCCCTATAACTCCGGCATATGGCAGGAGATCATCACTTCATTCCTTGAGATTACAGAAAAGGCATTGGTAACCGTGGGAACAAAAGATGAAGCCATCATGGTAAAAGGATGGTGCGAAACAGCGGGAAAATCCACAGAATTATTTGAGAATGAAATTAACCCGGTATACGACCACTGGTGCTGCATTGCGGCACCCTGACACTATTCATCTTCCAGCGGTTCGCAGTCCAGCTCGGCAACTATCGCAAGCGGATCATCCATTTTTTTTGCCAGACTGCTGATCCTGCAAAGGCGGTTCATTCCAATGAAGTGCTCTGACATCACCCGCGAAAGGGGAGTGAGCTCGATCTTTTTGCCGACTCTTTTAATAAGGCCATTCCCAATCATCATCTGAAGGTTGGGCTCCAGCTCCCCGACCATCGTATTCTCCATCGCCAGGATCTTACCTTCATCTCCTTTACACACCACCGCATTCGCCACGGTCTCCTCAGAACTGCCCTCCAGATCATATACAGGAGAGACTTCCTCAACCTCACCCTTAAGAAGCCTGACCGCCATCTCCTCCTCGGTGAAATGAGAGCCCCGCTCATAAGTGGCGCCCGGTTCGGCAAGCAACACTACCTTCCCAAGGTCATGGAACTCAGGGCGGCCCGCCCGGCCCATCATCTGGTGAAACTCCCCCACAGACAGCCATTTGATCCCCATGGCAAGCGAATCAAATATCACCTGGGACGCAGGAAAATCGACACCTGCAGCAAGGGCGGCAGTTGTTATCACGGTGGCGTATTCGCCCCTTTCAAATTTTTTTTCAATGTCCCTTCTCTCTTTGGAAGATAGACCCGCATGATACGCTGCCGCCTGCCTGCCCAGGGCATCGGCAACGATATGACAGCGTGCCCGTGAATTGGTAAACACGATCGTCTGGCCCTTGTAACCCTTTGAGGAGGTCTTCCTGAATTCACGGGTCACCAGCTGTTTTATGTACCCGATCTTCTGTTTGTATTCAGTGAATATCAGATGCCTTTCCAGAGGTACGGGCCGATCCTCGTACTGTACAAGCTCTGCACCCAGCTTCTTTGCAAGAAGTGATGGCGATCCGATCGTCGCACTCAGGTAGAGATACTGTGCATCCGGCGCGATATGTTTCAGTCTTGCGATAAGCCCATCAAGTCGGTGTCCACGGTCAGGATCCTCAAGCATCTGCACCTCGTCGATCACCACCGTGCCGATGTTGGAAGGCACCCTGCCGCACCTCAGGGTATGATCGACACCCTCATACGTGCCCACCACAACAGACGCACGCGGATGACGCCCGCCCACCGGCCGTGTTTCAGGCAGGTTAAGCCTGCTGGTCCCGGTATTGAGTGATATGTCGCACAATGACCCATACTTGTCCTTGAAACGCCGGTATTTCTGGTTCGCAAGGGCAACAAGGGGCACCAGAAAATAAAGCCTGCCTCTGCCCTCTATATAATTTTTAAATCCCGCCATCTCACCGATGAAAGTCTTTCCGCTTGCAGTGGCAGCTACGATCAAAAGATCTTTATGTTCAAGAAGCCCCGAACCGGCAGAAAGCTGCTGTACCGGCATCAGGGTCTCCACGCCGCATCTTTTTGTGAACTCTTCAGGCAGCGGGAGATCAGTAATCAGATCTGTCTTTGTGATCCTGTGTGAGTCAATAGTGTCAAAAAGCGTCTTGGAACCATCAGCCTTCTCTGGCTGAAGTATGGAGATCACCTTATCAAGATCCTTTATCTCCCTGAGCATTTTTTCAACATAACGGGTGGAACCACTACCAAAACGACCCAGATAACCAAGTTCACGCCTGAGCTCCCTGATCCCACAATCATAGCATATCTTGTTGCCACCATATTCTATCCATGTCTTGTTGGTGACAGGGGTGATGCGATCCTCAAGAAGGCAGAACCTGCAAAGGGATATCTTTCTGGCTTTTATCTGTAGATCCCTTAGAAATGAGCTGAATGCCACATCCCTTGTCGTCAGGTAAACCGTCGAGTTCCTCAGAAGGGCTGTGAATTCTTTGGGGGGCACCGGTTTCAGGACACCCCGGGTTCCATGCCTCTGCCTGAAATTCCTTGGCCTGTAACCCCTGCCGGTCTCTGCCAGATCAACAAGTCCTGTCAAAAAAAGTTTTGAATCTTTGATTAAAAAAAGCTTGTAATGACCTTTTACCGGATGGATGATCAGTTTCATGACATTAAGGAATAATCAGGTCATGAACAGCATAGCTGATGCCTTCATCCTCCAGCCGGTTCAGGAGATCGGTGAATTCGTTATCCACCACCAGGATCGTCGAATCAAGACCATGAAATGCAGCTTCTATGACACCTTCCCTTGCCCCAAAATACATGTCCGGTTTCTTCCCGGCTTTCCTGAGAGTGATATATGATTCCAGCCCTACTGCAGCGACAATACTTGATCCGGCAGTAATGCTCTCAAGTCCTTTAAGATCAATCCTGCGGGAGCCGCCTTTCTCCACCCTTGGAACCTTACAGACATGAATTCTACCTTCAATATGGTCAATTATGCCGTCCAGCCGTGCAATTCCCACGTCTTCGCCTTTTTTGGCATCCATCACAGCACACCCTTTGGCACTCTGGGGAGCTCTGGTTGCATAAAGCCAGCCGTCCTTCATGTATACGCCTGCGGGATCACCCTCTGAAAAATCCTCATCGGCAACTGCACACCAAACAGCAATCTGGTGGATGATGTCACGGTTAACATGCCTGGCATAGGCCTCAAGAGCCTCCGCATGTTTGAGCAACCATTCAACACCTTCTCTTGAAATTTCGTACCTGCCCCTGCCCTGCGAGTAGACCATCCCGTTATCCGCAAGCTCCCTGATATAATCCGAGACTGCCTGTGGAGTCACTCCCAGTATTTCTGCAATCTCCTGCTGCCTCACAGCAGGCTGGTGGCTGGCGACCTCCACCAGAATCTGAAACCTAGTGGTTTCCCTTTTGCTTCTTAAAATCGTATAAAGTGGATCAAAATCTTCTTTTTCAGGATTTTTACCTTCCATCCAACAGCACCATTTCCTGACCCTTCACCTCAAGAGCAGGGATGCGCTTCCCGAGACCCTTGATGAAAACCGGGGATACGCTAAATTCTCTTGCAAGTTCACTGATAGAAGTCTTGCCTGAGCGCACTGCATCCACAACACGTTCTGTTGTCTCCCTCAGCATCTCGTCATTTGAAGTGGAGGCATTCAGCAGGTCCCCAAGTTCAAGCAGGTTGCACTGGAATGCCGCCCTGAACCTGCTGTATGCACCATGGTATTCAAGAACAGGCTTCAGACCGGGAGACTTTGGCATGCGCCACTGTTCCTCGATCAGGTTGCCTTTCTTCAGTATTGTGATACAGTCGCCAATATCATCTAAACCGCTCAGTCCCCTCAATTCCTCTTCAGTACACCACGATTTGTTGAGCATTTCGTATATTTTCTTGTATTCTGAATTTTTAAAAGTGACCAGTAGGGGGACTATGTCTATTGGATCATTTACAATACGCACTCGTCCGTTCACAACAAAACCCGGTTAATATATTGGTGCATAAAACAATAAAACTAACCGGAATTCAGGGATTGTAATGGAGCAGTGTGCAAAAATAATAATCAGGGGTATTGTGCAGGGAGTGGGATTCAGGCCCTTCGTTTATGCCACTGCTCAGGAATACGGGATCAGGGGTGCCGTACGTAACACGGGAAGCGAAGTGGAGATACTTGCCTGCGGAGATAAGCTGGAAAATTTTACCAGAGCACTGGCAAGAGGAACCAAACTCTCAAGGATCGACACCATTTCCGTTGAGGCACTTCCCAAAGGTAATTGTATCTGTTATAATGATTTCAGGATCTCCGTGAGCGGCAGCGGCAGTCTGTCCGGCTTCATACCCTGTGATGTCTCCATCTGTGATGAGTGCATCGGCGACATATTCGATCGAAAAAGCCGTTATTATGGTTACTGGGCCACTTCATGCGTGAACTGCGGGCCACGCTACTCCATCATAGAGACGCTCCCGTATGACAGGGAACACACCTCCATGACAGAATTTCCCATGTGCCACGGATGCTCACATGAGTTCACCGATCCCTTACGCAGGCGACACCATGCCCAGACCATTGCCTGTGAAGAGTGCGGCCCAAGGCTTGAACTGCTTGACGGAAAAGGCAACAATACCGGCTCACAGGACCCAGTGGGGGATGCTGCACGGTTACTTGACAGCGGGTGCATCGTCGGCATAAGAGGGATCGGTGGATTTCACATCGCATGTGTCGAGGAGAGTTCCGATAAGCTTAAAAAAACTCTTGGAAGAACTGAACAACCACTTGCTGTTATGGGAATGCCCGATACAATCAGAGAGATCGCTGAAGTTTCGGATGACGAATCAATCTGCCTTGAGAGTCCTGAAAGACCCATTGTCGTATTGAACAAACGGAATATTCAATCCCACTCCAGGGTCTCCAACCTTCACACCATCGGTTGCATGCTGCCCTATACCGGACTACATTACCTGCTCTTCAGCAGGATGAAGAGCAGGCTCCTGATAATGACCAGCGCCAACATCCCCGGATACCCCATGATCACGGAAACCGAAGACATGATCGGGAATATTGGAGGGAAAATCGACTATATACTGGCGCATGACAGGCAGATCATCAACAGGATAGACGACTCGGTCGTCAGGGACGGATATATCATCAGGCTGTCAAGGGGACTCGCACCGGCGAGGACCGCAATAAAACTGGGCAGTTCAGCCATTCTGGGAGTGGGGCCGGAGATGAACTCAAATGTAAGCATATACAACAACGGGTTCATCATCACCTCTCCTCATGTCGGAAACGTAAGAAACCCCCGGACATTCTCATACCTGAAAGAGACAGAGAAGAAAATCAGGCAACTGACAGGTGCGGGATACAGGATCATTGCCCACGATGCACACCCCTCATTTCTATCCTCCAGGTACGCAAGGGAACTTTCTGAAGAGATGGGGGCGGATTTGGTACCGGTACAGCACCACCGTGCTCACCTCGCAGCCACCACCACCGATGAGTGCATCGGAATCGCTATCGACGGAGTTGGTTACGGGGATGACGGTACAACATGGGGCGGCGAGATTTTTGCAGGGGCGGTGCCGCACCTTGAACGTGTAGCACATATAGAATATCTCCCAATGCCGGGTGGAGATATCGCCACAAAAAAACCCGAAAGAATGCTTTTCGGAATCCTTGACGAGACGGATCTCAGAACGCTCCTTTGCGGACGCGACTGGAAAGATAATGAAATAAACACCATATACCAGCAGATCGAACGGGGCATCAACACATCCTCCACGACATCCACCGGCAGGGTGCTTGATGCCGCCTCATCTCTCCTTGGCATATGCAGGGAACGCACCTATGACGGGGAACCTGCGATGAAGCTGGAATCTGTGGCAATATCAGGCATGCCTTCCAAATGGGAACTCGAATTTGAGAACAGAGACGGCATGGAGATCCTATCATCAGGGGCAATCGTCAGGAAGGCGTACAGGGAGATGCATTCCATAGGAGAGGCAGGACCAACGGAACGAAGAGAGAAGATCGCTGATATCGCCGCATCCATACAGCAAAACCTTGCCAGAGGGATCGCACTGATGGCCATAAACGCAGCTGGAGAGAGAGGGATCAAAAAGGTGGCATTATCCGGAGGGGTGGCATACAATTTTGCGATCAGGGAAACTATAAGGAGGTCGGTTGAGGCGTCAGGGTTGGAATTCGTAATCAACCGGGCACATCCCCTGGGAGACGGCTGTATAAGCTACGGGCAGTGCGTATATGCAGGACTCCTCAATATGCATGACTAAAAACTAACGGCGCCTCTCAGGGATATTCTCCAGGTCATCCCGCCCGATATAATGGTTAAGCAGATAGTTCCTCGAGTTCTTTTTTAGATACAATGTCCCAAGGAACGCTACGATCAGTGCACCTGCAAGATCGAAGATCAGATCGATCATGGTGTCGGTGTTGCCATGCTGAAGATCCGTTCCGAATGCGGTATCAAATGAAAACTCATAGATCTCCCAGAAGGCACCCATCGCCATTGTAAGAACGATGATCATGAAGAAGATCATGCCTGTTGAGAAGTTTGTCTTCACATATCTCTCCATTATCAGAACAACCAGGAAACCCAGCAACGCAACCGTAACCGATGTTATAAAATGAGCAATTTTGTCATAATAGGGGTAAAAGATATCATACCATCCCTGGTATTCTCCACCATAGTGAAGAAAAAGTGAGAGTACTATCAGGAGATTGATCTCCCATGGAAACGTGACGTTCAGCCTCTTTTCCACAATCATGGGCACAATTGAGAGGAACAACACCAGAAAACCGAGAAACGCATTGCCTATCGATCCCGTGTATAAGGCGGTCACAGCGAAAAGCAGCATCACCACCTGCAACAGATGTGCTGCTATATTTCCAATCTTCATGGCTGGTAAAAGATCAATTGAAAAGAGTATTATATATATTTATCATGGTTTTTTGAGAAACTCAGTAGACTGAAAAAAAATTCTCCTTCATATTCGTTCCTTGTTTTTTGCTCTTGTGCAGGGGAAACCCCTGCCCTGCCCCCTTCCTTATCGATACTCAATATCCTGTGCATAATATGATAGCACTATCTCACAGGAGGATTGATATGCACGTAAAAAAACACGCCCTTGTGAGAATTTCAAAAAGCCGCTTAAAAAAAGAAAAAATTATTCTATCAGGATTGCCGGCTTGAACGGCAATGCTGCGGATGCCTTTGTGTGTGCACAGGTTTCCGCCTGCTCCACTTTGACTTCAAGGCCGTATTCCTTTGCAATGAACCCCCTCGCCTGATCGAACACGTTCGCCTCATCAATATCGAGCTCTGCTATATGACGTACAATGTCAGGAGGCAGCCTGTGGATGTGGTTCGTTATCTGTTTTGATGCAACTGCCGCTTCTTTGCCTCTTGATCGAAGCGTTTCATCCTTCATTACCTCACTCACCGCCTTCTTCCTGTCCGTGCTTCCGGCAATGATATCAAAGATCCGCTTCTTCCATTCGGGTGCGATAATGATCGCAACCTTCTTTGCCTGTAACGGGATTAGCCTGATGATCGATTCAATATCCTCTGTGGTCCTGAGAAGAAGTTCCTCGGACAGTTCAAGACTTTCATTGATCAGGGACTCATCTGCCAGGGGCCAGGGGGCGAATGAGACCAGACCGTTGCCACCCATCTCCTTCCACAGTGACTCTGCGACAAACGGTATGATCGGCGCAAGCAGCCTCACCCAGTTTTCTGCATATCTGCGAAGAACTCTCCCTCCCAAAGCACTCTCGGGGAGACGGCGGCGATACCATTTTAGATCCGCCTCAATGCCGAAGAAAGACTCCTGCAGGGCCTGCCGGGTCTGGAATGCATCAAGCGCACCGGTTGTCGCCATGATCCTCTTCTGAAGGCGGCTCATCAGCCACATGTCGATCGGGTATTCACCATCAGCAGACGTTGCCTCTCTGGCCATGTTCCAGAAACGTTCAATCTGCTTTCTTGTGGAGGACACAAGTTCATTCCTCCAGTCAAAATCCTGCCACGGTTCCGCACTGCCAATCAGGAACATCCTGACCGTATCCGCTCCAAACTCCCTGACCGCATCCTCGAGCAGGAATACATTACCCTTTGACGATGACATCTTGGCACCGTTCAACAAACCCATCCCGAAGACCACCATTCCTTCCGGCTGGCAATCATCAGGAAAGATCGCCTGGTGGTGGAATAGCTGGAATGTAAGATGGTTTGAGATGAGATCTTTTGCCGAAAACCGATAGTTGTAGGGGTACCAGTACAGGAATTCGCCCCTGATCCTCCTGATGGCGTCCGCATCGGTATCATCGGGCACTTCCATACCCAAAAACACAGCATCAAAGAATTCAGGAGTAAGCGCCCCGGGGTCGAGTTCCTTGAGCAGGTAAGAGACCGTATAATACGCCATGTATATGGTGGAGTCCGACAGCGGCTCTACGATCCATGACTTGTCCCATGGAAGTTTCGTGCCAAGGCCAACCCTTCTGGTGCATGCCCAGTCCTTGAGCCAGTCCACTGTCCTGTGAAACTCCGCCCTGACTTCAGAGGGAACAATCGACATATTATCAATCTGATCGTGCACCTCCGCCTTCCACCCGGGATCGCTGTACTGCAGGAACCACTGATCATGCAGGATTCTTACAAAAACCCTGCTACCGCAACGGCAGACCACATTTCGGTTGTCAAAATCGTACATTGGAACAGAGCCATAGCTTTCGACCATCTCCTGTGCCACGGCATCACGTGCCTCCCTGACCGGCAGGCCCCCGTACTTTTCAAGAAGTCGGCCACCGGTGAACTCTGCATTATACACCTCCTGTGTGAGCGACTCCATGAGGTCATCATTCTGGCTCTTGATCCCCGCCCTTTCCACGGCATCCTGTGCAGGGAACCTGCCGTAACCATCCACCTCTATCAGCTGGACAGGGGTGATCTGCCGGTACCTTCCATCCATCTGGAGATCACGAAGAGCGATATAATCAAAGGGCGCATGTGCAGGAACACTCATCACCACACCGGTACCCATCTCAGGGTCGACAAAGTTTGCAGGCAGTATTGGAACATCCCCACAAAAAGGATGAGAAACGGTCATATCCAGCAGTTCCGAACCAGGTATGGAAGTGATTACCTCCAGATCATGGTCCTGGTAGGCGATCTTGTCTGCCGCCTCCCTGCTAATGATCCAGATCTGATCGTCAACCTTCGCCTTTACATATTCAACCGAAGGGTTAAGCCAGAGGTTTGTCACCCCGTAGGTGGTCTCGGGACGCAGGGTGGCACACGGAAGCACGGCATCACCCAGACTAAACATGACAAGTGTGAACCTGATAATCTCTGATGCGTCGCCTTCCAGAAGATCATGGTCGCCCACGGGATTGTCGCACATGGGGCAGTATTTAACCGGGTGAGCGCCCCTTGCAACCCTGTCCTGCCTGTAAAGATGACAGTACTGCCACTCGATGAATTTACTGTAATGAGGATCAATGGTAGTAAAACGCCGCCGCCAGTCGACTGAGAGTCCACAGTCCCCCATAACCCTCTGGTACTCGTTGCTGAAATAACGGACAATCTTCATTGGGTCCTCGAATGTCTTCAGCACGTCTTCAGGAACACGGTAGAGATCACGGTATAGCGAGATGGTCTTCTCGTCTTTCTGGGATATCCTTTTTGATATACCAATAACAGGCGAACCGGTGACATGGAATGCCATCGGGTAGAGTACCTCATCTCCCTGCATCCTCCGGTATCTGGCAATAACATCAGGCACTATATAGGTTCTCCCATGGCCTACGTGCATCGCACCGCTGGGATACGGGTATGCAACCGTCAGATAAAAACGATTCTTTTGAGAAGGGCCTGCCTCAAAAGCATGGCTCCAGGATTCTTTGACCATGGTCTGCATGTTGTCTTTGTCAAAGTCTTTCATCCAACCACCTTTGAATTCAGGTCACAGATCTGAGCCTTATCATCTCTCCATCTTCGTAGCGCTTTATCAGTTCCTGTGAGATGGTACTGTTCTTTGCCAGCTGAATCTCGCCTGCAGTATTTACCGTGGCCGTGAACAGGTATTCTTTTCCTGCAAAAACATCGACGATGCTCTCAGAATAATCTGGGCATATAATGACCAGCTGCTTGTTCTCACTGATTACCTTTATACCTTCCTCAGGTTCATTATCGACCCTCTTCTCGGCTGCCAGATCGATCATGGGGATCTCCAGTTCACTCTGGGGCCTGATGTCTATTCCAACCCCAAGTTTGGAAACAATGGCTGCCACATTCTTCCCTCCCTTGCCTATGGCAGCAGGGACATCCCTGTCATCGATGAACACAATGGCCTTGTTACCGCTTGACATCCTGACCTCAACATCCCCCTGTGTATACCTGCCAATTTCACGTTTGATCTCGTATTCCACCACATCAAAACCGGAACTGCCAGTCATCCTCTCCATGCCGTTACCCTGTTGGGGGACGGATTCTTCAAATACTTCCACTTTTTCCGCTTCCGTCTCTCCTGAATCATATGTGGTATGATTATCATGTGAAGGACGCACTGCTGCCACCTTTTCTTCAACAAGAGGCATAACAACAGTGGTCCCTTCGCTCCTGAACGCCTCAATGATTTTTCTCCCTTTGGAGTCATGGACGCTAAGTACTAGACATCGCCCGGATTCAACAGATTCAGGGGACCCTGTAATAAGATCCAGTGAATAAATGCCGGCCACCTCTCCCTTGTCAACAAAGATCATGGTCTTTGCAACCTTCGGCATCAGCCCAAAATCTATCCTGCTGATCAGCCGGTGGACCGCATCCTCAAGAGAACTCGCATGTAGTGAACCGATCATTCCTATACCTGCAAGGCAAAGGTCAGAAAAAAGGTTGAAATCACGGTTCCTCCAGAGGTTGTCGAATATCACAAAATCAGGCCTTACCAGCATCATCATCTCGGCGGTATCATCCAGATTTCCATTAACGCTGCTGAGCTGTGTGATCTGGTCAGGAACCTGTAGTTCACGAGGCATCTCGATGGTCTTGACGATATGCCCTGATTGTGAAAGATAGATCGCCACACTCTGCGAGAGTGAAGTCTTGCCCGAGCCAGGGGGTCCTGCAATGATTATACCGCCCCTCACATCCTCAAAGAGTTTTTTTATCTCGCCCCCGGCAGAATAGTCTTTGAGTGAGATATCAACGATCGACCTTACCGCAGTGATCTCGGTCCCGTCCGAGAACGGGCGCTTTGATATCGATATACGAAGCGATCCGATCTGTACGACAGTGATCCCTTTCTTCTCCATCTCGATGAAACCGTCCGGATGGCGCTTGGCACGTTCGATTATCTCCTGGGAAATGTTCCTGAGCTCATATTCACTGAGCGGGTTGTCACCAAAGTTTACTATGGAAAGATTGCCTGGTGTTCCCTTCTTGGCAATGGGCAGAGCCCTCTCCTTTAGTACCACAACCATCGTATTCTCGTCAAAATAACGGTCAATGGTCATAGGAGAGAAGTCACCGGCAGGAGGACGAAGGTATTCGACATCCAGCCCTTTTGCCTTGGCAACTTCGCTCTGGACAACGTCGCTTGTGACAAACTTGGCATCGTATTCTATTGCAACATTCCTGATTATCGCATCTATCTCTCCGCCGCCCGCCAGTTTCACCTGGTCGAGTGATGGGCGGGACCCAACATATTTCAGGGTAATTTCGTTCCGGGATGCTATTCTTGAAAGTTCCTGTAATTCTGCAAGACCAAAAAGGCCTATGTCACGTCCCTGGTTCGCCTGTGACTCAAGTTCGGCGATAACTGCTTCAGGTATGATTATTGTTGCATCCTTGTATTCTTCTTCCTTTAATAGAGATGATATTCTTCCATCTATTATTACACTTGTATCCGGTACAATCTTCATAAAAAAATCCCCATATATTTAAAGTCATTACAAACATTTAGCTGTATACCTCATCTGGATTGACAAGGATCTCCGCTATGTCGTTTCCCCTGATATCCCTGAAAAAACAGCTTTTATGGCCGGTGTGACATGCCACGCCGGTCTGTTCAACAATATAAAGCAGAGTATCCTCATCACAGTCAACCATGATATCCACGATCTTCTGGACATGTCCGCTCTCTTCACCCTTGCGCCACAATTTTTTCCGGGATCTGCTGTAATAGTGTGCAAAACCGGTCTCCCGGGTCAGCTTCAGAGCCTCATCGTTCGCATAAGCAAGCATCAGTACCTCTTTGGTGCTACTGTCCTGTACTACGACAGGCACAAGCCCGTTATTGTATCTGATATCCATATTATCCACTTATAAGAGTATTCAAAAGGATGTATAATAGATCTCCTAAAAGAAGAGCCAGAAAAAATCCGGCGGTTATTGGCACCAGAAAAGGTACACCGTAAGATATCCAGACCTTGTCGAGTTTTGAATACTGTTCAAGCATTTCAGAATATTTCTCAGGATTTTCCCGTATGTCCTTGGTATATACCCTCTCTTTTCTGGATATCATCCGTTTGAGTGATTCAAAAAACCCAATATTCCTTGATATTATCTTCCCATCTTCTTCATATACCTCGGTCATCACAAAGCCGTAATGATCCTTCAAATCATCCGGTCTGACCGGATAGCCGAGAAACATCGCTGAGAAGTTCCCACCGTTGCCCCGTACCATATTCAATGCGAAGAAAAACACCGGCATCACAAGCATCAGCAACAGTGCATTTACAAAAACCGAATACGGGAAGAAGGCGATTGCAGGATATCCAAGCAGGGGCATCCATGGGTAAAACGGCATGCAGCACGATATGACGATCATCGCGTATGCATCCGCACCACCCCAGACTCCGTACATGAACAATAAATAAGAAAAAAATGCCATCAGGCACGAGAAAAGCGCAAGGGCGATCAGTTGCATGCTCATCTCTTGTGATATTCCTAACATTATGATGCTCAGGGGAACCGTAAGCACGAACCAGAATATCCAGGTATCGAAGATATCCCTGTGAGAGATATCTCTGTCTTTTTTCAGGCATCCGGCATATGCCCAGTCAGCGCCTGTAAGAGCCAGACTTGCCATAATCCCGGTCAAAGGAACCAGAAATCCGTCAAAGGGAAGATAGGGTAACACTCCCGTATAAAAGAGATATATCATGGTGACTGCAATGAAGATAGCCGGAAGCCATACGATATGAGGTACCCTACGCTCCCTGATATCCCTGAATGAAGCATATAGAAGTGTTACGGCAAATGCTGCCGTTGTAAAATAAAAAGTACAGGGCATCATCCTATAAATGTAGAACATACAGCGTATAAAGCAGATCCAGAGAATGTCTTAATGATTGAAAATATTTTTTAACTGAAAGGGACATATTTATCTTCCATTAACATCAGGTATGAATATAATAATCCGGACGTGCTCCAATGCTCTGTGAAGAGTTCATAAAAATCCTGGACAAAGGCAACATGCTAAAGGATGGCTGCAAATATCAAGAAATGATCTCATCTGCGGCCGGCCTGGAACTGACTGGCATCGGCATATCCGAAGACACGGTATCAACATATATAATTGCATTCAGGTCAGGCAAACCTATGGGTGCGATCTACTGCGACAGGCTGGGAACGCTGTATGGCGACCGTGCAGTCATGAAAGGAGGACAGAAGAGGATTTTTAATATTCACAGGACGGAACTGGACGTAGTTGAGAGGATTATAGGAATTGCAAAAATATTCGACAACGGTCACCTGAAAGCAGGAAATCTCTCTTCGCTGGAAGAGATCGTCGGGGTCAGGGCAAGACCTGGTGTGCTCACGGTCAGGGTAACACGGAAGAACGCACCGGAAAGGGGAATTACGGTTTTCATTATTAAAAACAAGCGCATAATTGCGGAAGGCACGACTTCAGCTGATGGAACCATATCATTCCGGATGATCGAAGGCGACTACAACTATGACCTCAGAACCGAAGACAACATAAGATTTACAGGCAAACTGAGCTTCAGTATTGACAATGGTATCGTAGAAATACCGGTAGGGAATGGATGACGGAGCATAAAAAAAGGGATTCAGCAATCTCCCGCTTTTTTAAAAAGTTAAGGAAGATTTTCAGAAAAAGCGGAAGCAGAAAATCCGGGAAAGAAGGAAAAGATATTACCGGGGTCTCAAGAACCGCATGGCTTGTCAGAAAAGTACTGGAAGATATGCGCCTAAGGAGGAACACGGGTGCACAGGAGAAGATGGCATCCCCCCCGGATGTGAAAATCACAACCCTGAAAGAGAACGTTGCCCCGCATACTGAAGCCGGGGCGACTCATGCTGAAGAAATACCCAAACCGAAATTACCACTTACGTTTCCGGATGAAAAGCTCCCTGAAACCATTGCGATTTCCCCGAAGACAAATGAGATCCAGCCACGCGGGATACCTGCAACAGAAGATAACAGGAAAGAGATCAGCACCATGGCTGAAGAACAGGTTATCGTTAAGTTGGGTGCAGTGGATCAGCAGGAAAACGTGACCCTAAAAGAGAAGACAGACTCATCCCGTATCGAGGATCCTGAGCTTATAATAAATAAAGAAGAGATCAAGGACGATAAAACAGGGGTTGAGCCTGAAGAGACATTATCCCTTTCAGCCGGATATGATTTTTCCGGGGAGAATAGGGAAAAAATGATACCCTTTGAAACCGGTGACGTAATTCAGGTCAAGAAGAATAAAAAAACCAGATTCGGCAGAAGAAAAGACAGAAGATCAGGGATTAAAACCAAAACAGGGGAAGAAAATGAAGGATATAGCCCTGAAATTGAGATTGAAGAAGAAAAAAGGGTATTTGGAAGATTTGAACTGAAGAAAGCCTTCGCCCAAAAGGTAGAAGAGTATGATTCCAGGATTCACGGCCCTCTTGTGGATCTCGTATTCAAAGATGAGCCGGGCATAGACGAGGTGGAGGTATATCCTGTAAACGAACCTTATGCATATGTCCGGATCACGTTCAACAGGCACACGCACGAGTACAACTACGCAGTGATCGAACCTGAGGTATCAGAAGATGAGGAAAAACTCCTTCTTGAACTCAGGGAGCGGTTGTATGATGTTCTTGACACAAGCGCCAGCGTAATGACCCGTGAAGAATCAAAGATCCATCTGAGACTGAAGACAGACGAGATCATACAGGACTACGGGATCCGCCTTGATCCGGTTGCAAGAGAAAGGCTTTATCACAGGACCGAAAGGGATTTTCTCGGTGAAGGGCTCATCGATGCGATCATGCATGACCCGTATATCGAGGACATTTCCTGCGACGGAGTGAACAGCACCATATTTGTATACCATAAGCATTTTGAGTCCATGAGAACGAACCTGAAATATACAAACGAAGAAGATCTCGACTCATTCGTGGTAAAACTCGCCCAGCGTGCAGGCAAGTTCATTTCAATTGCCGATCCGATGCTCGATGCCACAATGAAGGACGGCTCAAGGGTTCAGATGACGCTTGGCACGGAGGTTACCGCCCATGGCTCCACATATACTATCAGGAAATTCAGCGAGGAGCCAATCACCCCAACGGATCTCATCGAATGGTCGACATTCTCGCCGCTGTCCATGGCATTCCTTTGGCTTGCCGTCGAATCCGGAAAATCAGCGATATTTGCAGGAGGTACCGCATCAGGCAAGACAACAACGCTGAACGCACTTGCACTATTCATTCCACCCCTTGCAAAGATCGTCTCGCTTGAGGATACCCGCGAACTGCAACTCCCGCACCCCAACTGGATACCCAGTATCACAAGGCATTCCTTCGGCAGTGCAGGCAGGGGAGAGATAGATATGTATGAGCTCCTCAGGGCCGCCCTCAGGCAGCGCCCCGAATATATACTGGTGGGCGAGGTTCGCGGTCATGAAGCGCTGACACTCTTCCAGGCCATGAGCACCGGACATGTGACATACGCAACCATGCACGCGGACTCGGTTGCAAGCGCAGTCCACAGGCTTGAAAATTCACCCATAGATGTGCCCAGGAACATGCTCAGTGCACTTGACTTCATATCCATCCAGGTGCAGTCAAGGGTGGGAGGTCAACGTATCAGGCGTAACAAGCAGATCATCGAAGTCATCGACCTGGACCCCCGAACGAACGAGCTGATCACTAATGAAGTCTTCACATGGCACCAGTCCAGTGACGAGATCAGGTTCTCGGGCAAATCCTACATCCTGGAAGAGATCATGGAGGAAAGGGCATGGACGGAGGAGAGGATGGCTGAAGAGCTCAAAAGAAGACAGGAAGTCCTTGAATGGATGAGGCAGAACAATATCCGCCACTTTGAGGATGTCAGCAGGGTGCTCGTATCCTATTACAGGAATCCTGAACAACTCATAGAGACGATCAGATCGGAGACATGAACAGTTTCGAGCGTTTTTGTTTTGGGATTCTTGGCGAAAGGATGAAGGAGAGGAGGGCGGAGTTTTACTCTCTCAGGATGAACCTTCTCGCCGCCAGGATCAAGACGCCAATAGAAGCCTATGTCTCCACCGCCACGGTCACATCATACATCACCGGGGCGATAGCAGGTTTTTTCATCGCAATAACCGGATTGCTTTTCGGCATTCCTAATACAATTCTTTCATCGGGGTTTGCTCCAATCCAGCTTTATGCATATTATGAGGCCTTTTCGGCAGCAGTTCTAATGATCCTGTTTCTGGCAGGCATTTTTGTCGTAAAGTCCATTGTATACAATATCTATATGCTCTACCCGGGAATTGTCGCAGGAGATCGAAAGAGAAAGATCGACGCAACCCTCCCCCATGCCATCAGCTATGTCATGGCAATGTCAACAGCAGGCATCACCCCGGTACAGGTCTTCAGGTTACTATCAGAAAGCGAGATCTACGGCGAAGCAGCGGCTGAAGCGAGCTATATCGTCAGGGAGATAGATATCTTTGGAAAAGATCTCGTGGATGCCCTGAGAAACACATCTCTAGTAACTCCAAGCAGGCGTATGCGTGATTTTCTGCAGGGTGCCATGGCAAGCATATCCAGCGGAAGTGACATTACCGAATACTTCAGAACAAAGTCAGAACAGTACGCACTTGAAAACCGTCAGCAACAGACATTCTTCCTAGAAACACTTGGCCTCATCTCGGAATCATATGTCACTGCAATGGTCGCCGGTACGCTCTTCCTGATCATTTTACAGTCGATCATGTCCGTGATCAGCGGAGAATCGTCACCTTTCATGCTTTATGCCGTGATATACGTGATTATTCCTCTTGGCAGCGTTATGTTCGTCATCCTGATCAGTTCAATGACACCGGAGGTCTGATGAAGGTTTTTTCCCGGTTTGCAAAGTTGAAGGAGAAGAGGGGGCTTGTCATGGGAAATAAAGACGAAGACCTCCCTGACATCCCCGAAAAAGAGCTTGTCAATATTGAAGATGAACAAAGCACGATAATGGAAAGGATCGAGAGCAGGAAGGAGGAAGAGGGGGGGCTTTCGGGGATTCTCAGGCACCCGCTCATGTTTGCCAGGGAAAAGCCCGTGAATACCTTTGTTTTTTCAATTCCTCTGGCATTCATATTTTTTATTGTAGGAATACTCTTTATTTTTGCCAGGTGGGGAATATCAGGACTCTGGAACACCACCTTCATCGACAATGTCCTCATATGGACAATTATAATATCCCTGTTACCTGTGGCGTTTGTGGATTATTACGAGAGCAGAAGGATCAAAAGCCTTGAGGACGGGCTTCCGAACTTTTTCAGGGATGTTGCAGGGATGCACGACAGCGGAATGACCCTCCCAAATGCAATACATCTCGTCTCTGAGAGTGAATATGGTGCACTTACCCCATTTGTCAGGAAGATTGACAATGAAATGTCATGGAACGCCACTTTCGTCGATTCCATGGAACGATTCGGAAAAAATGTCTGCACACCGCTTGCGGAAAGAAGCGTCAACCTGATCGCACAGGCCACATCTGCGGGAGGGAACGTGAGCGAAATTCTCAGGGCCGCGGCAAATGATACCTATGAACACGTGTCCCTGGTAAACGAGAGAAAAAATAATATGCTGATCTATACGATTATAGTCATCGTCTCGTTCTTGGTGTTCATATTTGTCATTCTGATGCTTACAAGCTCTTTTCTTGAGACAATGGCGGAAGCAGGAAAAGCGGTCATGGCCTCTGGAGCAGGTGCGGGGAGCGGCTTTATCGGTTCCGTGGATATGGACGCATACAACCGCCTGTTCACGCATGCCGCGGTAATCCAGGGAATGTTTTCCGGCCTTGTTGCAGGCCAGATGGGAGAAGGAAGGGTGATTGCGGGTCTTAAGTATTCATGTATAATGATGATTATTGCCTGGGCTGTTTTCACTATTACGCTATAAAAAAAGTTTAATTGATATGTTCCACATTATAGCCCCTTTTTGCAAGCAGATCCTTGACGCGCTCACGATGATTACCCTGAAGCTCTATTGAGGTGCCTTTCACAGTTCCTCCACATTCAAGCCTTGCTTTCAGAAATTTCGTAAGATCGGCAAGATCAATATCAACCGGGTCAAGGCCCTCTACGATGGTTACTTCCTTGCCATACCTGCGTTTATTAATATTTACAGTAATCCTCTGCTGTTCTTTTGCAACTTCTTCGCAGATGCACAATTCCTTTGGCAATCCGCATTTGGGACATATCCCTCCATTCATTAACATTAAATCGGGCCTCTCGTTATATATTTCTTAGCATCAGCGTGAACAAATTATCTGATTCTTCTATCGGTATCCATGAATAAAGACAAGATGCGCTTGGTTTTATACCCTGCCGGACAAACATCTTCCAGATGTCGCTGATGATCCTCGGGTGCGCCTCACATGTTGGAAAAAGCGTCAGCACCGCTGCAGTATGTCGTGCCCTGTACCGCCGCGGATACCGGGTTGTTCCTTTCAAGTCACAAAACATGAGCCTGAACTCCTATGTAACAAAAGAAGGGGATGAGATAGGGATTGCCCAGGCGATGCAGGCGTATGCAGCATGCACCGAACCGACAGCAGATATGAATCCAATTCTGTTGAAACCAAAAGGGGAACAGAACTCACAGATAGTACTCCTTGGAAAACCTTACAAGGATGTGCATATCAGGGATTATTACGATGAGACAGGTTTCCTGCTGGAAGAGGCCGTCTCGGCTTACCGCCGCCTTCTTGAGAAATTTGAACACGTAATAGTCGAAGGTGCGGGCGGTGCGGCGGAGATTAACCTTTACAGCAGGGATATCGCCAATATCAGGCTGGCAAGAAAGCTGAAGATACCGATAGTGATCGTTGCTGATATTGAACGCGGGGGAGTATTTGCACAGCTTTACGGGACCTATATGCTGCTCCCGGAGGATATCAAACCACTTGTCTCCGGTTTTATCATCAACAAGTTCAGGGGTGACAAATCCCTGTTTGACGAAGGCATAATGTTGATCGAAGAGAAAACAGGTATCCGTGTCCTTGGAGTGATCCCATATACCAACATCATCCTCCCAAGTGAGGATTCACTTTCATTGCAGGATAAGAAGAGCTCAGTCAGCCGGATCAGGATTGCCGTGATCAGGCTCGAAAGAATATCAAATTTTACCGATTTTGAATTGCTTGAACGTTTTGCATCCGTTGAATATGTCAGACCGGGTGCCCCTCTTTCTGGTTATGACTGCATCATCATACCAGGTACTAAAAATTCTGTCGCAGATCTCATGATCCTGAACGAATCAGGGACTTCCAATGAAATTATCAGCGCCCACGACAATGGTGTGCCGGTCATAGGGATCTGCGGGGGCTACCAGATGCTTGGAAAGGAGATCATCGATTCCGGCTTAGAGGAAGGGGAAGGATCGGTAAAGGGCATCGGACTGCTTGATGTGATCACCAGATTCTTGGCTTACGGAAAGACCACCACACAGGTCGAACGTAACGCAAACAATGTGGGACCCATCCTTTCGAAAATGGGGGCGGTAAAAGGATACGAGATTCACATGGGTGAGACGGTCAGAGAAGGAGGCTTGGAAGCGTTCTCCGGCGAAGGTACCGCAAGCACTGACGGGCTTGTATTCGGCACATACATGCACGGCCTTTTTACTAATACCGGGGCTGTCGATGCCCTTCTCTCATACCTGTGCCTGAAAAAAGGTATAGCATATGAGATGAAAACAGAGTTACAGGATCAGTACCCTAGCGATGATATCAGTTCTTCACCCGGTTATGAGATGATCGCCGATCATTATGAACACCATATTGATATGGATTACCTTGAAAAAATCGTCATTTCAGGCAGGGAAATGTTCGGATGAGGTGGTTTCAGGATGGTAATGAGATTCAGTTTCAAGATAGACCCCGAACTCATGGACATGATAGATGATTATGCCCATGAAAATCATATCGACAGAAATGCAGCAATACAGAAACTTGTGGAAACAGGTTTTTCAAATACCGACGTGGGAGCAGAGCTTCTTGAAAAGCACAGAAGCAGGACCTACGAGGAGATCGAGGAGATACTTGCAGACAT
>Ga0272441_10003486_pt1 | contig 29848 bp, 24 predicted proteins | sample SSMProp6N_FD_193582 | JGI IMG/M metagenome (GOLD analysis project Ga0272441, IMG submission 193582) | Marine sediment archaeal communities from Little Sippewissett salt marsh, Falmouth, MA, United States - SSM-Prop-6N | ecosystem: Environmental > Aquatic > Marine > Wetlands > Sediment ... | reverse complement strand
GACGTTCAAGAAGGGCAAGAACCAACTCGTTCTGAAGATTCTAAACTACGGCGGCCCCTGGGGTTTCTCCTGCCACCTGCTGGACCAGTGAGTCGCTTCGGTGCGAGAAGCTTGTTGGGACCGCAGCGATTGTAGTAGAATCGAGCGGTGCATTGAGAATGCAGGATGAGCTTTAGCCATGCGGTTGTCTTGGAGTGAGCAGGCCAATGTCGGATTCCAAAGAAGCCAAACGTGAAGCAGAGGTCTCCGGCGGCAAGCGGCGCGGACGCCTGAAGAAGGTGCTCAAGGTCCTGGCGATTGTGCTGGTTGTGCTGCTCCTGCTGCTGGGGGCGCTGCTGTACAACCCGGTGCGGACGCTGGCGACGCTGGAGAAGGTCGATGACTATCCGCTGTACGTGATGCACTACAAGGGGACGTACCTTTTCGACATGTTCGTTGAAGAGGGCATCGAGTGGGGGCCTTATCGAAAGCTCTACGAGGCGGTGAGCCCCGATGCGTGTACAAGCTTTGCCGCCGTGAAGGCCGAGGGTGGCGTCGTCTTCGGCCGTAACTTCGATTGGAAGCACCGGGCCTCGCTGCTGCTGTACACAGACCCGCCCGGCGGCTATGCGTCGGTCTCCATGGTCGATTTGTTCTACCTCGGACTCGAAGGGATGCAAAGCATCCCGTGGTCCGACCGCGCCGTCCTTCTGGCCACTCCGTACGCGGCCATCGATGGGATGAACGAGTGCGGCGTAGCCATCGCCCAGAACGCGGTGCCGCGCCGAAACACCCCGAAGGACCCCAACAAGCCGACCCTGCTCAACAGCCAGATCGTGCGTCTCGTGCTCGATCGTGCCAAAGATGTCAACGATGCCCTGACTCTGATCCAGGACTACAACGTCGAGTTCGTCGGGAACCCCGTGCATTTCCACATAGCCGACGCGTCGGGCGACTCGGCCATCGTGGAATATCTCGATGGCGGGATCAACATCGTCCGCCGCGATGAGTCCTGGCAGGTCTCCACGAACTATTTGTTCTCCGAGGAAATCCAGCCGGACTGCTGGCGGTACAACAAGGCGACCGAGATGCTCGCCGCAGCGCAGGGCACCCTCGCCGCGGATGAGCCAATGCGCCTGCTCGAGCAGGTCAAGCAGGGCTCCACCGTATGGTCCATCGTCTACGGCCTCACCGAAGGCCGCATCCGCGTGGTCATGGGCAGAGACTACAACCAGATCCACCGCTTCGAGCTGGAAATGAACGACCCGGGGTAAAGGACCGCCAGGCTCACAGGCTCATGAGAAGCCCGTGGTCGCGGAGCTACTCTTCCAGACGCACAACAAGGAGAGCAAAGCAATGGGAACGAGGCCACATATTCAGTACCCCCGTCGCCGAGAGCTTTGCGCAACACCAATAGAAATAGAGACACTCAACATGTATTGATGCTAACATGCAAGTTATAGGAATTTCGTTCCTCGGTTTCTGAGATTGGCGTTTACTACACGAGAATGAGAATCGTACCAGCAGACAAAGCCCATCTTAGGGAGTGGTTGGAGATGCGACTCGCACTCTGGCCGGAATGTCTTCGTTCGGACTCTCAGAAGGAAATCGAAGAGACACTGTCATCGGAACGGACCACCGCCTTTATCGCGTTTCACGGCGATTGCGCTGTGGGATTCGCTGAAGTCTCAACTCGAGACTACGTGGAGGGATGCACGACGAGGCCCGTCGGGTATCTGGAAGGGATCTACGTCCGGCCTGATTTCCGGAAGAAGGGGATTGCTCGTGCTCTGGTTCGCACCGCCGAGTCATGGTCTCGATCGAAGGGATGTAAGGAGTTCGGGTCGGATGCACGGGTGGAGGACAAAGCGAGCATTGCGTTTCACAGCTCGATCGGATTCAGAGAAACTGACCGGCAAATCGTCTTCCTCAAGACAATCGGGGATTAGCTCCGTAGAGCGTGCACGACACGCTGTTCTGGCTGACTAATCGCGGGTGCTCACAGGTTTATGGGCAGGCCGCGGTCGCGCCGGTGTTTTCTCACCCCCGGTGGCAAGGAGCGCGAAGCAGTAATGCGAGGCCGCGCACCTTTTGTATCGGGCGGGCTCTGAGTTGGCCGAAGGGATGCTCGTTCTCCGCCAGGCCCGTGCCGAATCCCGTTTTGCCCTTCGGTTTTCCGTACTTTCCCTGTTGACATCTCCGACGAGCTGTGCTACTATCGTAGTTAAGGCCAGCGGAGAATGGCATGTTGAGAGACCATGAAACAGAGCTTTCGAGCAGAGCATCCACGACGCAGGTTGTTCCCTTCGCCGTTTGCGCCGGAGGCGAGCCCCGCAACACAACCGAAGCTCCTGGACCGCATGCACCAGGCCCTGCGGCCCCGTCGTTACAGTCGTCGCACCAGACAAACCTACTGTCACTGGGTCAGACGCTTCATCTTCTTTCACAACGTCCGTCTTTTCCCACAGGCGGCCGAGCCGGAGATCAGCGGTAAGGGCCAAGTCCCCAAGTGGTTGTTAGAAACGCGACCAGGAAAGAACGCAAGAAAAGGCGGGGACGTCTTATGTAGAAAAAATCAGGCCGTGTTTCCCGTCTTATGCAGACCGTATAACCGTTGTTATATCCTAATGATCTCTTATGGATAACCTGAATAGATTCATTGAAGTCAATAGACTACTTAGATCTGTAAACGCTAAATCGAGAGATGCTGCTGATACGATTCGTTCCGATGGCATCGATGCAGCCCGCGCAATAATCGCCTATGTAAGACGCGATACAAGAGCGCTTATTCGCCTGTGGCCCAAAAAGGGCAGTGCGCATCTTTATGAGTTAGAGCGAAACGCAATTGAAGATACGGATAACGGCTCAAATCTGTGGCACATTGTCGAGCATGTCATTCCTGTCTTGGAAGATGAGCTTGATGACTTCTATTCCTCATTGTCATCTGCCTCACGTTCTGGGGGTATTGAAGTCTTCATGCATCCTGCGATTATCAGAAGCAGCTATCATCACTATAGAACAGGCCACTATAGAGATGCTGTATTCAATGCGATTGTAGCAGTATTTGACTTAATCCGCGACAGAACAGATTTAGATGACGACGGAGCCAGTCTTGTCGGAAAGGTGTTCTCTTTAGAAGATCCATTTCTTGTTCTGGATTCGCTAGAGAATGATTCAGGGAAGAACCAACAAAAAGGATTCATACAGATGCTCCAAGGCGCTTATCTTGGTATTCGTAATCCCAAAGCACATTTGCTCAACGCTGATCTTACAGAAACTAGCGCTGTTCAATATCTCGTATTCGCAAGTCTTCTTGCGAGGCGGGTTGAGGAAGCAAGAGTCGGTAAGTGATAAGGAAATCCGGGGACAGTTTACTTATTTCGGTTTTGAATTGAGTATGCTGTCCCCTGATTGCCCGAATGAGGGCCTGCGTTGGGTAGAAATGATAGGGAGGCAACCCACACGATGGAAGACGGCAAGAGCAAGTCGGTAATCGAGAAGATCGTAAAGAATACGTGGCCCTCGATCCTGAGTTTGGCATTGGGGTTTCTGACCTCCGTGATGGCAAGCGTCGCAACGCTCGCGGATATGAAGGCGAGGCAACCACTGGTCCTCGGCATCTTCGCAGGGTTCGTGGGACTCTTGGTCGTCGCGCAGGTAACTACCACCTACTTGCGCCGTGGGCCTTCTCGTATCGCTGTGCTCAAAAGTAGGTTACGTGATGCCTATCTTGGTTCGCTGGATACCAGCAGGATCAATCCTACGCGGGCGGGGAGGGAATAGCCATGCCAACAGAGAAGCTCACCCTGGATGTAGAGCAAGCTACAGCTGCTGCTGAGGAGCAGTTGGCTGGCATTGAGCACCTCCCCTTTTCCCCGGCTGCTTTCCAGACCCTCAAGGACAGAATATCAGAGTACATCAACAATCTGGTGACCGAGTCGATCAAGTTGTCGAGGCGACATCAAGCCGACACGGTTTCCAGCAACCACGTTGATCGGGCTGCGCAGTATCTCGTTTCTGTTACTGCCCGGAGGTTTTTCCGTCATCTCGGCACTGTTGGCGGCATATTGTTGGGTGCATCGCTTTCCAACATTCTCAGCATGGCCGGGGACAACAGTTTCAGCTCCTTGGGCGTGGTCCTGTCGGCCGTTCTTGGGATTGCTGGCGCTTTCATGATAGCTCTACACATGGGACGAGAATAGGGTGCCCAACCACGCCTTGCACTTGACGGCTATTCCGCTGCGCTCCATAGCCGCAAGTGAAGGCCACGTTCGGTGCTCAGCAGACGCTGCGGCGCGAGTCAACTTGATGTCGCGGCTGAGCGAGGCGCTGTCGATGGCGAGATCGCGAGGATCGATGTGGAGCTTGTTCGGAATTGCCCCGATGAAGCCGCTTCGCTGGCGGTAGTGGTAGGATGGACTTTGGCCCATGCGGTTTTCGGCGGGGGTAGGCAGCATGGGCTTCAAGGTCATCCTACAGATTCATGGGGAGGCCTCGGTTTTGGAGGTGTTGTTTCATTTCGGTGATGGTGTAGTTTCCGAAGTGGGTGATGGAGGCCATTAGGACGGCGTCGGCTCCGCCGGTGACGATGGCGTCGTAGAGGTGGTCGAGGTTGCCGGCGCCGCCGGAGGCGATGACGGGGATATTGACCGCATCGGAGACGGCCTTGTTGAGCTCGTTGTCGTAGCCGGCCTGTGTGCCGTCGGCGTCCATACTGGTCAGCAAAATCTCGCCGGCCCCCAGTTCCTCGCCGCGCTGGGCCCATTCCACGACGTCGATGTCGGTCGGCTCCGAGCCCGCCTTGACGCAGACCTGCCAGTGGTCCGCCCTCGTTTTCGAGCGCCGGGCGTCGATGGCCAGCACGACGCACTGGTTGCCGAACCGCTGGGCCCCCTCGGCGATCAGGTCGGGGTTTTGCACGGCGGCGGTGTTGACCGAAACCTTCTCGGCGCCGCTGCGCAGCAGTTCGTCGATCTGCTCTACGCTCTGGACGCCGCCTCCGACCGTGAACGGGATGAAGACGTTCTCCGCCACCTTCTCGACCATGTCCACGATGGTTTTGCGCGAGCGGATGGTGGCGGTGATGTCCAGGAAGACCAGCTCGTCGGCCCCCATGTCACTGTATCGGGCCCCCAGCTCGACCGGGTCGCCGGCGTCGCGGAGGTTCAGGAAGTTGACTCCCTTGACCACACGGTTGTCCTTGACGTCGAGGCAGGGAATGATTCGTTTCGTCAGCATGCCGTAAATGTCCGACCGCAAATATCGTAAAAGTTCCGCAGCACATGCAGGCCCTGTTTGCCGCTCTTTTCCGGGTGAAACTGCACCCCATAAACGTTGGCCTTCTGCACGGCGGCGGCTAATTGAAAACCGTAGTCCGTATAGGCGATTTCCGCCTGCTCGTCGCCGACCCGGGCGTGGTACGAATGGGCGAAATAGAAATGCTTCTCCGGTCCCAGACCCGCGAACAGGTCCATGTTCTCGGGCAGCTCCACGAGGTTCCAGCCCATATGGGGGACGACCTGGTCGGTGGGCAGGGCGGTGACGTCGCCGGCGACCAGGCCCAAGCCCTGATGCGGGCCGTATTCGCTGCTTTGCTCGAAGAGCATCTGGAAGCCGACGCAGATTCCCAGGATAGGCTTGCCGGCCGCGACCGCGCGCGTGACGGGCCCGGCTGCGGTGCCCAGGGCCTCCATGGCGTAGCCGAAGGCCGCCACGCCGGGCAGGACCAGACCCGTGGCCTTCGCAATGGCCCCGGAATCCCGGCTCAACTCCACCGGGCAGCCCATGTGCCGGAACGCGTTGCAGACGCTCTTGACGTTTCCCACGTTGTAATCGATGACGACAATCATCCGAACAGTGTAGCCCTCTTTTCGTGACAGCGTCAAATCAGAATATCTGATACGTTGTGTAAGCAAAAATGATTTGCCGTTCTTTCCGTGTTGCCCTACGATGAAAAGCACCCCAGCGTTTCCCCAAAGGTCCGTTTTTCTTCATTTTTAGTTGAGTCTGCGGCGTCGATGGCCGATTGAACAACGAGCTTTCGAAACGGAAATTGGGAAGGTGTCTATGTGTGGTATCGTAGCCTATCTGGGGAAGAAGGCGGCTCAGCCGATCCTGATCGAGGGACTGAAGCGACTGGAATATCGCGGGTACGACTCGGCGGGCGTGGCCCTGCTGGGCAGCGGCGCGATCAGCGTCAAGAAGACCAGTGGCCGGATCAACGCGCTCGAGCAGGTTCTGGACGGCTCGGGCAGCGACGAGACCCTGGGCATTGGACACACCCGGTGGGCCACTCACGGCCGGCCCAACACCGCTAACGCCCATCCCCACGCCGACTACACCGGCAAGATCGCCGTCGTACACAACGGCATTATCGAGAATTACGGTACGCTGCGGACCTGGCTTCGGAGTGAGGGCGTCGCGTTTGCCAGTGAGACCGACACCGAGGTCATCGCCAATCTGATAGGCTATCTCTATGCCAACGAGGCCGAGCTCGATGAAGGTGACGCGCCGCGCGCCTTCGAATGGGCGGTTCAGCAGGCCCTGCAGAAGCTCCACGGGACGTTCGGCCTGGCGATTTTGTGCAGCGATTGCCCCGGCACCCTGATCGGCGCCAAGCGCGGCAGCCCCCTGATCCTGGGCGTGGGCGACAGCGAATACATCCTGGCCTCGGACGCCGCGGCCATCGTCGAGCATACCACGCAGGCCATCTACCTCTCGGACAACGAGATGGTGATGGTCGGGCCCGACGGCTTCCACACCAAGACGATGGACAACGTCGTCGTGACGAAGGATCTCAAGGAGATCGAGTTCTCGCTCGAACAGATCGAGCTGGGCGGCTTCGAGCACCACATGCTCAAGGAGGTCTTCGAGCAGCCCGAGTCGCTCCACACGTGCATGGGCGGCCGGATCGACACGCGCAACGGGCGAATCAAGCTGGGCGGTGTCGCCGAGCATCTGCGGGAGCTGACGCGTGCGCGGCAGGTGATCTTCACGGCCTGCGGTACGGCCTTCCACGCCGGGCTCGTGGGCGAGTTCCTGCTGGAGCAACTGGCCCGTATCCCGGCCGAGACCGAATACGCCAGCGAGTTTCGCTATCGCAATCCCATCATCGGCGACCGCGCCGTCGTCGTGGCCATCAGCCAGTCCGGGGAAACCGCCGACACGCTCGCAGCCGTCGAGCAGGCCAAGGAGCGCGGCGCGACCGTGCTGGGGATCGTCAACGTCGTCGGCTCGACGATCGCCCGGACCACCGACGCCGGCATCTACCTCCACGTGGGCCCCGAGATCGGCGTGGCCAGCACCAAGGCTTTCACCGCCCAGGTGGCGGTGCTGACGATGCTGGCGATCGAGCTGGGGCGCCGGCGGCACATCCGCAGCGATGAAGCGACCCGGACCATCGAGACCCTCGCGACGGTGCCCGAGAAGATCGCTGAGATCCTCGAGCAGTCGGACCACATCCGGGAGATCGCCGCGGCCAACGTCGATAAGGAGAACTGGCTGTTCCTGGGCCGGGGGATCAATTATCCCGTGGCGCTCGAAGGGGCGCTGAAGCTCAAGGAAATCAGCTACATTCACGCCGAGGGTCTGCCGGCGGCGGAGATGAAGCACGGGCCCATCGCCCTGATCGCCGACGGGATGCCGGCGGTGTTCATCGCCACGGCCGGACCGCAGTACGACAAGATCATGGGCAACATCGAAGAGGTCCGCGCCCGCGGCGGCAAGGTCATCGTCGTGGCCACCGAGGGCGATACGCAGATTGGCCGACACGCCGATCATCTGATCACCATCCCGGATATGCCGGAACTGTTCCAGCCGTTGCTCACCGTCATTCCCCTGCAATTGCTGGCCTATCACGCCGCCGTGCTTCGCGGCCACGACGTCGATAAACCCCGCAACCTTGCCAAAAGCGTTACCGTCGAGTAGCGTAGCTCCGCGTTTCTCAATTCGTGCGATGGTAGATTGCTTCGCTTCGCTCGTAATGACACGGAGGGTCTGTGTATGCCATTGCGAGGAATCCCGGCGCGCCGGGAAAGCAATCTCCTTTCCGCGATAGTCGCAAGGCTTGCGAAATGCAGTATTGATCCTTAGTCTGGTGGATCGAAAGGCATTGGCTATGCGCGTGCGCGGTAACGGAAAACCCGACGGAGCCTCGTCTCCGGGATTTACCCTGATCGAGCTGCTGGTCGTTCTGGCAGTGATCGCTCTCCTGCTGTCCATTCTGATTCCCTCGTTGCACAGGGCGCGGATCACCGCGTACCGCGCCGGGTGTGCGAGCAACATGCGACAAATCAACCTGGGCCTGAATATGTACCTCGACGACAGCGACGGTATCTACCCCTGCGCCGAGGACCCCGTTTCGGTCGAGCCGGTCTACTGGCTGTGGATGGGGCGGGGCTGGCGTCCGTTCGTACTGCCGTATCTCGGCGGCTCCCTCGATGCCCGCGACCCTCCGTCCTGCTGTGTCCCGAGGATCGCAGCGATCCGGCCATGTACGAATCGACCAGCTACGCCTACTCGATGGCCTTTTACCACAGCCCCGAGCAGATCGACGCCATGAGCGACAAGAGCGACACGTACAGCAATCCCCGGCCTTCCATCGGGCAGAGACGCGACGACGTGGCGCATCCGGCGGCCAAGATCCTCCTGGGCGAATGGTTCAGCAACCATCGGGCCGTCGACGATGAGCAGGGCTGGTGGAACTGGCAGGGGGCGCGGAATTTCCTCTTCGCCGACGGGCACGGCGCCTTCCTCGACGCCGAGCAGATTCTGCCGGCCCGCGACGGTCTGCCCAACGCCAACCTCACGATCCACGGCATCAAAGGCCGCGATATCGCGCCGTAGCACCGGATCCTGGTTCGAGTCAGACAGGGGCAACCATATGGACACGCTGATGAGTAGCAGGGGACAACGATCCATGCAGCGACAAACGGGAACGGATTGGTGCAGCGTCACATCAGAGCATGTGTTTCGGAAGCGTCTGGCATATCGAGCCGCATTCTTCGTGGTCTTTTTCGTGGTCTCCTGCGTGGCCTCCGTGCCAACGGAATGGCCGCAGGTCGTCCTGTCCCGGGACGGAACGCCTGTTTCGTTCGAGGTCCACGGAGCCGGCGAGCCGACCCTCGTGTTCGTGCATGGCTGGTGTTGCGATGCCCGTTATTGGCGTGCTCAGGTTCCCCACTTTGCCAAGCAGCATCGCGTGGTGACGCTCGATCTCGCGGGCCACGGCCACTCGGGCACAACGCGGTCACAGTATTCCATGCAGGCTTTCGGCGAGGACGTGCGCGCCGTGACGGAAGCCGTCGGCGCCGATCGCGTGATTTTGGTGGGGCACTCCATGGGCGGTGCGGTCATTGCCGAGGCGGCGCGACTCATGCCGGGACGCGTCGCGGGGCTGATTGGGGTCGATACGCTTGAGAACATCGAGTACCCAATGACTCCTGAAGAACAGGCGAAGATGCTCGCTCCTTTGAAAGAGGACTTCCGCAGTGGTATCCGGGCGTTTGCGCGGGAGATGATTTTGCCCCGGATGGAGCCGCGCCTGCGCGAGTGGATCCTTTCGGATATGGCAGCGGCGCCGCCGGCCGTCGCCTTGAGTGCATTGAACTGCATGCTGTCACAGTACATCACAGGTGAAACCGCGCGCGTCTTCGATGAACTCCGCGTTCCGGTCGTATGCGTCAACTGCGACATGTGGCCGATTGATTACGAGGCCAACCGACGACACATGTTCTCCTTCGACGCACTCATCGTCCAGGGGGCGGACCATTTTCTCATGATGGATCGCCCGGGGCAGTTCAATCGCTTTCTGGAGAACGCCGTCGATAAGATTCTCGAGCACAGCGCCGGCAAGGGTAACGGTGTTACTGCCCACCGAGGCAACTCTGCCGAGTATCCCGAAAACACGATCGCAGCGTTCCAAAGCGCGCTTTCGCTGGGTCCGGATTGGATTGAGCTGGATATCCACAAGACCGCGGATGGGCAGATTGTCGTGATTCACGACGCCGACACGCGCCGAGTCGGCGACAGGAATCTCCAGGTGTCCCAGGTCACATACGAGGAATTGAAATCGGTCGATGTGGCTCACCGTTTTCGCATGCGTAGAAAACTGACATTGGCAGAGTGCCCGCCGGCAACGGTTCCATTGCTCTCGGATGTCGTTCGCCTGGTGGTGGCGCAGAGCAAAGTACGCGTGTCGATCCAGCCCAAAGCAGATTGTGTGAAGGAGGCCATCGCGATTGTCAAGGGACTGAACGCCGAGAGGTGGGTTGGGTTCAACGATGGAAGTCTGCGCAAAATGAAGGAAGTGAAGCGGTATGCGAAGTCGATCCCCGTGTTCTGGGATCGACCGGGAAACACGGACATTGACAAAGACCTAAAAATCGCTCGGGAAGAAGGATTTGAATCCCTCGTCCTGTACCATGAGGGGATCACAAAGGCCAAAGTGGAGAAGATTCACGAAGCTGGATTCGAGGCGGGGGCATGGACGGTGAACGATGCCCGGACGATGGAGGCGCTTCTGGCGATGGGTGTGGACCGAATCTACACGGACGATCCGGGGCGTCTGCTGCGATTGCTGAAAAACAAATGAGCGGGAACCAAGGGAAGCTGGCATGGCCGGTGCGTTATCTTGACGGCGCCGGGGCAGGGGGCAAACAAAAGTGCCGGAGCAGTAGGTACAAGGAGGTAGGCGCTCCGGAATACCGGATTGTGTTGGCCTTTAAAAGGCATGTCCTGACGCCCCAGGCTGTTCCAACCTCATACCTGGCATTTGGACCAGTACTCCACTTGCTCCGGCGGTAGCAATCTACCACCACCGTTGTGCAAGTGCAAGAACAGAATTGTCAAAGAGCGTGCTTCGTGCCTGTGCACATATTGGGGCAATGGCCGGTTCCGCCACGCAGAGCCGGGCGCGCCCGTAGGGGCCCCGGCGCGCCGGGGTGGTTGCCCTCGTTCGCCATGTCAATCACCCGATAGCCTTTACCGAGTGGGCAGGCACGGAGGCCTGCCCCTACGGGCGTCCGGATGGCGCGTCCAGCCGGGATGTTTCGAAAGCCACGCCCGCTCACGGGGCCGGCTGGCGATTGACAGTGAAGGTGGCCGTGCCGCCGTGTGCGAGGGTCAGCCGTTTCTTGAAGTTCTTGGTGCCGAAGTTGCGCAGGGCGAAGCTCGACAGGGTCAGTTCGCCGTGCTCGACGACGAGTTTCACTTCCATCTTCGGGCCGGAGCGCCGTAGCGTACAGGTGCCCCAGGCGTAGCCGTTGGACCAGAAGTGGTTGCCTTTGCCGGCGGCGAAGGTCATGGAGTTCTCCACGCCGGAGTAGTGGAAGCCGGTCAGCGCCACAACCGCTGCCCAGCTCGCCATGGCGCGGGCGTAGTGGTGCCCGCACTCGGCCTCGTTGAACGGGCTGCGCTTGCGCCCGTCGTAGCGGTCGCGGATGTTCCGGATGCATTTGAGCCCCTCATCCGTCTGGCCTTCGTAGAGCATCCCGACAGCGGCGGCGTACTCGAACCCGGTCATGACCTCGCTGAAATAGGGAAACGGGTTCTTCGGGCGGTCCTTCGGGTAGCTGGCCATCAGCAGGGCCGATTCGTCGCCCAGGGCGAAGCTTCTCATGCAGTTGAAATGGCCGTGGAGGCCGCTGCGGTAGTTGTACTTCCTGATGGCGCCGAGCGTTTGCTTGACGTGGTCCGGCGCGACGAGGTAGCCGAGGCCGCAGACGTGGGCCATGTACTGGCCGACGAGCTGGTCCACGAGACAACCGGCGCCGAGCTGATAGTCCGGCTTGGTGGGGTCCTTGGCGCCCATGCCCACCAGCAGGCTCACCGCGATCTCGGATTCGTCTTTCGGGGGCCGGATGTGGTGCTCGTAGTATTCGCCGTTGAACAGGTTGCCGTCGATCCAGGTTCGGCCTTGCTGGAACAGCTTCCGGCACGCTGCGGCGAATGGTTCGTCCCCGACGTGGCGGGCCATTTCTTCCGCCGCGCGGAGCGCGCCGAGGTACCAGATGCCCATCTGCGGATTCGGCCCATAGTACTCGACGTCCATGGTGTTATGCTGGCAGCCGTCCATGACGCCGTCTTTGTCGGCGTCCCAGCCGCCGGGGATCCAGCAGAACGCCACGGCCTTCTTCACGTGCGGCCACAGGCTCTCGAGCATCTCGTCGTCGCCCGAGAGTTGCCAGTCGCGGTACATCTTCATGATGCAGCCCATCTGGCCGTCGGCGGCGGCTTTGCCGAACTGTTGGGCCCGCTCTAACGGCAGGTTGACGCGGAAGCTCATCAGGCCCTCCTCGTTCGTCGCGTGCGCAAATTCCACTTCGCGCATCTTGCAGGCCAGCGCGCCGAACAGGAAGGCGGTCGCCTGCTCGTAGTTCCAGACGTGGGTGCAGGAGCCGTGACAGCAGCCTTTGGTGTTGCACGAGCCTTCGTAACCGTAGAACCGCCCGTCTTCGGTGCGGAAGCAGGTCTGGGTGCGGAGCGTGCTGATATTGAACAAAGCGGCCTCCTTGACCACTTCGGGCAGGTCGCTTTCGCAGAACGTTCGTACGAATCGGACCGTTTTCTCCTCGAGCGCGTCGAGGTGAGCGGCCGTTTTCTCGGCGACCTCCCAGGCGTCCTCGTACCGGGTCGTGTAGTAGTTGCCGATGCGGTCGCTCTCGTTCCCCTTCCGCGTCCAGGTGATGCGATTCGGGAAATGCCAGGCGATCAGAAACGTCAGCGACGCCGCCTGTTTGGGCGGGATGGCCACTTCGACCGCCAGGGAAGCCATCGGCGTGTCTTCGCCGGTCTCTTTGCGCGGTTCGAGCCGGCCGTCGGCGCTGAAGTCGTCCCAGAAATCCAGCGCCGAGCCGCCCCAGCCGCCGCGCACCCACGAGAGGCGGTGCGTGCTCTCGCCGCCGGCGGTCGTCGCCAGGGCGATGGTGCCCCACTGTTCGGCGCTTGGAGCGACGCCCTCGGAGGACATGAAGATGCCTCTGACGCGCTCGCTGCGGCGATACGCGTTGCGGTTGGCCTTGCTGCCGACGTAGACCGGGTCACCTTTCCAGTCCGTCCGCTGGCCCGAGCCGTCGATGCCGATGAAGTTGGGCAGGCTGCCGCAGACGGAGGCCTCGATCATCTCGTTGGTCTTGTTGCGCAGGACGTAGCGCAGAATTGCCACCGGGATGCCGCTGGTTTCGGCGTCGGCCGGCACGAGCGGGTTGAACGCCTCGATCGTTACGTCGATGGGCATGTCCGCATCGGCCAGCATGACCTGCCCCAGGGGATAGGCGGCCGCGAAGCTGCACTTGCGAAAGCGGGGCAGGCCGTGATTCGGGGCCGTGCTGCCGTGGCTTTCCTCGTAGGCCGACAGTTCGAGCGGGCCCTCCAGCGCTCGCGTACGTGTTCGGCCCTGCGGCGTCCGCGTGAAAATGGCGAAGAACGGGCCCAGAGGGCCTCTCAGGGGCACGAAGCCCTTGGCCGGGCGGTTCATGATCTCCCAGTCGCGAAGGTCGCCCCGGCCACCGAGCGATACGGTCCCGGTTCCGATCCCGCCGAGCGGCAGAGCGATCCGCGCTAAGTGCTCCTGGTCGTAGCGTTTGAGAACGGGCCAGCCCGCTTCCGCGTGGTTTTCGACCGGTGCCGGCCGGACCGTAACGGCCAGCCGGGCTGAGACGAGCCTGGGGCCGCAACTAAAACACATCAGAGCGAGCAACATCAGAAAACATGAGAAGTGACGATTCATGGCAGTCTCCTGATTACATCCGACAATGGAATATGCACGATCACTCGCCCCGGAATATAGCGCGCCAATGCTCCCGTGGCAACGCCGATGCCCGAAACCGGCCCGGAATGCCTGCCCCGCCCCGGCAATCTCGCCGGAAACACCCGCGTCCCGGTAAATTGGCTTCGTTTGGCGCGCCCGGCCCCCGACTTCTGCCAGGCGGCGCGTGTCAATTGGCTTCGTTTTCGCGCCGGGCCGATCCGTCGTTCTTCCGCGAAGCCTTTGCCTGGAAAGCCCTTACTTCTCATCCGGGCCTCCGCAAATTGGCTTTGTTTGGCGCGCCGGGCCCCCGACTCCGGCGGACGACCCGCCCCAATTGGGTTCGTTTGGCGCCGAGGGCCTCGCACGGGCCTCTGTGCGTTCGAAACGCTCCGTTCTCTGCCGCAGAGCCCCTGTGGACACAGGGCTGGAGGTGTAACGTGTTTCTATTGATGAGGTTACGTTCGTTTTCGGATCTCCGTGTTTCTGCGCCGTGGCCTCGTGGCCGAAAAATTGGTTCGTTTGGCGTAGGATGGTTCCGGCGTTCTTCCCGTTCTGCGTGGGAGGTTCCCGGCGTCGGTAAATTGGGTTTGTTTGGCACAGGATGCTTCCGGCGTTCTTCCAGTTCTGCGTGGGAGGTTCCCGGCGTCGGGGAATTGGGTTCGTTTGGCGTAGGATGCTTCCGGCGGGATTTTGTGACCGCGATGCGGGTGGTCGCTCCGCGCCGGGGTGCCGGGGGCGTCGAGTACGAGGCCTGACTTTTTCCGGTAAGTGGCTCCCGAACCGCTCGATGTCTGTGGTGGAACCTTCATAGTCTCTGATTTCTGCGTTATCGCATTTGTTACTCAATGTACAAACCACGCTGACGCCCGTCAAGGGGAAACTTGGATTTTTGACGGAAATAGAAGGGTGTGAAGGGTGTGAAGGGTGTGAAGGGTGTGAAGGGTGTGAAGGGTGTGAAGGGATTGGGGGCGGCGGTGCGTTCATTGGCTCATTCGGTTTTTGGGTGCTTCCGTGTCTCTTGGGGGCTCTGCTCCCAAACCCCCGGTATTTGCCGCTTTGGACCAATGGCATGAAGAACGTCCCGGGGCTGCCGCCTGGCGCGAGCGATCGTGGCCCCGGCGTGCCGGAGGAACCGCTGCTATGGAGGATAGGGCGCTGCTGGCAAACACCGCGAGCGCCGGAGCAGCCCAACGACATCGTCTTGCTTCTGCCATGCTGGTGGCAAAAGCGAAAAATGCCAGGGGTTCGCCGGCAGCGTCCCCGGTCGTTGGCTGCTGTCGATCCGAAAGCCCCCGAAAACCGGATGAGGCCGTTTATTTGATGCCGAGGGCCTCGGGTACGGTGTATAGGCCGGGGTTTTTGCCGGCGAGCCATTGTGCGGCTCGGAGGGCGCCTCGGACGAAGGTGTCGCGGGTGTGGGCGGTGTGGTTGAGGGTGACGGTTTCGCCGAGGGTGCCGTAGATGACCGAGTGCACGCCGGTGGTGTCTCCGGCGCGGACGGCGTGCATGCCGATTTCGCCCTTCTGGCGGAGGGCTTCCTTGCCGCTTCGGCCGTGGACCAGGGCGGCGGAGGCGTCGCGGCCGGTCGCCTGGCAGATGTTTTGGGCCAGGGTCAGGGCGCTGCCGCTGGGGGCGTCCTTTTTGAAGCGGTGATGCTGCTCGATGATTTCGATGTCGTATTCGTCGCCGAGCATGGCGGCGGCCTTGCCGACGAGGGCGAACAGCACGTTCATTCCCACGCTCATGTTGGTTCCGTAGACGATGGGGATCTTCCGGGCGGCGGCCTTGATGGCTTCGTGCTGCTCGTCGCTGAGGCCGGTGGTGCCCATGACCAGGGCGATGCCGTTGGCGGCGCATTGCTTGAGCGTCTCATCGGTGGCCTGGGGCAGGGAGAAGTCGATGGCGACGTCGGATTCCACCGGCCAGAAGTTGCCGATGTTGACGTTCAGAGGCGCCATGCCGGCTACGACGCCGGCATCCTTGCCGATCTCGGCGCAAGCGGCGTGTTCCACGGCCGCGACGATCTCGAACTGATCTGATTCCGCTGCCAGGGCGGTAATTCGCCGGCCCATGCGTCCGGCGGCGCCCACGATTGTCAACCTGGTTTTCATTTCCGGCTCCTTTGCGGCCCAAAAACTTCGTCTTGAGCGGGAATATACCGCCAGGCCGCGGTGTTGGCAAGCCGTCACCCGGTTTTGACTCACACAAAGCTCTCCGTAAGTCCGGATAGCCCCGTATGTTGGGGTTTCCTGGGCCGGATTTCGACATGTTGGGGTTTTGCGTCTTCGGCCCGGTGCGCCCGCCTTTCGGGGGTCTTGGCAGATCTCGGCAGATCGTTTGCGGACCTTTATCGAGCCGGAACGGTTATGGGACTGAATCGGTGCCAGCGGTGTTGCAATGCCCGGCTGCGGCGAAGTATGAGCCGAAAAAGGACAAAATGTGCGAAAAAGTTATTGCCTCTTCCGGGTATGACGATTATTATATGGGCTTTAATCGCAGGATTGAATAGCTGCCACAAGCTCTTAACAATAAAAGGGTAACCTAATGATTGTGACAGGACATGTGAACAGTGCAACGGATTAGGCGGACAACCGTGAGGTACCGTTGCATGTTTACGCAGATGGCGGCTTGGAAAGGAATGTCTCTGCTCCGGTGTCGTGATGCCGGCGAGGTTGATGATATGGTTTGGCTGCATCGCCAGGGCGAAAAGCCGAACTCTTATCGGAGGCGACTGATGTAGACGAGAGGCAGGTGACAACCTCGTTGGAGCACGGGCATGTTGGGAGTGGAAACTGTTAGGGTTTCCACTTTTTTTTGCTCTTTTTAAGACTGCCTTGTTTGGCGGCAGGATAGCAGGGCGGCGTGAGCCGGTGGCGTCGTCGCGACTGTGCTTCCAAACACTGAAAGGCAGGTTTGTTTTTTAGAGAGAACAAGGCCATGAACCAGGAATTGCTCAGAATCGTTGACAACATTGCCCGCGATAAGAATATCGACAAGGAGTCGATCTTCGTCGATCTGGAAGAAGCGATGGGTGCGGCCGTGCGCAAGCATTTTGGCGACACCGAGAGCGAGATCATCGTTCAGATCGACCGCAGCACGGGCATGGTCAGCGCATTCAAGGACGCCGAGCCGATCGACATCCGGCGGCTGGGGCGGATTCCGGCGCAGACGGCCAAACAGGTGATGATCCAGAAAATCCGGGCCGACGAAAGAGACAGCATCTTCAGCGAGTTCGTCCAGCGCAAGGGGCAGCTCATCAGCGGTGCGGTGGTTCGGTACGAGGGCGGAACGCTGATTATCAACCTGGACCACTGGACGGAAGGGTTCATGCCGAAGGGCGAGCAGATCATGGGTCAGACGCATCGTCCGGGCGAGCGGATACGGTGCCTGATCCTGGACGTGAAGGAGACGTCGAACCAGGTGAAAATCATTCTCTCGCGGACGCACCCGGATTTCATTCGGCGGCTGTTCGAGTCGGAAGTGCCGGAGATCGCCGAAGGAATCATCGAGATTCGGGCGTTGGCCCGCGAGGCGGGCTACCGCAGCAAAGTGGCGGTGACCTCGTACGACGACAAGGTGGATCCGGTCGGAGCGTGCGTGGGCGTGCGTGGCAGCCGGATCAAGAACATCGTCGATGAGCTGGGCGGCGAGAAGATCGACATCGTGCGCTGGAATGAGTCATCCCAGGTGCTGGTGGCCAACGCCCTGATGCCGGCCAAGGTCAGTGAGATCGCCCTGTGTTTCGAGCTGGGTCGTGCGACGGTGGTGGTGGAAGATGACCAGTTGAGTCTGGCGATCGGCAAGCACGGGCAGAACGTTCGTCTGGCGGCGCGGCTGACCGGCTGGGATATCGATATCCTTACCCCGGAGGAGTACAACCAGGGCATCGAACGCCTGGCGACCTGCGTCAAGAAGGTCGAGGGGGCCGACGAGGTCATTGTCGACAAGCTTATCGCCCTGGGCATCATCTCGGTCCTCGATCTCGACGACGTGGGAGCGCAGCCTCTGGTCGACGAGTTGAAACTGGAACCTGATTTTGCCGGCCGTCTGGTGGAAGCGGCGGACAATGAGGCCAAAGCGATGACGGCCGAGGCCGAGCAGAAGCAGGCCGAAAAGGAGCTGGCACAGCAGACAAAGACGCTCGACGTTGTCACTGAAGAGCGCGAAAAATAGTACCTGGAGGTTTTTTGGCTACCACAAGAGTATACATTTTGGCCCGCGAGCTTGGCGTCAAGAGCTCTGCCATTGTGAAGAAGTGCCAGGACGAAGGTCTGGACGTCAAGAATCACATGGCGGCGATCTCGGCGGGATTGGCCGCGACGATTCGCGAGTGGTTCAGCGAGGGGGAGAACGTCACCACTGTTGAGACGGCTGGCAAGGTCGATCTCAAGGAGGTCCGCGTCAAGAAACGACCGCGTCGCACGAAGACGGTCGAGGGGGCGGGGGAAGAGGAAGAGGTTGCCAGGGCGGTCAGCGAGGCGCCGGTGGCGGAGGCAGCCCAGGCGGTAGCCGAAGTGCCGGCGCAGACCGAAGCGCCGGTCGCCGAGGCCCAAGCGCCCGCTGCGGTTGCCGGGCCTGTCGAGACGGAGCCCGAGGCCGAGGTGGCAGCGCCTGCCGTCGAAGAGGCCACGCCGCCCGGGCAGGAACAGGTCGAGGAGGTCGAGGCCCCGGCCGAGGAAGCCAAGCCGGAGCCCAAGGCCGAGCCTGAAGCCGAACCCGAGGTTGAGCCCGAACCCGAACCCGAGCCGGAACCGGAACCGGAACCCGAGCCGGAACCGATTCTGCCGGCCGGACCGATGTTGACCAAGCCCAAGCCCGCGAAGTTGAGCGGTCCCCAGGTCGTTCGCGTCGAGGCGCCCGAGCCGCTGGAGCGGCGCCGGCCCCGGTCGAGACCGCGATACGATAGAACCGTAACTCAACCGCTGATGTCCGGTGGAACAAGCGGCGGAGAAAGCAAGTCCGGAGTGGCCGGCAAGGGCGGCAAACGGCACAAGGACCGCACGCATGGCCGGAGAAAGCAGGAAAGCGATCAGGAAACAGTGCGAAGATCGAAACTTCGCACCAAGTGGCGGCAGAGAGATATCGAGGAAAGGCAGGCCCGGCTCAGTGCCGCCGGGGGGGAAGGGCTGCGTCTGCGTCCGACCCGCAAGATCACCTCGAAAGCGCAGCGCGAAGCAGCCGCCGCGGGAAGGCCGAGAAAAGCTGTTATCACGGAGCCGATTAGCGTCAAGGATCTGTCGGCGGTCCTGGCGGTGAAAGCCGCCGATATTATCGGAAGGCTGATGCAACAGGGCACGATGGCCACGGCCAACCAGACGATCAGCAGCGATCTGGCCGAGCTGGTGGCCCTGGAATTCGATACCGAACTGGTGGTCGAGCGCAAGACCCTGCTGGAGGACGAAATCCGCGACGAGTTTGAAAGTCGCGAGCGGGATCATCTGACCAAGCGTGCGGTGGTCGCGGCCATGCTCGGGCACGTCGATCACGGCAAGACCAGCCTGCTGGACAAAATACGCGAGACGCAGGTGGCCGCCGGGGAGGCCGGTGGGATCACCCAGCACATCGGCGCCTCGCAGGTCAGTTGCAACGGCAAGACCGTGACGTTCCTGGACACGCCCGGTCATGAGGCCTTTACGGCCATGCGGGCCCGGGGGGCCAACATGACCGATATCGTGGTTCTCACGGTGGCCGCCGACGACGGGGTGATGCCGCAGACGGTGGAGGCGATCGCGCACAGCAAGGCCGCCGGCGTTCCCATCGTGGTGGCGCTGAACAAGATCGATCTTCCGGGGTGCGACATCAACCGGATCTACGCCCAGCTTTCCGAGCACGAGTTGACGCCGGCGGAGTGGGGCGGTGACACGGAAGTCGTCAAAACCAGCGCCGTCACCGGCCAGGGGATTGACGACCTGCTCGAGGCGCTCGATTACGTGGCGGAACTGCTGGAGTTGAAGGCCGACGATACGATTCCCGCCGCCGGCTGGGTCGTGGAGGCCAAGATGTCTCGGCAGCAGGGTCCGGTCGCCACGATTCTGGTCAAGGAAGGGCGGCTGAGCAAGGGGGACGTGCTGCTGGCCGGCGACACCTACGGGCGCGTCAAGATGATGCGAAACAGCTACGGCAAGCGAATCAAGGTGGCCACCAGTTCCATGCCCGTGGAGATCAGCGGTCTCAACGACGTGCCGCAGGCCGGCGACAGGATCTACTGCCTTGAGGATATCAATCGAGCGAAAACCGCGGCGGAAGAGAGCCGGCTTCGTCAGCGGGAAAAAACGCTGGCCGAACGCACCCAGGTCACGATGGACAACCTGTTCAGCCAGATCGAGGCCGGCAACGTCAAGGAGCTGAACCTTATTATCCGGGCCGACGTGCAGGGCTCGGTGGACGTGTTGAAGAAATACCTGTCCGAGCTGAGCACCGAAGAGGTGAAGCTCAAGATCCTCCAGGCAACGCCGGGCGGGATTACCGAAGGCGACGTCATTCTGGCGGAGGCTTCGAACGCGATCATCATCGGGTTCAACGTGGTCGCCGACGAGTACGCCGGCAAGGCGGCGGAAGCCCGGGGCGTGGACATCCGGCTCTACAACGTGATCTATCGTATCACCGAGGATTTGAAAAAGTCGATGGTCGGGCTGCTCGAACCGGAAGAGAAGGAGAAGGCGCTGGGCCGCGTCGTGGTCAGAGCCACCTTCAAAGTCTCGCGTCTGGGTACGGTCGCCGGCTGTTACGTCAGCAACGGCGTGGTCACGAAGAACGCCAAGGCCCGGCTGATCCGCGACAACGTGGTGATTCGAGACGAGTTGCGGATGGATTCGCTAAAGCACTTCAAGGATGACGTCCGGGAGGTCAAGGCGGGCCTGGAATGCGGCATCAAGGTGGCCGGCTTTGACGACATCAAGATCGACGACGTTCTGGACTTCTACGAAATTGTGAAAGTGGCCCGAACCCTGGAATAGTTGGGGGCGGTGCGTCGTCTATTCTCGAGGAAGGCAATTCGATGCCGACACGCAGACAGGAAAAAGTCGCTCGCGTCATCAAAGAGGCGGTTAGTGACGCTATCGCCAACCATCTAAGCGATCCGCGCATCACGGGCTTTGTCAGCGTGACACGGGTGGTCATGGCGCCGGATCTGCGCGGCGCGGATGTGTTTTTGAGCATTTTTGCCGCCGGCGACGGGCCGAAGCGCCGGACGTTCGATGGCATCGTGCACGCCCGCACGCGGATTCAGTCTCGGGTCGCGGCGGCGCTGGAGAGTAAGTTCTGTCCGGTCCTGCGGTTGCATCTGGATGAAGAGTTTCAGAAAACGCTCGAGACGATGCGTCTGATCGACCAGGTGGCCAGCGAGCATCAGGCCGAGGACGCCGACCGGGAGGAGTCGTGACGGGACAAGCGTTGGGCTTGCGGGGGCTGTGGATCGGCCTCGTTTTCTATATGTCTTGAGTTTTGTAGGGCCGCTGACATCGTCAGCGTTTTGGAAAGGCCATGAAGAACAGTAAGGAATACGCCGGACGATTGCAGAAGCTCTACCGCGGGCTTAAGCTCAAACGCGGGCGGACGAAGATCGAGACCGTCACGTACGAGGACCCGCTCCTGGCGGTGATCTATGGAATCGTCAGCGAGCAAATGCGCGATGACGTCGCCCAAGCGGCGATGGTGGGGATTCGAGACACGTTCATCGACTGGAATGACCTGCGCGTCTCACGCGTGGAGGAGGTCGTCGAGGTCTTCGGCGAGGATACGCTGGCGACCCGCAGTACCGGCGCGGCGTTGACAATGGTGCTGCGAGCCGTTTTTGACGCGTATCACGCTTTGACGTTGCAGCCGCTCAAGAAGATGGGCAAACGACCTGCGAAGCAGGCGCTCGAGGATCTCCACGGCATGAGCCGGTTCGCGGCGAACTATTGCATGCTGACGTCGTTGCAGGCGCACGCGGTTCCGTTGACCGCCACGATGGTGGAGTATCTCCGCCAGCAGGAGGTCGTGGACCCGCAGGCCGATGAGGAAGACATCGAGGGATTCCTGTCGCGCCAGGTGGCGGCGAAGAACGGCTACGAGTTTTACGCGCTTCTGCGACGCGAGAGCGAGTCCGCCAGGGTGACGAAAAAGAAAAAGAAGAAGACGCGGCGCAAGAGCAGCAAGGTCGCCAAGGCAAAGAAATAGAGTGATTTGCAGGGGGGCGTCCCTTGCAGGCAAAGAGCAGTACGGATTTTGTAAAGTCAAGACAGGGAAATGGGATCAGAGCAAATTTTGAAGCTGGGCCTTCCCGCGGGGAGTTTGCAGAAGGCCACGACGGATCTTCTCCGCAAGGCGGGGTACAATATCTCGGACTCGCGGCGGAGCTATCTGCCGAGTATCGACGACGATGAGATTCAGCCGATCTGCCTGCGGGCCCAGGAGATGGGGCGTTACGTCGCTGACGGTGTCCTGGATGCGGGCATCACCGGATTCGACTGGGTGCAGGAGAACGAATGCGAGGTGGTGGAGGTCTGCGAGCTGGCCTACAGCAAGGCGACGAGCAATCCGGCCCGATGGGTGCTGGCGGTTCCGAACGAATCGCAGGTACAGCGACCGGAGGAACTGGCCGGAGGCATCGTGGCCACCGAGCTCGTCGGCGTGACCAAACGCTACTTTGCCGACAAGAACGTCGATGTGAAGGTCGAGTTCAGTTGGGGCGCCACCGAGGTCAAGGCGCGCCTGGTCGACGCCATTGTGGAGCTGACCGAGACGGGCACCTCGCTGCGGGCGAACAACCTGCGCATCCTGGACACCGTCATCGTCTCCACCACGCGGCTCATCGCCAACAAGGACGCCTGGCAGGACGATTTCAAGCGCGAGAAAATTGAGAACCTCGCGATCCTGCTGAAGGCGGCGATTGAGGCGCGCAGCAAAGTTGGATTGAAGATGAACGTCAAGAAGGGCGGCCTGGAGTCGATCCTCAATATCCTGCCGGCGGAAAAGAGCCCGACCGTATCGAGTCTGGCGGATTCCGAGTACGTGGCGATCGAGGTGATCGTCGAGGACAAAGTGGAACGTGCCCTGGTGCCCGCCCTGAAACGCGCCGGCGCCTCGGGAATCATCACGTATCCGTTGAACAAGGTGATTCACTGACCGACGGCGGGCCGGGTCGCGAAGTGCCTTTGGGAGGGCTCCCCGGGTCTTGTTTCGCATGAGGCCTGCACGCGTGGCGCTGCGGAGCAACCTTCTCATCGGCCGTCGTTCGGGTCAGAACAGTCGATTGCGATGTTGCGTGTAACGGATCGTCCTGTAGTGTGAGGAGTGTCAACATGAAGAAGCTGGTCAAGACGACATGTGTTCCTTTTGTTGCCGTTGTTTTGTTCCTTTCCTTGGCGTTTGCCGCTGCGGCGGCGTCTGAGACGCAAAAGCCGGGCGGCGAGGCGGTGTCCCCGGCGCCGGAGTCGGCCCAGGTGGTGGGGCAAATCGGCGACTACGTCATCACCAAGGATGAGTTGCGAGAGAAGGTGCTCAGCGAGATCCGGCCGCGCGGCGACGAGGACACGCCCAAAGGGCCCGTCACCGCCGAGGCCGTGCTGCGGACCATGATCGCCGAGAAGGCCATGATGATGGAGGGACGCAAGCAAGACCTGCTCAACGACGCCCTTCTCAAAGGCTACATCGATCGAACCCGGCAGCGAAAGCTCGTGGGACTGTTACTGACGGACTACCTGGAAAAGACCCTGACCGTTCGGGACGCCGAGATCGATCAGGCGGTCAAGGCCAATCCGAAGCTCAGCCGCGAGCAGGCCAAGGTGCGGGTGCAACAGGCCAAGGCCAGGCCGCTGCTGGAACGCTATTACGGCCAGTTGGTCCAGAAGTTCCACCTCAAGAAGGTGAAGGAGAACTTCGCCAAGGTCTCGACGATCCATAACCGATTGCTCTTGAAGCCGAAGGAGAAGCGTCGCGAAAGCTGGATCAAGAACGCCCAGGTGCGGGAGGAGCTGACGGCGGCCGAGAAGGCGCTTGCTTTGGCCACGTACGACGGCGGCAAGGTCACTCTCGAGGATTGGTTCAAGACCTTGTGCGATATCGTGCCTCCGCGGCGGCCCCGGGACGTGGGCACGGCTCAGGGTGTGGAGAAGCTGCTGGAAAACACGTTGCGGCCGATCATCTTCGCCGTTGAAGCCAGGGCCCAGGGCTACGACAAGAACAAGAAGCTGCTGCGCGAGATCAGAGAGCTTGAAGACAGAAGCCTGTTGGGCAAAGTTCGCGGCGAGAAGATTCGCGACGTTGCGGAACCGAACGACGCTCAGATCAAGGCCTATTTCGAGGCGAACAAGGAGGCGTTTGGCAAGAGCGCCTCGCTGAAGGTCGATCAGTTCTGGTGCGAGGATTTGAAAGCGGCGCAGAAGGCCAAAGCCATGCTGGCCGACGGGAAAGACTTCGCCGCGGTCAAAGAGGCCTGCGCCGCCGAGAAGAGCGATCGTCCCTCGACTCTGTACGCCAGCGGTGAGGGCGTCTTCTGGGACAAGCTGTGGAAGGGCGATCCCAACGAGGTCGTCGGTCCCGTGAAGGGCTTTTACGGCACCGGCATCGTCTGGCGGTTGGTCAAGATCGTGGAGAAGACCCCGGCCGAGACGCAGCCGTACTCCGACAACGTCAAGAGTCGCGTCAAGTGGGCCATCGTCGCCCAGCGGAGGCAGAAAATCCTCGACGCCTATGAGAAGGAGCTTCTGGAGAAATATTCGCACAAGCTCTACGCCGAGCGCATCAAGGACATCGATCCTCTGGAGGTGACCGGGTTGCCCAAAGCGTCCCGATGACGTCGGGTTTGGCGTTGACGGCAACTGGATTTCAGTTGCAAAAAGCGGGTTCCCGAATACTATCTTGGGATCATGACTGCAAACGGATTGCTGGATAGACGGTTCTGAGCATGGTTTTTACGCTCCAGAGGTATGTGTTTCGGGAACTTTTTCGCATCTTCCTTCTGGCCACGATCGGCTTGACGTTGATCCTGAGCCTGGGCGGAACGTTGCGGCCTGCGCAGGAATACGGCGTGGGGCCGCGCCAGATCGTTCACATCCTTCTGTATTTCATGCCCATCTCGCTGACGTTCGTGCTGCCGATGTCGGCGCTGTTTGCCTCGGCGCTGGCCTACGGGCGTTTCGCCAGCGACAACGAGCTCGATGCCTGCCGGGCCAGCGGCATCAGCATGGCCACGCTGGTCTACCCCGGGCTGGTCCTGGCGGTTCTCGTGGCGATCGCCAACCTCATGCTCAGTTTTCACGTCATGCCCTATTTTGTCCGTCTGGCCGAGAAATCGCTGAAGGCCGACGCCAAGCAGATCCTCTTTCGCAACATTCAGCGCAAGGGTTTCTACAGCCTGCCGCCGGACGAACGCTGGGTGATTTATGCCGATTATGCCGACGTGACGAACGATACCCTGTTCGGCATCGTCGTGGCGGAGTCGTCGCCGGAGGCGATCAAGAAGATCATTACCTCCGAGATGGCCCAGGTGCATTTCAATCCGCGCGAGCATCTCAACGAGGTGCAGTTGACCGCCTACAACGCCCAATGGATGGGGGCGGCCGACGACTACTGGGGACGGGTCAAGCGGTTTCCGGTGAAGCGGGAGTTTGGCTCGCTCCTGGGCGACGAGATCAAGTTCAAGAAGATCAATGAAATGAAGCGGATTCAGACGAATCCGATGTTGTTCGACCCGATTTCACGAATGGCACGTACGGCGTACGCCCAACTGGTCACCGAGCGGCTGGCCCAGGACATCGGGAAGCGCCTCTCGCAGGAGGATTTCTACGAGATCAGGGGCAAATCCCGATTCGTGCGACTCTCTGCGACCGGATGTGCCTTGAAGGAAGAACTGGCCGTTGACCTTGTGGCCCCGGTGGTGGTGGTGGAATACGACGCCGGTACGGGCGAGCAATTGCGCACATTGGAGTCGGAAAAGGCTGTGATTCATGTGAGCGAGGATATCGAGCGTCCCGAGTTGAGTCTGGACGTTTCCAACGCCCGCGTTGAAGATACCGGTTTGTTGGTGGTGCGTGAGATTCTTCGCGACCTGACTTTGCCCGAGCCGATCGCCCAGGCGCTGGAGGGCCGCAGCGTTCTGGAGGTGGTGAACTCCGAGAACGTCGCGTCCGTTCTGGATGCGGCGCCCAGCAGCACGCTGGCCGTTCGGCAGGCAATGCTGGACAGGGAACTGCGGACCACGCTGGTGGATATCAAGGCGGAGATCAACTCCCGGCTGGTCTTCGGTATCGGCTGCGTGCCGATGATCCTGATCGGGATTGGCCTGGGGATCGTCAAGCGCGGCGGGCACCTGCTCAGCGCTTTTGGCGCCAGTTGCGTGCCGGCCGCCGTGCTGATCGTGACCATTATCAGCGGCAAGCACGTCACCGAGAACGTCGGCGCCCAGGCTGTCTCGGGAATTCTGGTCATGTGGGGAGGGCTGGCGTTTCTGATCGTTCTGGCCGCCGTCATTTACAGGCGGTTGTTGCGCCACTAAGTAAGGAGAGGAGTACATGGAGATTGAAAGAACAGAGCCGGGTACGAGATCATGAAGATTCTGGACCGTTACGTTGCGAAGAATTTTCTGGCCGGCTATGCGATCGCATTTGCCGTCCTGATCGGTCTACGCGTCATGATCGATCTGTTCGTCAATCTGGATGAATTCGCCGAGCATACCGACCTGGGAACCTGGGCGGTCGCCCGAAACGTGGTGATGTATTACGCCGTGAATACGACTCTGTATTTTCGGGATTTTGCCGGCGTCATCACGGTTGTGGCGGCGGCCTTCTCGTTGGGCAAGCTGGTTCGCGCCAACGAGCTGGTGGCGATCATCGCCTCGGGGGTCAGCGCCAAGCGCGTGGTGGTGCCCATTCTCGTGCTGGCCCTTTTCTTTGCCGGCCTTTCTGTGGCGGACCAGGAGTTTCTCATTCCGGCCGTCAGCGACAAGCTGGTGCGCGACCAGGACGACGTTCCGGGCGAGGAATCCTATGCCGTATGGTTCATTAGCGACGGGAACGGTTCGCTGATCTGTTCCCGCAAGTACGACGTCAAGACCACGACGCTGGAGCAGCCCACGATCATCACTCGCAAGCCCACCAGCCGTCCGGGTGTGTGGGAGGTGACCGGGCGTATCACCGCCGATTGGGCCACGTACAACGAACGGACCGGCGTGTGGGACCTCGCCAACGGCGTTTTCATCGCCACCGATTCGGCCGAAGGGGCCAGGTCGGTCCCGTCCTACTCCACGGGCGAACTGCTGCCCAGAGACATCTCCGTACGCTGCAAGGCCGGGTACAAGGCCCTGTTGAGCTCGTGGCAGTTGGCGGCGCTGGCCAAGCAGGAGACGAAGATGAAGGACGTCGTGCAGCTCTACAGCCAGAAGCACTTCCGGATTACCGACCCCATTATCAACCTGACGATGCTCATGGTCAGTCTGCCCGTGCTGGTCTGCCGCGACCCGCGCACGATGAAATCGGCGATTATCGTCAGTTTCGCGCTGACAGCGGCCTGTTTCATCACCACCTTCGCCTGCCGCATGCTGGCGACGGAAGTGGTTCTGACCAACCGCGTCATGCCGGAGCTATGGGCCTGGCTGCCGGTTTTCATCTTTCTGCCCATCGCGTTCATCGAGCTCGATTCGATGAGAACGTAGAGCGCTTCGATCTGTTACCGCATTTCATAAGCCGTGCGACTATAGATTGCTTCGCTTCGCTCGCAATGACAGGGGCAACCCATGTATATCATTGCGCCGAGTCCCGGCGCGCCGGGAAAGCAATTTCCTCCCGTATAGTCGCGGAACTTGCGCAATGCGGTACGAGGGACGGGATGGATTCACTCGCTGACGCCGCCGGCCTCGCGCTTGATGACTTCGCGCACTTCCTTATTGATCCGCACGCTGCACCAGTGCTGGCCGCACATCGAGCAGTAATCCGCCGAGTTGAGTTGGCCGGTTCCCATCTCGGCGCACGCCTCTTGATGCATGCGGTCGGCCGTCTCGGGATCGAGCGATTCCTTGAGATGCGTTTTCCAATTCAGGTTGGATCGGGCGACGCTCAAACGCCGATCGCGCTCGGCAGCGCCGTTGAGGCCTCGGGCCACGTCGGCGCCGTGGGCGGCGATCTTGCTGGCGACCACGCCGGCCCGCACGTCGTCGGCGTTCGGCAGGCCCAAATGCTCGCGCGGCGTCACGTAGCAGAGAAACGACGCGCCGTAGAAGGCCGCGGCGCATCCGCCGATCGCCGAGGTGATGTGGTCGTACCCGGGCGCGATGTCCGTCACCAGCGGGCCCAATACGTAAAAGGGGGCTCCGTTGCAGATTTCCTGCTGAATCTCCATGTTGTATTGAATCTGGTCGAACGGCACGTGGCCCGGGCCCTCGACCATGACCTGGCAGCCTTTTTCCTGGGCCCGCTGCGTCAATTCACCGAGCGTGCGAAGCTCGGCGATCTGGGCTTCGTCGGTGGCGTCGGCGATCGCGCCGGGCCTGAGCCCGTCGCCCAGCGAGAAGCAGACGTCGTGCTCGACCATGATCTCGCAGAGTTGATCGAACATCTCGTAGAGCGGATTCTGTCGGTTGTGGTAGACCATCCACTTGGCCAGCAGGGCGCCGCCCCGGCTGACGATCCCGGCCACGCGATTCTCGATCAGAGGCAGGTGCTCGCGCAGCAGACCGGCGTGGATGGTGAAGAAGTCGACGCCTTGTTGGGCCTGCTTCTCGATCGTTTGCAGAATGATGTTTTCGTCGATGTCTTCGACGTTTCTGCCTTCGATGACCTGGTAAATCGGCACGGTCCCAAAGGGGACGGGGCAGTGGCCCAGCAACTCGCGCCGGATCTCATCGAGGTTTCCGCCGGTGCTGAGGTCCATGATGACGTCGGCGCCGACGGCCAGGGCGGCCTGTATCTTCTCGATTTCACCCTGCACCGAGCAGCGGACGCTGCTGGTGCCGATGTTGGCATTGACCTTCGTGGTGATGGCCCGGCCGATGCCCACGGGCTTGAGGTTCTCCTTAAGGTGGCGTTTGTTGGCGGGTATGACCAGCCGTCCGGCCGCCGTCTCGGCTCGAACCAGTTCCGCGTCCGCCGCCTCGGTCTGCGCCACGTGCCGCATGGCGTCGGTGAGCCGGCCGGCCCGGGCTTCTGTCAGTTGCGTTGTCATGACTATGTGCTCCTTGGCCAAATAAAAAAATCGCTTCCGCAGGAAGCGATTCGTTACCTTTGCTCGACCGTGTCGAATACAGCGCTTTCCTACGCAGGCCTGTTCGCCCGCACGACGACCCGACTTCGGGCCGGCAGGCGCTTTGTCCTGATCAGGTTCCGAGGGTGTTTTCTCAGGCCCGCCCCAAGCGAGCCACCCCTAGCGACCGCCCCGATTATAACGGTTGCAGTCGCTCGATCAAGCAAATCTTGCATCCCGGAATCGCGTGTGTCTGTGCAGATTTTCGGGCGGCGCCCATTTTGACCACAGAGGCCGTGCGCGCCCGTAGGGGCAACCCCCTGTGGTTGCCCTGATTGGCAATGCCCGAGGCCCAATAGCCCTCAACGAGGAGGGCAGGCACGGGGGCCTGCCCCTACGGAGATTCGGACGACACATCCATGCCAGGATGTTTTCACACACACAATCGCGTTGCTGGTCGTTCTGATACCGGCTAAGAGAAGTTCTCGCGCGCCGGGTGGCAGCGTCAAGGCCTCAGGCCTTGGCGATGGCGCAAGGCCCGGGGCTCGCGTATCGCCGCACGCGGCTCGCAGGTGCGCCATCGCCAAGCTGGCGCTTGACGCTGCCACCCGCCTAACTCGCGGGGGGCAGCGCTCTTTCGCGCGCACAATCGTTCCCGCCGGTTTCGGATAGCCGGTTGCGTGCGAAACGCGGCTTTTGTACATTGCTACGCTTGGATGTGTTGCCTCGTTCAGCGAGTGAGCCAATGGCGTGTAAATGGTACAATGTGTGTCCGCTGAGACGTTTTGAGCGCGACGGCCTGCTTCCCGACCGGTGGGCTGAGCAATACTGCAAGTCCGCCTCCAACTGGGCGAACTGCCGGCGCTACCAGTTGGAGGAGCAGGGGCTGGCCCATCCGGACAACCTGCTGCCTGACGGAAGCATCGACGAAGACCTCGCTTGAGGCCTCCGCCCCGCCTTGCGTCT
>Ga0272441_10003485_pt1 | contig 29854 bp, 28 predicted proteins | sample SSMProp6N_FD_193582 | JGI IMG/M metagenome (GOLD analysis project Ga0272441, IMG submission 193582) | Marine sediment archaeal communities from Little Sippewissett salt marsh, Falmouth, MA, United States - SSM-Prop-6N | ecosystem: Environmental > Aquatic > Marine > Wetlands > Sediment ... | reverse complement strand
GCGCCAAAAATCGCCGTTACCAGACTTTTGATCCACGAGCACCGGTATCAAGACGGCAGGCAATACAAAGAAAGGAACGGAAGGAGTCCCATAGCGTCAACGGCACTAAAAGCGGGATCATCACTTCCGTTCCACTACCTGTATAACAGAAGTGGAACCAAAAGACCAGCTTTTACCAAATTTTCAAAGAGCAACAGCAAAATGTTGATACCAAAGCTTTGAAATTATTCCGTTGACTTTCAACGGAGTAACTTCGTGGTGATAATTTATTTTTTTATATTCTTAGAATATCGAAACGCTTAGCGACGCTCCTATCCCCTCTCACCACCCTATCCTCTCCAGTCGCGCTTACCCAGGAAGAACGGTCCGGGAGGGGATATCAAAGCCGGTTTTCCGCTTCCTTCCCAGCGTGACCAGGCGCTGGAGGAAGGTCAGGCCGGATGGGGTCTTCCTGTGTATCTTTTCATAGTCGATCTCTACTTTACCCTTTTTCGCGCGGATCCGGAAGTAGTTGAGGCAGAAGGTGGGATAGTAAACATCGGGGAGGAGACGGAACCAGGTTTTGACCCGGATCAGCCTCTTCAGCCAGGTTCCGGTGTTGATGATGGCCCGGCCGTCGATCCGGCTGAGGAACGGGGTGTGGGTATGGCCGAAGATGTATATCGCGACCGCAGGATCACGGGCGAAGACCTCGCGGGCCGCCCTCAGGTAGACCTCGTTTTTTTGAATCTTGAGACTCCCTTTCGCTTTCAGGCCGTAACGCCGAAGTATCTTCATGATATCCCGGAAGATAAACCAGAACGGTATCGAGAGGAGGAGAAGAAAAACGATGACCACGGCATCTACCATCAGAACTATCCCGAACAATTTACCGAAAATACCACCGAGGTGGGTGAGATGCTGGACATTAAAGAAATGCGTCTTCAGGATATGTTCCCGTTCGAGGACCATCCCCAGGAAGGCCACAATGCTGGCGGTGAAGAGGAGGAGAAAGGGGAGCAGGGTCCAGCGGAGGAAGGGACTCATCTCTCGGTAGAAATAATTGGAAAGCAGCCAGTCGGGGATGTGCTCGTAGGGCTGGATCGACTCCACGTCCCGGAGCCACTGCCCCCGTCCGTAATCGGAATATTTACCGGCGGTGGCGGTGATATGGCTGGTCACGTAATAGCCGATGGGGGTGACGTAGGGGTCTCCGAAGTTGGGAGCGCGGTTGAAGCTGTCGTGCTGGCTGCCGTGCTCGATCCAGATTTTTTTCTTCCCCAGAGTCCGGATGATGTGCTCCTCAGGCTCGAGGGAGATATTGTATCCCCGGAGCAGTTCCACGAAAGCGGGGTCGCAGGCGAGCTGATAGTCGTGGTTGCCGGGGATCACGGTGACGGTGATATTATTTCCGGTTCTGAGGAACTGACGGAAGAGTTCGTCGTGGCTGGCGATGATGGCTCTGGTCTTTTCGATCTCATCTTTCCCGCTCATCTCCCAGAGGCCGAAGAGATCGCCGATGATGATCAATTCCGTCCCGCGATTTTTATTCTCGAGCTCTTTCAGGAACCCGATCAGTTCGGTTTCAAAATCGCAGAGATCGAGCGCGCCCGCGCCGCCCAGGTGCAGATCGCTGATGAAATAATACTCCTCGGCCATACCGTCTGATTCCAGCGGTTTTTGGATTTAAGATTCTACGCCTTTTTCTTCATAGTAAAGCCAGTTACAGGTTACCGCCGGTGAATAACGTCCAGGGCTGGGCGGGGCGATCCCGGAGATGGCCCCGGAGATCTTCGTACTGGATGTGTTCTCTCAAAAATCTTTCCGCGTCGAAAGGCATCCCGGAGGAATTTCCCCAGCGGGCCCAGAGGGACATCCCGGCGGCGCGGGCGCTGTCGGTGACCTTTCCGTCCAGAGTGCCGTGAGGAGCGTAGGGCTTGGGTCGGGAGGGATCGCTCATGAAGGCCCTGTCATCGAGCTCGTAGTGCCCGTCAACGGTGCGGGAACAGGGGTTATCGGTCTTTTTCAAATAGACATCATAGTGGTCGGCGAGGATTGTTTTGGCCACTTCAGTATCGATCCTCCCGTAATATTCCCGCATCAACCGGGTCAGGCGCACCCGGCGTGCCCCGGTATGGCGCCGGATGTCCTCGTAGCCGGTGTCGGAGCACTCCAGGTTGCGGATGCGCGGGTCAACGGGAGCGTTGAAACCGATGAAGAATCCGCTGCGGGTTGTGCTCACGCTGTCGAAGCGGAGGCCGAGCTCGAAACGGACTATCTCACCGGTGTTGATGTTTCCCAGCAGCCAGCTGGAGGCGTTGCCGCCGTTGTTTCCTTCCTTTAAGAACCTCATCACATCATCGATGGTGTCGGAATACTGCATCGCCTGGCGGCAGCGGACGAAACTGGGCAGCCCTCCTTCCGAGTAGCTGTTGAATCCGGCGATCGTCGTCTCGGTACCCACGAGCCCGGCGCCGGTGATGAAGAAGTCGGTGTTGCTGTCGAGGTGGCCGGGTTTGGTCTGCATGAAGATGCGGTGGCCTTGGGTAGGGACGATATCGAGGAGGATGTTGTAGGACTGCCCGATAACGTAGCTCGACCAGTCGTTGTGGGCGATGACGATCCCGCCGTCGGCGGTGGCGGCGCCGGTGGCAATGAAGGCGCTGCAATGGTCGTCGAAGGCCTCCGGGGAGGGTTGATATTTGTATTCCGCTTTCGCTCCGGGCCACCAGTAGTCGAAGATCTCCTCGTAGGCGTTGAGGGCGAGGATCTCCTGCCAGGTCGTCTCCAGTCCGGCTTTCCGGGCTCCGTCGCTTATCCCCTTGATTTCTTCCATGAACTCCGGGGGAACGGCGAGGGCGAAGAGTTTTTCCGCCGCTTTGACAAAAAATTCCCATTTTTTGCCGGTCTCGAGGAAGGTTACGTTCTTGATGTCGGCGATAGCTATCCGCAGCTCGGGAGCTATTAGGTAGCCGTACTGAAAGCCCCGGGAGCGGGGCTCGCCCTCGATGTGAATATGAACCCAGCCGTTTTTTTCCGTTCGCCAAGCCGGACCGAATTTCTTACCTGTTTCCGCCTCGCATCGATTCGGCGTATTCAAAAGGCATGCGGAAAGAGCAAAAAGCAGGATGATAAAAACCGTTCTCGCCGAGTTCATCTCTCACCCCCTTTGTTTGCGAAAGATCCGGCAATTATTCTATTGTAAAAAGGGACGTTGCAGGGTATATTATTATCTGAAATTCTAAATTTTTATAAATACTAATAGGAGGAGAGATTATGAAGTTACGGAATGTTGTTTTAGCGGTTCTGGCGCTGAGCCTGACCGTGGGCTGTGTGAGCAACCCGGGCGGAGTCGCCCCCAGCACAACGCCGCTGGCCGGCAAAGAATACCGGCTTCTGGGAGATACCGAGGGAACCGATACCCATTTTGCTCTGCTGGGGATCCTTCCCCTCTCTGGCAGCAACACCACCCAGGAAGCCATCGACGCCGCAAAGGCCCGAAAAGGAGCCGACGCCCTGATCGATGTCACCGTGGACTACCACTGGGAGTTCTGGATTCTTTTCAGCCGTGCCGTGACAACGGTCCGGGGAAAGGCCATCCGTTTTACCGAATGAGTGGTAGAGATCGAGGGGCTGGAGAATTCCCCGCGCTACTACCCGGGTCCGCAATTTAAAGATTTAGTATGCGACTGGCTCGGCGGTGTATTCGCTCTGGCGTGATACGGGGAAAAGCCGTGATTTCGGGTCTCGGGACCGACTGAAGCTGCCCGCGATCAGCCGCTCTTCACCTTGAAGGCCACTTTCAGCTTTGCCTGGAAGTGGGCCACCTCTCCGTCCTTCACCTTGCCCGCCAGCTCGACCACATCGAACCAGGAGATACCCTGCAGGGTTTTGGACGCTTCCTTGAGCGCTTCTTTCGTTGCTTCAGCGTAGCTTACCGGGGAAATCCCGATAACTTCGATCAACTTGAATATATCGGCCATAGCTCCCTCCTTTCTGGGGTCAGACCTTGCTTTGTGACTTTCGGGCGGATTTTCCGCCCGCCTGCTTCTTTCACCGTAACTTCAAAGAAGATTTTCGGATCGTTTCAGGGACGAGACTGTAGAAGCCAGCCAGTATTTTCCTCTGCCCGGACGAAAAGAACCGCTGAAAAAAGGGCCGGGCCGAGTTGACCGCCACGTACAGGTATCCGCCAAAAAACAGCATGAGGAAAGGCAAAGAAAGGTAGCTGTGACGGGTGACGGCCAGCCAGATGACAACCCCGAAGTAAGCGGTAAAAATGAATTCGGCGATCACGATGACGCCGGGGTTGCTCCGGTATTTTGAACGCTTCCAGGCCCCCCCGCCGACCAGCCCACCGTGTTTTGAAGTCCGGACAAAGACCCCGCCCCGTTTGCCGAAAAAACCTTCCAGAACCGCTCGGGCGTTTGAGAGCGACATTCCGATTCCCAGTGCGGTGATAAAGGGAAGGTAACGGAAGGAGCGCTTCCAGTTCGGGTAAAGCTCCCGTTGCGAGGAAATATAAAACGCCGAGGCCGAGGCGGTAGCGATAAGAAAGAGGGGAAAATCAATCAGGACCACTCGCCAGGCTCCGATACCGAGATCGGTTATTCCGCGGATCCAGAAGGCCGGAAACAACATCAGAGTGAATAGGACGATAAAGACGTGGGCGAGGGCGTTGGTGAGATGGAAGGATGCTTCCATCTTGACCTTGGCCGGGAGCCGGCTCCGCCAGATTCGGGGGAGGAGCTTTTTCCCAGTCTGAAAGGCTCCTTTCGCCCAACGGTACTGCTGAGCCTTGAAAGCATTGATCTCAACGGGCAGCTCGGCCGGAACGGCCAGATCGGGCAAGAACAAGAATTTCCAGCCGGCAAGCTGAGCCCGGTAGGAAAGATCCATGTCTTCGGTGAGAGTATCGGATTGCCAGCCGCCGCTCTCTTCGATGGCCTCTCTTCGCCAGATACCGGCGGTGCCGTTAAAGTTGAAAAAACGGCCGGAGCGGTTGCGGGCGGTATGCTCGATCTGGAAATGGCCGTCGAGAAAGATGGCCTGCCCCCGGGTGAGGAGCGAGATATCGCGATTGAGGTGCTCCCAGCGCCCCTGAACCATTCCGATTTCCGGGTCGGCGAAGTAGGGGATCACCTTTTTCAGAAATTGGGGCGGGGGCACGAAGTCCGCGTCGAAAACGGCGATCAACTCTCCCCGGGCCAAATCGAACCCGCGGGCGAGCGCTCCGGCCTTGAAGCCCGCCCGGTTGGTCCGGTGAATGTGGGAGATGTCGAAGCCTTCCGCCTTCAGGCGATCGGCTTTTTGCCGCGCTATCTGCCGGGTCTCATCGGTGGAGTCGTCGAGGATCTGGATCTCAAGAAGATGACGGGGGTAATCTAAACCGGCCACCGCGTCGATGAGCCGCTCGACCACGTACTGCTCGTTGTAGATGGGAAGCTGGACGGTGACCCACGGCCAGCGGGAAAGTTTCCCGGCCGGTTCCGCCTGCCGCTTCCGGTGGCGATGGTAAAGGAAGAGAAGAAAATAGCGGTGAAGTCCGTAAACGGCAAGAAACCCAAGCACGGAGAAGTAGGCGACGATAAATATCGGTTTAAACAGTTCCACGTTGACTCCAGAATTTGTTGAAGCGCTGAAATTATATATAACAGGTCCGCCCCGTTTGTCTATGTCAATATTTGCGCCGGGTTCGTACATTTTTTTTCTTTCTTATGGAGTACGGAAAGGCGGCAAAGTTTGAGGGGGCGAGGCCGGTTCGCCCGGATTCTCCGATTTTACATAGCGGAGAGGGTGATCGCGAATAATCCGATCATGGGAGAGACGACCCGGCCGGCTCTCTGGGACCTTCCGGATGATGAACCGAAAGCGAGAGTCGACCGGGTCGTTTTAGCCGGTGAGAGATCAAACTTCTGCGAGCTCGATCTCGTCGATCGCGCTGGAAATAAGAGCCCGGTCAGCCTTTCCCACAATTGCTTCTTCCTCGCTGGTGCTGAGTTTCTCCTCGAGAAAGGCCTTCACCCGCTCCCGATCCCAGCCCTTGCCGAGTGCTTTTCCCCAGAGCGCCCGGAGCTGGGCGGCGGTGGCTTTGTCGGAATCGATTTTATCTCCGTTGCCGTTTCCGTTGATTTCATCGATAAGGTTGGATAGTTTATCCTTCTCGATCACACCCACGATGGCGGCCTTGTTCGAAGCGCCGAGGCGTTCCTTTAAAAAGGATTTCACCCGTTCTTTGTCCCAACCCAGTTGATTGATGGCTTTAGCCCAGAGGGCCCGGAGCTGGGCCGGCGTGGCTTTCCCCGGGATCGCTATCTCGTCCAGTTCGGAGAGAAGGGACCGGAGAGCGCTTTTTACCTCTTCCCCCGGGGCGGTCTCACGTTCCACCGAGACCGTCCGGCTTCCCAGAGGAAACATTACGGTCATCCTTGTCATTTCCATCACCTCCTTTTTGAAATTTTCCCAGCGCCTTCGGGCATCCTTATCCGTCCAGCGGGGAAAGTTCCCGTTGATGTGTTTTACTTATTAGTCGGGGTAAAGCGGATTTTTATTCCCTTTTATTTTATTTTTTTTGAAAAGATGCAAACGAACGAAAAATGAGTAGGCGATCTGGGAGAAAAATTTGAGGGGAAAAATAAAGATGGGTAAGCGAGGAGAGCTGAAGTGGAGCCGAGACTTCAGATGATACTGAGATCGAGATATGATTCTTCCCGGAAACGGATGAAGAGACGGTACTCACCCGGTTTTAATCCCCGGAATGAAGCCCCGCCCTTTTTACCTGTGGTCCGGCTTTGAAACTCTTTTCCCTCTTTTTCCAGCTTCAAACCTACTCTTTCCAGGGGACGGGAGCGCTTATCGCTGAGGCCGACGGAGAGATCGGCTTTCCCGGCCGCCATCGGCTTTACTTTCAAGATTATCAGGAAATCCGGAGCAGATAGACTCATTTCTCTGCGGCTCGCCTTTTGCGGCCGCTTTTTTTCTCCAACTTTGAAAACGGCCGCTCCTTCCGCGACAACGGGAGCCGGGAGGGTAGTTCTCCGGAGATATTCGAAACCCCTCCCCAGGTTCTCCCGGAGCTCTTCCAGTTTGAAGATGAATTGACCGAGCGGCCGCGTCCGGGGAGAGGAGAGATGGTCGCGAACTCTCTTCGCCAGTTCCGGTGGGACTTTTCGCGGTCCCTCTTCAACAATCCGCTTGAGGAGGCGCACGGTTTCCATCGCCCGGGCTACCTTGCGGGCACAAACGTCACAGCGGGCGAGGTGGGAAGCAATCCCTTTTCTCTCTTTTTCGCCGACGATGCTGCCGTCGGCGTAGGCGATTAGCGTTTCATCGTCCGGGCAGCGGGAACTCTTTCGCCGGCGCGGGGCTATGGTTGTTGAATGATGATCCTTCAGCGCGTTGGCGGCCGCATAAATTTCTTCATAAAGGGCGCGGCAAGCGGGACAGGATTCGAGATGAGCCGCCATGGCTTCCTCTTCCCGAAGAGAGAGTTCGCCATCGATCAACCGAACGATATTTTCTTCAGCGGGACAGTTCATTATTCTATTTTTAGGTATCCGTATTATTAGTCGGTATTTCTCCCGGTTTTATTCCCGGATATTTTTACCGCTTCGATTCCCTCCCGCTTTAAGTCGGCGCTGATTTTTTTTCGCGCGAGGAAAAGCTGCTTGCCCACGTAATTTTCGTCGGCGGAGCGGATCCCGGAGGCGGTGAGCATTTCGGCGATCTGGCGGTACTTGAATCCCAGCATCCACCTTTTCACAATAATTTTTTGGGCGAGTGGAAGGCCGCTCAGCGCTTTATCGATCGCCGCTTTCAGCTCATTCCGGATTGCCCTCTCCCGCGGTGAGTCGCCGATGGAGCCGGAGGCAAACCTTAACGGATCTGCCGACTCTGCACTGCCTCGATGCACAAAAAGGGAATCGACCTTTCTAGTCTCCAGGCGGTCAAAGCATTTGTTCCGGGCGATTCCTCCGATCCAGGTGGAGAGACGGGATTTCCCCCGAAAACCGGGGAGCGCTTTCCAGACCGCCTCCCAGATTTCCATGAAGAGGTCTTCGGCATCGGCTCCGGAGAAAGAATATTTTCCGATCAGGGCCCAGACCAGCGGGCCATGCTCTTTGAATACAGCCTCGAATTCACGGGGAGTCATGCTGTTTCAGTAGCCAGTGATCAGTAGTAAGTAATCAGTTGTTCTGTCCATGAGTCGTGATTACAACTCCCGAACGAATAACCAATAACCAAGAGACAAGATACAAACAAATTCCAAATTCCAATAATCAAAAATTCGGAGCTTGAATTTCGGCTTCCAGCGACGACAGATTGATCAATTTGAGACAATTTGGTTATTTGGTTCTTGGTTATTATTTGGTTATTGTATCTTGGAATTTGGTTATTTCATTTAAATGTCAACACAGCATTAGGATAATAAAAAGACTCAATAATCGGGAGATCCGATCTCTCTGCTATTCGCTATCTGGTCACCGGAATGTCACCGGCGGTCCCAAAATAGACTCTCGTAGTGGAGCGGATCGCCCACAGACCCGAATTTTCCCGGAAAATTCCGATTTGGTCGATCCAGGTGCCTTCGTAGTCAGCCGGAACCGGCCGGTCGGAAGCGGCCCCGAAATAAGCCCGGGTAAATCCCCGGATCGCCCATAAGCCGGAAGCGGGACGGAAAACGGCCGCTTTCCAGCTTCCCACCCCGTCGTAATCTCCGGGGACGGCGATATCCTGGCTTCCCCCGAAGTAGATCCGGCTCAGGTTCCGCAGAGCCCAGAGGCCGTTGCTATTTCGGAATATGGCGATATCTTTAATCAAATCTCCGTCGTAATCACCGGGGATGACCGCGTCTCCGCCGCCGCCGAAGTAAACGCGGGTGACGAAGCGGAGAGCCCAGAGCCCGGAGCTTGCCCGGAAGACGCCGGCCTCGCAGCAGCCATCGCCGTCATAGTCGCCGGGGAGGGGAAGGTCTCCGGCAGATCCGAAATAAAGGCGGGTGAGAGACCGGACCGCCCAGAGGCCGGAAGACGGCCGGAAAATGGCGATGGCGGTGGTCCCCCCGCCCGCATAGTCGGCGGAGGCGGGAATATCGGTGGGCCCCCCGAAGTAAATCCGGGTTAATCCCCGCACCGCCCAGAGGCCGGTCGGGGGCCGGAAGACGGCGATGTCCGAGGTCATATCGCCGTCGTAGTCGCCGGAATCAATGAGAAATACCGGGGTTGGGACCGGTGTCAGGTCAGGAGTGGGGGTGGGAGTGGGTGTGGTCTCCCCGCCCGGAGCCGCCTGGGCGAGGTGGCAGAGCTTGGCGTCGTAGTAGGTGTTGCCGACGGAGTCCGGGTAGAAACGCACCGGGCCGCTTCCGGTCACACGGGGTAAATAGATATCCAGTGACTGGCCGCCGTCGAAGAAAGCGGTCAGTCGATCGCCGGTTTGAATGTTGAAGTTTTCGCCGCCCTTGACGATGTTTATCCGCACCCGGCGGGGGGAGGTGAAGCCGGAATAGGAAACGTAAGCATCGGCGTTATCGTCGATGCTGCCCCACCTGTCAGCTCCGTCCGGGGAGGTCTCGAAATAATAGGTCCAGCCGTGAGGTTGGCTTGATCGCGTCATGTAAATGTCGGCATCCTCCAGGCTCATGATTTTAAAAGGGGTATGGCAGGTGTCGGGAGAGGGAGTCGGCGAGGGCGTGGGAGTTGAAGTGGGGGTGAAGGAGGGAGTGGGCGAAGCCGTGGGAACGGGCGTGGTGGGAGTGATCCACCGCAGGTAAGCGCTGAAGGACGCTTCTTCCCCGCTGAGATTATCCTGGTAAGAATTCCCGGTGGGGAAGTCGGAAGATTTAGTGGAGCCGATGAAATAAGCCCGGTTTTTCCCGTCCCCGCTGACATCATGGCTGGAGTCGCTGTCCCCACCGCCGAAATAGGTGGAATAAATCGGCGCACCCCCGGAAGTTCGCAGGAGAGTGAGAAAAGCGTCTTCGGTTCCCCCTCCAAAGGTCGCCTGGTAGGGATTCAAAGTAGGAAAATCATAAGAGCGGGTGGAACCGGTCAGGTAGGCGCGTCCCGCCGAATCCAGGAAAAGTCCCCCTCCGTAATTTTCCCTTATTCCGGAAAGATAATCGATGTCACTGCCGCCGAGATAGGAGGAATAGAGGAGCGAGGTTCCGGAGGAGGAAAGCTTACTCAGGAAAACGTCGTAGGAGCCGGCCCGGCTGCCCTGGTAGGGGGAAACGAGAGGGAAATTACCGGAGAAGGTATTCCCGGCCAGATAAATACAGAGGTCTTCATCGAGGCGGATGGCTTTGGCGAAATCGTAGTTATCGCCGCCCAGGTAGGTGGAATAGATAAGGGCGGAGCCGGATGAAGAAAACGTGCTGATGAAGGCGTCGGCCCAGGCCTTTCGACCGGCCTGGTATGAATTAATAGTGGGAAAATTGGAAGATTCGGTATAGCCGGCCAGATAGACGGTTCCATAGTCGTCCAGGGCGATATCGTTGGCCCGATCGGTGGCCGAACCACCGATATAGGTTGAAGTAATCAGGGCCGACCCGGTAGCGGAGATGATGCTCAAAAAAACGTCGTCCCCCCCCGCCCGGCTCGCCTGAAAGGGGCTCATTGTGGGGAAATCGGACGAGGCGCTGTAACCGGAAATACAGGCGAGGCCATTTATTACTTTCAATGCGCGCCCGTAATCGTTGCCGCTTCCGCCGAGATAGGTGGAGTAAAGAAGCGTGGAACCGGAAGATGAAAATTTGCTGACGAAGACGTCGATGCCGCCGGCTCGTCCGGCCTGCAACGCATCCAGGGTGGGGAAAGCGTCGGAATCGGTTTCCCCGCAGAGGTAGGCGCAGCCGGAGGAGTCAAGGTAAATGGCCCGGGCGCGGTCGCTGCCGAGACCGCCGAGAAAGGTGGACCGGAGGAGCGACGAACCCGATGCGGAGAGATGGCTGATGAAAGCGTCGTCGCCCCCTCCTCCGTAAAGCGGCTGGTAGGGGTCGGTGGTGGGGAAATCAGACGAGGAGGTGGCACCTACCAGTTGCAGGGAACCGTCGTCAACCCTTTCCGCCGCCCAGGCGGAATCAGAGCCGCTCCCCCCCAGATAGGTGGAGTATTCCAGGATCACCGGGTTTCCCCCCGCCGGTCCGGTGTGAATCCATCCTCCCAGGAGCAAAAAGATTATCGCGATGCTGTTTTTCATAATCACCGACCGGTCTCGGCCTGCCTCAACAGCTCGGCTACCTTGGCGTGCCCTTTCTTCTCGGCCAGATGCCGGGCGGTTATCCCGCTCCCGGTGGCAATACTTACATCCGCACCGTTTTCGAGCAGTTTTTTAACCACCATGAGATTACCCTTGAGGGCGGCCAGCATCAGGGCGGTTCGGCCCTTTTTATCGGTGGCGTCGACGTCGGCGCCGGCTTCGATCAGGGCGCCGGCCGTGGCGGGGTTCCCGAAGACGGCCGCGGCCATCAAAGCGGTTTCTCCGAAGCGGCCCCGGCCGTCCACTTCGACCCCGGCCGCCAGGATTGTTTTAACCCCCTCCGGTCCTCCCTCGCAAGCGATATGGCTTAAAACCAGTTTCCCGTTACCTTCCCTTTCGAGCAAAGCTTTTAATGTTTCGGAGTAGCCGAACTCGGCCAGGGCCGACATGAGATATATCTCGCCGCCCTCAATTCCCATGCTCGCATCAGCGCCGCTGTCGATCAACGTCTTAATAATATCACCGTTGCCTCCATCTATCGCCTTATAGAGGGCCGTTTCATCATCCCAGTCGCGGGCGTTGATGTCCGCCCCCCGCCGGACCAGGAGCAGGACGGCATCGGGCCGATTTCCCTTGACCGCTTTCATCAGGGCGGTCCAGCCGTACCTGTTTTTCGCCTCCAGGTCGGCGCCGTTGTCGATTAAAAGCTTCATCGTTTCCAGATGTCCTCCTTCAGCCGCTACCATGAGGGCGGTATCGCGCATCTTATTTTTCCGGTCAACCTCTACCCCGGAAGCAAGCAGTTTCTTGACCGCCTCGTCGTCGCCTCTTTCGGAAGCTTCAATCAGCGTCTGCGGCCCCGCCCGGAGCGGGATGACAGCGGCGATAATTGAAAACATGAAAATGAAAGTAATTTTCTTCACCACCTAGCTCCTCCGGTTGAACAGATTGGGCATAAGAAAATATTTTATCAGGATTATTTATCGCCGAAAGATTAAGCGAGTTCCACGTCGATCCGGCTGACTTTACCCTCCCTCACTTTGCGCGCCAGCGTAGAGCCGAGCGACCCGCCCTTGACCCTTTCCTTCTTCCCATTGCGATAAAGGAGCGAGTAAGACCGAACCCGGGCGCCGTTGTTGCCGAAGGTGTTCTTGCGCGCGTCGTTGTGATAAACGACCAGGGTTTTGCCGAGGAAACGGAAGGCGAAGGAGCCGGGGGAGAGGATGACCTTTTTCCAGCTTCGCTCGTCCCGGAAGTAACGGAACTGCACCTTCCGGCGGGTGAAGAGCCAAGAGGCCAGGGCCGGCCTGAGCTCCATTCGTAATTTACCTTCCCGGTCGAGGTAGAAGGGCCGGGGCCCGGCGACCAGCAGCGTCCAGATGTGGAGCATTTCGCAGGTGATACCGGAAAGGCGCGGCTGGAAGGCCCGTCCGTGATATTTTTTGTCGGGAAAAGCGCTGCTGGCGATGAAGGATGCTCCTTCCATAATACTCCGGCCGTAGACCGCGGGATCGTTGAAGCAGACGAGGGCGGTCTTCAGGTCCCGGTAAAATTCCCGGAAGCATCCGCTCCGCGCCAGCTCGAGCAGGTATTTGTATTCCATGTGGAGATAGATCGATTCGTTCTCGATCCAGCCCCGGGGGTAGGCTTTGACTCTTCCGATCTCGAAGGTTTCGTTTTCAAGGGACTGGCATGATTTGTACATTTTCAATTTCCTGTCGAACACCCCGCTCCGCCGCAGGCTCCGGTAGATTTCGGGACCTTCCTCCGGGAAAAGCCGGAGGTAATGAACCGGTCCCTCGAGAAAGAGGGGAAGCGGCCGCTGCCGGAATGCGAGGGGACGAACCAGGGGGTATCCGTCATGACTCCGCCGGGGGATTTTGCGCTTCTTATCTTTCCAGAGCGGTTCGAAGCGAATGACCTCATTAATGAAATAGGTGTAGGGAATACCGTTTTCGTCCGTGACCTTCTTCCGGGCTCGCCCGCGGAAGATGGATTCGAGGAGTTGGAGGCAGCGGTCGAGAAAGGATCGGAGTTCTTTCACCTTCATCTTCTCCTCACCCCCGTTGATCCCGAGCCTGGTTTCGGCCCGATATTCCTCCAGCAGGGTGTGGCTCGCGTCCCAGAAGATGAAGGCCCGCCTTCTGGCCTTTGATTTAAGACGCCGGTCGATGATTTTATTCAGCTTCCGGATAAAATCGGCGAGCTCTTTGTACACCGGGACGGTTGAGCCCTTATCCAGTTCCATTTCCCCGAGGCTCCGAAAGAGGAAACGACAGAGACGGAGAAGCTCCAGGGTTTCGCCCAGCGACGAGCCCACCAGCCCCGGCAGGCCGTTCATCGAATCGTTCCAGCCGGGTTTGTCGGCTTCCATTTCCATCCCCCTCCCGGCGGGATCCAGAGTCGAGATCCGGTTGGCCGCGACGCAGAGCAGCTTGACGAAAAGCGTGGTGGTATAGATTTTTCCCCGCCCGTCTGCGGTCCGCACGGTATGGGGTCGGCCGCCCCGCCGCCCGATCAGCTTTTCCTTCTCCCGGTCCCTCATCACCGCGCCGTAGCGCCGGACTCCCTCGCCGACCAGAACGTATTTTTCCTGGCGGGGAAGGACGGTGTCCGGATCATCGAAGAAAGTATAGTTCCTGCGGCCGAGGAGGAGCTGGTGCAGCCGGTCCGGATAGATCATCAGGAAGCTGTCGATAAGATCGAGATTGTAGGTCCAGTGGTCGATCCAGAAACCTTCATGAAGCGCCCCCACTTCGTGCTGACGGCAGCAGGCAAGGAGCCGGGAAAGGATCTCGGGGTATCGGTCGCGGCCGATCCGCAGATCTTTTTCCAGGGCCATGATGAATTCGCCCGGAGTGAAGGGTTCGCGGACGAGTTCGAGGAGCCGGCGGCAGATCTCTTTCTCCCCTATCAATTTCTTAAGCCATTTTTCAAGCTTCGGCAGGTTATCGGCGGTGAAGGTGAGCCCGGTGACCTCCAGGGGGTTGTAACCGTCGAGCTGGATCAGGTTCATGAAAGTCAGCAGGTTGGCGTCCTCCACCTCCGGGAAGAACCAGTTGTCCATCCGGCGATTCTGGTGAACGCTGCGGTAGTGGCCGTTCCCCTGGGAGAGGTAGGTCGGTTCCAGCACGAAATAATGGTAATCCCGTTCCAGGTCTCCGTTCTGGCGCGAATAAAGGTAGAAAACGCTTTTCCCCCGGGCGGTCCGAAAAACGAGGGGCAGCCCCCCCCGGATGACGTTGTCGAGGAAATCCTGCTGGCAGTACTGGTCGAATTCCCGTGAGCTGGAGACGGTGAGGGCGAGGTTCTTGATGCGGTCGATGACCTCCAGGTTCTCCCGGCGCTTTCCGGCGATGAAGTCCTTTTTTTTCACCGAGTTCATGAGCTGTCGCAGAAGTTTATCTTCGGGAGCGTAGCCGATCAGCGAGGAAAGCAGGTATTCTTTCCCGGGAGCGATACGGAGGGGGAGGGCGGTGAAGGCGCAGGGGGTCTGGCAGCGGCGCAGCTGGGACCGGGTGAGAAGATTTTCGAGGTCTTCGGCACGAAAGCTCCAGGGGTAATCGTAATTCTTCCTGCTGCCGAAGATAAGAAAAGGGTCCACGATATATTTTCCCGGAGACAATCCCCCTCCGCTGAAACTGAAGTAGAAATTGCCCCCGGACACGGTGCCGATCCGCTCGACGTCGGCCGCGGTCTGCCGGAGTCGGAAAATGGGCGCGCCCCCAACTTCCTCCACCCCCATCATTCCCTCGATATGGCGAGCGGTCTGAGTGATGTGGCGGAGATCCACCCCGGAGGGGAAAATCCGGGAAATCCCGTCGACCAGCTCTACTTTCAGCGGTTTCCTGCCGGTGTTTATCAGGCGCAGCCGGCGGACCAGGGCCGGCAGGGGATAATTGACCAGGGGAAAATAGCTAACCTCGGTCCGCAGTTTGAGGTGTTGATGGGTTTCGCGGATCTCCAGTTCACCCGAGGAAATGATCATCTTCTGGCGGACGCGGGAGGTTTCTGTCTTGCGGAAAGGCTCGTGGATGGCTCCGTTCCCCAGCTTGAGGAATGTGCGGAATCCCTGCCGGGGAATCACCTGGCAGGCTTTGTTGAAAGAAAGGAATTCCAGTATCTGGTGATCCTTGTCCCTCACCCCCACGCTGCAGACACCCTGGGAACGATTTATGTAGTAAACCCAGAGGGGAATTCCCCACTTTCCCGCAATCCCGGGGAGGAAATTGGAAAACGGTTCGGCCCAGTTGTAGCCCTCGATGACGAAACGGTTGTCTTCATCGATATAGTATTTAACCGGTTCCCGTTTCATCGTTGATTTTCCGCGAAAGGCGAATCAGGTTTCTTATGATCCCGGAACATTTTTACGCTTCGAGGAGGAATTCAATTTAAAATCGGTGAATTATATATTTAAATTCCGAAGCAGCAAGATGGGTTCGCAAACCATTATGACATTCACCGAGTGCTCTGGCAATCCATTTCCGCCTGGTAGAAGCGGGATTCATATTTTATACTCAGTAATTGTTTGATTTTGAAACCGGAAAATGGTATCCAGTTTGCTGAAATCCTCCGGAGAGCGGACTTTTCCGGAGGGAGATTGATCATGGACAAGGAAGAACTGAAAAAGATGGCCCGGAATCCGGCCTTGATATCCGGTATTTACAACTACTGCGACCGCTGGTGCGAGCGCTGCCCTTTCACCTCCCGCTGCTTGAATTACGCTTCCAGCGAAGAGCAGTTCGATACCCCCGAAAGCCGTGACATCGAGAACAGGGCTTTCTGGGATAAACTCCAGGAGACCTTCCGGATGACGATCGAGATGATCCGGGAGATGGCGGAGGAGCAGGGGATCGACCTCGACGAGCCCCTGCCGGAGGAACAGATAAAAGAACAGGAGAGGATCCGCCGGGCGTCACGCGATCACGAACTCTCACGCCTTTCCCGCCGTTACGGCAAAATGGTCAACGAGTGGTTCGGGGGTGCGGAGGAAGTTCTTAAAGAGAAAGGGGACGAAATCGGCCAGCAGGCCTTGCTCGAACTGCCCCGGACCAACCCCCTGGTTGATGCGGCCAGCATCGCCGATGCCGCGGAAGTCATCCGCTGGTATCAGCATTTTATTCATGTGAAGCTGGTCCGGTCTTTGCAGGGAATGATGGAGGGTGTCCCGGAAGGCCTCGAGGACTACCCGAAGGATTCCGACGGCTCGGCCAAGATAGCCCTGATCGCGATGGACCGTTCCCTCGGCGCCTGGGGGGTGCTGAGAAAATATTTCCCCGAGAAAGAAGACACCATCCTCGAGCAGATCCTCTTTCTGGACCGGCTGAGGCGGAAGACCGAGAAAGTCTTCCCCGGGGCCCGCTCTTTCGTCCGTCCGGGATTCGACGAGAAAGAAAAATAAAATGATAATAGAGCCTGCGGCGCCATTTCAATTGCCCGCCAAAATAATTTTTGGCAAAATAATTAAAGATAGAGAGAATACAAAACTACCATTATTTTGCCTTTAATCATTTTGTCTTAGTCTTCATAGAAATTGCGAATCCACCATGTGCGAGTTATATCTTCCGGCACCGGCCGGGAAAGGAGACATGATGAAAAAGAATTTGATTTTGCTGCTTCCGGTGCTTCTTCTGCTGCTGCCGGGTGCGTCCCGGGCCGAGGTTCAGGTCCCGGAGTCTTTCAAAAAATTGGTTCCCGTCTATCCCGGCGCTGAGTTGACCTTCGCCATCGATACCGCCAAAGGATCCCAGGTCCATTTTGAAACCACCGATTCACCGTCGGCGGTGGTCGCTTTTTTTAAAAAAACGCTCGGCGGACGGGGCTGGAAGCTGTCGATGGAAATGGCCATGCCCGACGGCAGCTCGATCAGCTACATCAAGGGAAAACATTCCCTGACGGTGATCGTCAGCGGGGAGGAAGGAGAGAAGACGTGCGCCATCGTCAACCTCGCCACGGATTGACGATTTCGGTCAGGCTTTCCAGAGGCCGTGGATATTGCAGTATTCCCGCGCCGTCACACCCTCGCCTAACTTCATCTTGAATTTTGTCTCGGGCGTATCTCCCGGTTTGAGAAAGTGCCGCGGGGAGTGCTTGCCGTCGGAGGATATCAACTGCACCCATTCGATGTAGTGCTCTTCGGCCATGGGATGAGGTGCACTCCCCACCTTGACCACGGTTCCGTCTTCAACCTCTTCGATCACGGGGACGTGTTTCTCCTGGGCGGCGTCGGTGGTGTTTTCCTCCATCAGCTTCATCGGCTGGCCGCAGCAGACCAGCTCTCCCACGCCGGTGTGGAGGACTTCTACGATGTTCCCGCAGACCTCGCACTTATAAATTTGCAATATTTTCGTCATTGTCAATCCCCTTTCTTGCCACGAAGACACAAAGGCACGAAGATCCCTGGTGTCTTTGTGCCTTAGTGGCAAATAATTATATCTTTACCAGTTTTCCCCCAGCAGCTCGAAATGAGCCTGAGGATGGGCGCAGGCCGAGCACTTCTCCGGGGCCTCGGTCCCTTCATGAAGGTAGCCGCAGTTGAGGCAGCGCCAGACCACCGGCTTGTCTTTTTTGAAGACCTTGCCCTCCTCGATGTTTTTCGCCAGATCGAGGTAGCGTTTTTCATGCTGCTTCTCGGCCACGGCGATGGCCTCCATCGCGTCGGCGATCTCCTCAAACCCTTCCTCCCGCGCCGTTTTGGCAAATTCCGGATACATCTCCGTCCACTCGTGGTTCTCGCCGGCGGCGGCGGCCTTCAAATTTTCCACCGTGGAGCCGATCGTCCCGAAGGGAAATGAGGCCGCCACTTCAGCTTCGCCTCCCGTCATGAATTTGAAAAGGCGTTTGGCATGTTCCCTCTCCTGGTTGGCGGTCTCCGCAAAGATTTCGGAGATCTGCCGGAAACCTTCTTTCCGGGCCGTTGAGCTGAAGTAAGTGTAGCGGTTCCGCGCCTGAGATTCGCCCGCGAAAGCCGTCAGCAAATTCTTTTCCGTCTGTGAACCTTTCAATTCCATTTTTCCTCTCCTTTCATTCTTCAACCAATTCAAACTGGTCCTTACTGGCGCCGCAGACCGGGCAGACCCAGTCGTCGGGAATATCCTCGAAGGCGGTTCCGGGATCGATTCCCCCGTCGGGATCGCCTTTCTCCGGATCGTACACATAGCCGCAGACCGTGCATTCCCATTTTTTCATTTTTCTTTCCTCCTTTTCTTTTTGAATTTCCCTCCCCGCCCTCCGCGGGGTGGTTGTTTAATTTTTTAAGACCGGATCCATCAATATCCCATGAAATTTTCCTTGATCACCTTCTCCGGGGGCAATTTCAGCTCTTCCTTCAGCATCGAGGTCAGGGCCTTGACCATAGCAGGGGGGCCGCAGACGTAAAAGATGCGTTCGGTGAAATCCGGTATCTCCTCCTTCACCATGGCGGCGTTGATCCGCCCGACTCTCCCCTCCCAGCCGGGGGGCGCATTTTCATCGGTGATTGAATATACCACCGACAGATGCTCGTTCTCTTTGCGCATCTGATTAAAGTCCTGCCGGAAGACGATGTCGCCCTCCGTCCGGGCCGAGTAGAGGAGAAACGCGTCGGCGGAAGACCCGGTGTCGGTCAGGTACTTGCAGATGCTGCGGATGGGGGTGATTCCGATACCTCCGGAGAGAAAGCCCACCCGGGGGTACTGCCCCTCGAAGATGAACTCGCCCAGGGGGAGTTTCATCCGGACCTCGTCGCCCTCCTTCAGCTTCAGGAGCGCCCGGGAAAAAGGGCTGTCGGAGAGCTTCTTGGTGAATTCCAGATAACCTTTCTCGGTGGGAGAGTTGGAGAAGGAAAAATAATGGGAGAGCTCCTCCCCTTCCCAGTCCAGGAATAGCTGGAAGAACTGCCCCGGCCGAAAGTCAACGCCTCCCTGGTCGTCGAAACGGAAACTCTTAACATTGGGTGTCCTTTCAATGGCTTCCTGGAAAAAAGTATTCAATTCTTTCAATTGCTCATCCCCTTTTCAGCTTGCCTGAACCCGTCGCTCCGCTCCGGGCAACTTAATTAACCACAGAGGATACTGAAATAAACACAGAGAGCACTGAGTCAGGGCAAAATAGATTTCAGACATTTTCTCAACAGCACATGATTTAAGGACATGGCCAAAGATCAAAATTGCTCTGTGTTCTCTGTGGTTTAGTTTTTTCCTCTGTGTTCTCTGTGGTTTAGTTTTTTCCTCTGTGTTCTCCGTGGTTTTTGCAAATCGGGCAGCCGGGATACTATTAACTAACCCAGGGCCACGTCAAGTGTCATCATCACCATGAAACCGAACATCGCCCCCGCGGTGGCGAAGTCGGTATTCCCGCCCCGCTGCGATTCCGGCACCAGCTCTTCCACCACCACGAAAATCATGGCCCCGGCCGCGAAGGCCAGGGCGTAGGGAAGAATCGGTCGGGCCATCAGGACGACCGCCGCCCCGATCACCCCGGCCACCGGTTCCACCACTCCGGAGAGCTGGCCGAACCAGAAACTCTTGAGCCGGGACATGCCTTCCCGGCGCAGCGGCATGGAGACCGCCAGGCCCTCGGGGAAATTCTGGATGCCGATCCCCAGCGCCAGGGCGATCGCCCCGCCCAGAGTCGCCGCCGGCAGGTTGTAAGCCACCGCGCCGAAGGCGACGCCGACCGCCAGTCCCTCGGGGATGTTGTGAAGAGTGATCGCCAGGACCAGCAGTATGCTCCGGTGCCAGGAGGTCTTGATCCCCTCCGCCTCCTCGCGGGGAAAACCGAGGTGGAGGTGGGGGAGAATCTTGTCCGTGGCCCAGAGGAAAAATCCGCCGAGGAAAAAGCCGATCAGCGGCGGGACCCAGAGCAGTTTTCCGTATCCCAGATCTTCGCTCATCTCGATCGAGGGGGCGAGGAGGCTCCAGAAGGAGGCGGCGATCATCACCCCGGCGGCGAAGCCAAGCATCCCGTCCATGCTCCTCTGCTTCACCCGGCGGGCGAAAAATACCAGTGCCGCTCCGAGGGCGGTGACGCCCCAGGTGAAAAGTGTTCCCGCCAGGGCCTGGATGATCGGGTTGAGCGTTTTAAACGTTTCCATCATTTAAACAAGATAAAGGTTCGTTTTTCACATTATTGTACTATCGGTGATACCTTCTGATCAAAAGGATTCATCCGCAGCGCCAGGGAGAAGAGATAGGGATAGTGACCCTGCAGATGCTCCATGTAATCCAGCCACTGTTTGACCAGGCGGTCGTAGGCCCGGTTGATACCCCCGATCAGATAGATGAAGATGTCATGGTAATCACGGAAGATGAAATAGTGAATAAGGTAAAAGATCGCCGACATGACAACCGGGATGTGCCCCAGTAGAATCTGCCAGCTGATCCGTTTCATATTCGTTCCTCCTTTTTTGCTGTAATCCGCTGAATTCGGGAAACTTCCAAAAGAAGCGATTTCAGTTTTTTCAGCCCGGTCACCGGCCGACGGCAACGGTGATCCTCGCAGACGTAGGCCGCGGCTTTGCCGTTGTCGGTGACCATCGCCCTGAGGTAAGGGGCGAGCTTTTCCAGCCCGTTTCCTCCGTTCCCCGGGCGGTGGAGCAGAACCACGTCCCCGGGACTGAAACAAGAATTCAAAAAACGGAGCATTTTCTCCGCCTCCGGGTCGCCTTTGTCGGCGGAGATCACGATTTCACGGCCCGGCCCGAGGGCGAAGTCCAGGGCGATGAGCATCTGGGTGTGTGCGGAGGAATTCCGGTCGATCTGTTCGGAGAAAGCCTCCAGCACCGCCCGGCCCCTCTCCTCCATAGCAGGCAACGCCAGGAGTCTTCCCAGGCGGAGGAAGTCGAGCGCGGCGACGGAATTTCCGGATGGTATCGCCCCGTCATGGCTTACCATCGGCCGGGCGAGAATCTCCGCAGCGTCGTGGCCGGTCGAAAAAAGTCCTCCGCTTTCTTCGGCCCCGAAAAGGCCGGTCATGTTTTCGGACAATTCTTTGGCCCGGAGCAGGTACCGGGGATCGAAGGACGCCCGGTAGAGTTCGAGGAGGCCGTCGATGAGAAAAGCGTAATCGTCGAGATAGGCCGGGATCGCCGCTTTTCCCCGGCGCCAGCGGTGCAGCAGGCGCCCGTCATCTCTTTTCAGTTCCCTGATGATGAAAGCGGCCGCCTTTTCAGCGGCTTTCAGGTATTTTTTCTCTTCGAGAACGACCGCCGCCCGGGCCAGGCTCCCGATCATCAGCCCGTTCCAATCGGTGAGGATTTTATCATCGAGCTGGGGACGGGGGCGTTTCCGCCGGTCGCGGAGAAGAACTTTCCTCCCCTCATCGAGAATCTTCTTAATTTCGGACTGAGTTTTTCCGAAACGCTCCGCCGTTTCCTCCCGGCTGCGGGCAAGGTGGAGTATGTTCTTGCCGGCGAGCTCCCCGTGGGGATCGGCCGGCGCGTTCCCCCCTGCTTCCACCCCCCGGGCGTAGCAATAAATCCTTCCGTTTTCCTCCCCCAGCAGCTCCACAATTTCGTTCCCGGTCCAGAGATAATAGGCGCCTTCCTTTTTCTCGGCGGAACCATCTTCCGGCGGCAAACTGTCGGCGTCTTCGGCCGAATAGAAGCCCCCGGAGGGATCGCATAGTTCCTCCAGAACGTAGTCGAGAGTCCCCGCCGCCGTCCGGGCGTAGTCGTGCCGGCCCGTCGCTTGGAACGCCTCAAGATAGACCCGCGAGATTACCGCCTGATCGTAAAGCATCTTTTCGAAATGGGGCACGAGCCACCGCCGATCGGTCGAGTAGCGGTGAAATCCTCCCCCCAGCTGGTCGCAGATCCCTCCCCGGGCCATATTTTTAAGCGTCACCTCGACCATATCCAGAGCTTTTCGGTCGCCCGAGCGCTTCCAGTATCTCAAAAGGAAGGAGAGGTTGTGGCCGAGGGGGAACTTCGGGGCGTTGCCGAATCCGCCCCGGAGGGGGTCGAAGCGGTCGGAAAGCTCCCGGAAGCCTTTCTTCAGGGTCTGAGCAGAAAGAGTGAGGCCTCCCGTCCCCGCCTTCGGGGTTTGACGCCGGATGAGTTCCGTAAGCTTCTCGCCGGAGGAGAGGAGCTTTTCCCGGTTGTTTTCCCAGCCCCCGGCGATGGCCCGCAGGATTGTTTTGAAACCGGCCATTCCCCAGCGATCTTCGGGGGGAAAATAGGTCCCCCCGAAAAACGGTTTTGCCTCCGGGGTGAGAAAAACCGACAGCGGCCAGCCGCCGCTCCCGGTAAGCATCTGGACCGCGGTCATGTAGGTTGAATCGATATCGGGGCGCTCCTCGCGATCGACCTTGACCGGGACGAAGTGATCGTTCATGAGCTTCGCCGTCGCCGGATCGGAGAAGGATTCCCGTTCCATAACGTGGCACCAGTGGCAGGTGGAGTAGCCGATGGAAAGAAACAGTGGTTTATCTTCCTTCTCCGCTTTCTCGAAAGCTTCCTTTCCCCAGGGGTACCAGTCCACCGGATTTTCGGCGTGCTGGAGGAGGTAAGGGCTTTCTTCGTGACCGAGACGGTTCATCTTGATCTGAGTCCTCATTTGCCCTCAAGCATCGCTTCGATGTCCTCTTCCACGGAGCCGATCGGTTTGATGTCGAACTTATCCACCAGAACCTTGAGCACCGCGGGGGAAACGAAGGCCGGGAGGGTGGGGCCGAGGCGGATGCCTTTCACGCCGAGGTGGAGGAGGGCCAGCAGCACCGCCACCGCTTTCTGTTCGTACCAGGCGATATCGAAGGAAATCGGAAGATCGTTGATGTCATCCAGGCCGAAGGCTTCCTTGAGCTTGAGGGCGATCACCGCCAGCGAGTAGGAGTCATTGCACTGGCCGGCGTCGAGGATCCGCGGGATACCGCTCCCTCGACCAGGCTCGGGACTGGCGATCTCTCCGAGTTTCAGCTTGTTGTAACGGTACTTGGCGCAGCCGGCGGTGAGGATGACGGTATCTAAAGGGAGTTTCTCCGCCACTTCCGTGTAGTAACTCCGGCTGGGGTGACGTCCGTCGCAGCCGGCCATCACGATGAAACGTCGGATCGCCCCCGATTTGACCGCCGCGATGACGCCGTCGGCCAGGGCCAGAACCTGGTTGCGGGCGAAACCCCCGACGATGCTTCCGGTCTCGATTTCTTCCGGAGGAGGGCATTTTTTAGCCAGCTCGATCAGAGGAGAGAAGTCCTTCGGCTTCCTTTTTTTCCGGTCCGGGATATGCTTAACCCCGGGGTATCCGGCCATTCCGGTGGTGAAGATCCTTTCCCGGTAGGAATCGGCGACCGGGATGATGCAGTTGGTGGTCATCAGGATCGGGCCGTTGAAGGATTCGAATTCTTTCTTCTGGCGCCACCATGAGCCCCCGTAATTTCCAACGAAATGTTCGTATTTCTTGAAAGCCGGGTAGCAGTTGGCCGGAAGCATTTCCCCGTGGGTATAGACATCGACACCGCTCCCTTCGGTCTGTTCCAGTAGCTCTTCCATATCCTTTAAATCATGGCCCGAGATCAGGATCCCGGGATTTTTCCGGACGCCGATAGAAACCTCGCTGACTTCGGGGTGGCCGTAGGCCGAGGTATTGGCCTCATCGAGGAGAGCCATCGTCTTCACCGCCACCTCACCGGCTTTCAGAACCAATCCCACCATCTCGTCCACGCTCATTTCCTTCGTCGTTGAGGCCAACGCTTCCGTCAGGAAGCGGTAGATCTCCTCATTTTCTTTACCCAGGATGGCGGCGTGGTCGGCGTAGGCGGAAATACCCTTGCAGCCGATCACCAGCAGCTCCCTCAGCGAGCGGACGTCTTCGTTCTCGGTCGAGAGAACGCCGACGGCAGCGGCTTTTTTCTTGAATTCCTCTTCATCATCCGAAAACCAGGTGACCGCACCCGGAAGTTCTTCCGAAAAATCCTCGCCCTTTTTTTCCTTCCAGGCCTCCCGGAGACGATCCCGGAGGCCGTCCCGGACCCGAAGCCCTTCCCGGATCAGGGCGGTGATCCTTTTGGAGTCGAAGTTGGCGTTGGTGATGGTGGCGAAGAGGGCCCGGGCGATGAAGGGACCGGCCGCTTTTTCGGTCATGCCGAGTTCTCTCAGCTTATCGGCGCACACGGAAATGCCCTTGCACGCGTAAATCAGAAGATCCATGAGGTTGGCGGTCTCCTCGGATTTGCCGCAGACACCCCTGACCGTGCAACCCTGGTTTTTAGCCGTTTCCTGGCACTGAAAGCAGAACATTTTTGTTTGCATAATATAAATTCCCTCCCTTAACTAGTTCTCCCGGGTTTCATATAATTAATTTTAGGACTTGAATAATGACGAAATCCGAATTAGTAATGACGAATCAATGACGAAGCCCGAATGGTTAATGACGAATGAATGACCAATGGCAGATGTTCAACGGAATTGCGCCGGATGGCCAGACCAAAATCCAGTCGGTTTCGCGGATTGTCAAAGACCCTGAGCGAACTCGAAGGGAGACTTGAAGCGGATTTGGTCATTTGTGAATTTGACATTGATTCGGATTTAGGGTTTCGGATTTAGTCATTATTGGCATTTTTCTCCGGGTTTAACTTCTGTTTTCGGATGAGAATCATCTTTCCCGGCAGCAGTTTCTCGTTTTCTATACCATTCCTTCAGGCGTTCGAATTTTTCCGGCCCGACGCACTCCCTTCCGTGGCGGCACCACTGCAGGCAGGATGAGGGCATCGGTCGCGATACGGTCTTGCCGCAGGCGGGGCAGTTCGCCTCCACCTCGTCGCTCCAGATTTCAACCTCCTCCCCGCAGGAAGGGCAGGGGATGTTCTCCGGTCGCGGGTAGCGGACGATGTCGGAACCGGGGCATTTGAAGACACTCACTGCAAATATTCCCAACCTCTAGTTTGATTAAATTTGCAATCAGAAATCAGTTGGTAGAAGTCGGAAAACTGTAGGGAAATCTGAAAACCGAGATCAGTAGCGAAAGACAACACTGTTTTCCGTTCTCTGTTTTCACTACTGACTTCAGTTTTCCAACAACCGATTTCTGATAAATTTTTTTGGTAAATTAAGCTCCTCAGATATCAGTTTGCCTAAGACCTCAAGGTCTGGGGGACCAGATTGTAAATTTTTTCCACCTTCACTCTTACCAGGTACTTGGGATCGGGAAGGTGGGTTTCGGAACCTTCACCGGAAAACCCTTTCCGCACGTTTTTGATGATCCGGTCCCCGACTATGTTTCTTTTTTTATTTTTCCAGGCGGCCACCATCTCTTCGTAGAGCTGTCCCGAATCGATCAGCTCTGCCCTCCCCTTAAACTGGTAGCCCTTGAACTGGGCGACGCTGAAAACGGTGAGGGCGACGGCCTGATTTCTTAAGAGGTTGCTTCTGGTTTTCCCCCGGTAGAGATCCATGAAATAAATGAAGCCTTCCGGTTCCACCTTCACCACCCCCTTCAGGGAAAGGTTGGGGACCCCTTCCGGGCCTACCGTGGCCACCACCGCCACGTTCTGCTTGAGGAGCAAGCTCACCATTTCTTCGGTGATTTTTGCCGTCATCTCAGAAAGCCTCCTTTTCGATGGCGGAGATGGCCCGGTCGATCTCCCCCTGCAGGGCCGGGGGAAGCCCCAGGATGCTGGTGTCCATGAAACCGCGGACGATGGTCGAGGTAGCCTCATCCTCGCTCAGCCCCCGGCTCATCAGGTATTCGATCTCTTCCCGGGCGATTTTGCCCACCGCCGCCTCATGGGACATTTCCAGATTGCTGACCAGCGCTTCCAGCTCCGGGATGGCGTGAATCCTGCCCTTCTCCGAGACGATCAACCCCCGGCATTCCAGGTGGGCTTTTATCCCTGCCACCTCTCCTTTGAGGTGACCCCGGGCGATGATGGTTCCACCGTTGCTGACCGCCCGCGAGATTATCTCCGCCCGGCTCCCCTTTCCCTCTAAAACCACCCGGGAGCCGACGTCCAGGTGAGAGCCCGGATGGGCGAAGAGAATGGAATTGAAACTGGCAGTGGCGCCTCTTTTCAGGATAGCCCGGGGGTACATCTGGAGGTTTTTTACCGGTTTCAGGCAGATGTAATTGGAGATGAAGGTTCCTCCCTCCTCCACCAGGGTGACGGTCCGGGGCCGCACTTCCACGCCCTCGGCCCAGTTGTGGATCATGGTGAAGGTGATTTTGGCCCCCTTCTTGACATAGATCTCCGATATTCCCAAATGTGCTCCTTCCTTGGCGTAAGCTGAGGTGGCGCAACCGGTTATCACGTTGAGTTCCGACCCTTCCTCGGCGATGATGACGTTGTGCACGTTCTGGATCAGGTTCTTCTTCCCCAGGAAGAGGCAGGACTGAAGGGGGAAATCCGTCTTCATTCCGGGAAGGCTCCGCAGGAAATATCCCCGGGGAGGGTTCTGGGCGACCTCCGAGGTGAACTGATCCTGGCCGGTTTTCACCAGATTCCAGAAGTATTTTTCGAACCATTTGTGTTTTTTCCCGGCTTCCTCCACTCCGGAGACCTCCACCCCTTTCTGGAGGCTTTCGGCGTGGACAACGCTCTGGTCCATCTGAACGAAGGAGCCGGAGCGTCCCTTCCCGCTGAAGTCTATCCCCGCCGCGGCCATCCTCCGCCGCTGCGAGGCGGGGAGAGAGCGCAGATTCTTCCGGTAAGGCCGCTGACCGGCCGGCCTCCGGTAGCGTTTCAGGTCAATATCAGTTGGGCTGTCTGGCTTTTTTATCTTTTGCATATCAGGCACTCCCCGTAGCCGATTTTTTGAATCTGCTTGAATATCTCCCGCGGGTTGTGGGTGCAGCGGATCGAACGGTTGACGAGAACGCAACCCCGGGCCGCCTCGATGAAATTAAGGATGTAGCCGGTATGGGTGATGATCAGAGCCGATTTGCTCCGTTTCTGCTTCAGCTCCACTCCCAGCAGCTTGTTGATGGAGTCGCCGATCAGAACCATGTTCTCCAGGTCAACGCCGGATTCCGGCTCGTCCAAAAGAACCAGGTCGGGAGACTGAGCCCGGAGCTGGATCAGCTCGGAGCGCTTCATCTCGCCGCCGGAAAATCCCAGGTTCAGGTCCCGATCGAGGAAGGGGGAAAGGTTGTGCTCGGAGGCCAGCTTCCCCGCGCCGCCCGGGGAGGTGTTCAGCTCCAGGATCTGGCGGAGCTTCACCCCCCGCACCGTGGGCGGCCTCTGGAACATCATCCCGACCCCGAGGCGGGCCCGCTCGTCGATCGTCAATCCCTTGAGATCTTTACCCTTGAAGACGATCCTCCCCTTCGTCACCCGGTACTCCGGGAATCCCATGATCGCCATCAGGAGCGAGCTCTTGCCCGCTCCGTTGGGGCCGAACATGATCATGGTTTCGCCGGTTCCGATTTCCAGGTTCAGGCCCCGGAGAATTTTTTTCCCGGCGAGCTGAAGATGAAGGTTTTCTACCTGAAGCAGCGGTTTCTTTTCTTTCATTTGATATCTCTCAACCTCCTCCCACCGGCTGGAAAACGTGGATTTCATCTCCCGGAGACAGAGGATGGTCGAGCCTCACCCGCAGCCGGTTGACCAGGACCATCATGTAAGTCATTTTCGGTATCTTCAGCCGCTCCAGCAGCTCTTCGACCGATATCCCCGGTTCGATCGCGGTTTTGAATTTATTGTCGGCGGCGTATTTTCTGAAGACGCCGTAGAGATTCAATTCCACTTCGGATTTCATGGTCAATAAATTCAGCCTGCCGTCTTTCTTAACCACAGAGAACACTGAGATGGGCACAGAGAAGACTGAGTTAAATCGGAATAAGTTTTAAATATTTTATCTCCGAGCATATTTATTTAGGCTGTTGCCAGAGATCAAAATTTCTCTGTGTCCTCTGTGGTTTCATTTTAATCTCTGTGTCCTCTGTGGTTTCATTGAAATTCGGATAAATCAGTTTTACTGATCCAAATTTATTTCGGAGACCTTTCCTTCCTCGAGTTCGAAATAAAGCAGGCGCTTGGCGACCGGCCTGCCAATCCCCAGGATAATTTTCAGCGCTTCCATCACCTCCCCGGCGGCGATCAGGAATGGGGTGACGGCGGGAACCCCGGCCTCAACCTCGATGCCGCCGGGGGGGGATTCACCTTCCGGACCGAAGAGCGCGGTCAGACCCGCCTCGCCGGGAAAAACGCTCATCAGCTGCCCGATGAAGCCGGCTACCGCCCCGTGGACCAGGGGCAGCTCCAGCCTCCCGGCGGCCTCCTGGATAAGGAAGCGGGCCGGAATATTGTCGAGGGCGTCGATGACGATGTCGCAGTCTCCGATCAGGGAATCGACATTTTCCGCGTCCAGAAAAACCTGGTGGGGTGTCACCTCCACCGCCGAATTGATTTCTAAGACCCTCTCGGCGGCGGCGGCCGCCTTGCTCTTGCCGATGTTTCCTCTGGTGCAGAGCAGCTGGCGGTTGAGATTGTCCTCGCTGAATGTTTCTCCGTCCACCACCGTGATCCCGCCGATTCCCAACCGTGCCAGAAGTTCAATCACACCTCCTCCCAATCCCCCCGCGCCGATGACCGCCACATCCGCCTTGAGGAGCTTCAACTGGCCGGAGACCCCGATCGAGCCGATGTTGCGGTGATACCTGGTCGGTATCACGCCGTTTTCCAACGCCGCGATCTCCACCTTTCTCCCGCTCAGGCGCGTCTCATTGCGGATGGCATCCATCGCTTTAAGGGAGAGGGACTGATACTCCCCCCCGGCGGAGGATACTCCGGCTGTTTTCAGTTCATTGATTCTCTTTTCGAGTTCCCTTTCCACACCGAACTCCTTCCCCTTCAGTGAGCCAGTTCCACCTTATTCACTTCCGGAACTTTGGCTTTGAGCGTGCTCTGGACAATTGAGCCCAGTGTCATCTGGGCTCCGGGGCAGCCCGCGCACCCCCCTTGCAACCTCACCCTGACCACCCCGTCTTCGGTGACCTCGACCAGTTCGATGCTTCCCCCGTGCGTGGCCAGCATCGGTTTTACTTCCTCATTCAAGACTTTTTCGACTTTTTCATGCATCTTCAATCTCCTTTCTATGTTTGTTGTTATCTTGTGCTTCCTCCGCTTCCGGATAAAGGTCCTGAAGGGAGGTGGAACCCATCATTTCATGCAATTTTTCGGCCATCTGTTCAAAGAATTTCTTGGCCAGGCAGCGCCTGTCGAGGACGCAGCGTTCTCCGTTCGTCTTGATCTCGATGCAGGGGGCGAGTTCCAGCGATTCCCCCACGCAGTGCATAATGTCGGCTATTTTTATTTTTTCAGGGGGCCGGGCGAGGAGAAATCCTCCCTTCCGTCCCCGGACGACTTTGATCAGGCCCCCCCGTTTCAGTTTGATCAGGAGCTGCTCGATATAATCGAGGGAAATTTTTTCTCTCTCCGATATGTGCCTTACCGTAACCGGCCCCTCCCCGTAATGGCGCAGGAGGGCGATCATCAACCTGATCCCGTATCTTCCTCTGGTCGTCAGCCTCATTTAACTCTCACACCGGCCGTTCTCGGTCTCCAGCTTTTCGCAGAAATCACGGCATTCGGGACAGAAAGCGTAACTTTTGCAGACGCCCTTGACCTCCGGGGCGCACTGGTCGCACCAGTACTTCCCGCAGGCGGAGCATAACCAGTCCGCTTCTGTTTCAGCATGTTGAGAGCAGCTCGGCATCGCTGAGAAAAATCATCCGTTTATTTTTCATCCATCTTTTTTACCGTAAAATCG
>Ga0272441_10003484_pt1 | contig 29854 bp, 28 predicted proteins | sample SSMProp6N_FD_193582 | JGI IMG/M metagenome (GOLD analysis project Ga0272441, IMG submission 193582) | Marine sediment archaeal communities from Little Sippewissett salt marsh, Falmouth, MA, United States - SSM-Prop-6N | ecosystem: Environmental > Aquatic > Marine > Wetlands > Sediment ... | reverse complement strand
CAAGGAGAATGGGGAATAGCGGTGGGCAACAGCTACGATGCCATCGTAATCGGCGCAGGAAGCGTGGGTGTTCCCACGGCCTTTTTCCTGGCCCTGGAGGGGCAGAAGGTTCTGGTTCTGGAATCCGAATCCACCGTGGGTCAGGGACAGAACAAGGCCGCTATTGGCGGAGTGCGGGCCACCCACTCCGATGCGGCTAAAATCCTCATCTGCCGGGAGAGCCTGCGGATCTTTGGCGAGTGGCAGCAGAGCTACGGTCAGGACATAGGCTGGAAGAAGGGGGGATACTGCTTTGTGGCCTATACTCCCCGGGAAGAGCGTATCCTTAAAAGTTTGCTGCCGGTTCAGAAATCCTTCGGCCTGAACATCGACTGGCATGATGCGCCGAGCATTCGGGAAGCGGTCCCGGGTATTCAGCCGAACGGGTTGTTGGGCGGTACCTTGTCCCCCGAGGACGGACAGGTGTCGCCGCTACTGGCAATCGATGCCATGTTCCGGGAGTCCCGCAGCCGCGGCTGCACCTATCAATTCAGAGAAGAGGTGACGGGATTGCTCATTCGCGCCGGGCGCGTGCAGGGCGTCCGTACAGACAAAGACAGCTACAGCGCTCCGGTCGTTGTCAATGCCGCCGGTGCCGGGGCTCGGGATATCGGCGCCCTGGCAGGCCTGGAGGTTCCGGTGATCCCGGACAGCCACGAAGCCGGGATTTCCGCTCCAATGGAGCAGTTTCTGGGCCCCCTGGTGGTGGATCTGCGCCCCGGGCCGGAGGGAAAGACGGCCAATTTCTACTTCGCCCAGACCAAGGAGGGCCCGATCATCTTCTGCTATACCCCCAAAGATATCTTCGTGGGAACCGACCGGGAACCTACCTCGGAGTTCCTGCCTGTTGTCTCACGCCGCCTGATCGGCCTGCTGCCGCGTTTGAAAAACGTACTGGTCCGCCGGGTCTGGCGGGGGCTGTACCCCATGACACCGGATGGGTTGCCGATCTGTGATCAGGTGGACCGGGTCAAGGGCCTGTACCTGGCGGTGGGCATGTGCGGCCAGGGCTTTATGATGGGACCGGGGATCGCCCGCAACCTGACCCACCTGATCCTCCACGGCAGGCCCCTGATCGACCCGCCGATTTTCAGCGCCTTGAGCTTCCGCCGGGATTTCGGTACGGCTAAGAAAGAAAAGCTGAAGTAGAACCCCTTCCTGTCGGTTGAACTTTTCCCTGACCCTGTACTACACTCCACGTGCGCATAAGGAAAGGAACATCCCATATGGTGAACAGCATAGGCATTGTCGGCGGCGGGAACATGGGATTTGCCCTGGCCAAGACGATTACCGACAGTTTTCCCGGAGTAAGCCTCTACGTTTGTGATGTCAGCACAGATCGATTGGCGCTGTTCGGCAAACAGCTGCCGCACGTGCAACCGGCAGAAGGCCCGCGGCAACTTGCAGAAGTCTCGGAAGTGGTTTTTCTGTCTGTAAAACCTCAGGACATCCAGTCCGTGCTGGAACAGCTGCGGGATACCGATCGTCTGGTGATCTCGATCGCCGCCGGGGTGTCGATCAGTCGGATTGAATCGGTGCTCAAGCGAGCCCGGGTAGTGCGGGTGATGCCCAACACCCCCTGTCTGGTCGGAGCCATGGCCGCAGGCTATGCCTTCGGGTCCAAGATTCGACAGTCGGACAGGGAGATCGTACAGCAGCTGCTCAATGCGGCCGGTTATGCCGCGGAGGTCGCCGAACAGCTGCTCGATGCGGTGACCGGTTTGAGCGGTTCCGGGCCGGCTTTCGTCGCCAGGTTGGTGGATGCCTTTATCGCCGCCGGCAGGAGCCTTGGTTTGCAGCCGGAGGTGGCTCGAAATCTGTCGCTGCAGACCTTTTTCGGCACGGCCAAGCTGCTGGCTGACACAGGCATGGAGCCCCAGAAGCTCGTAGACATGGTCAGCTCGCCGGGGGGCACGACCCTGGCCGGAAGGAAGATACTGGACACCTCGGATTATGCCGGGGTGATCGGGGATACGATACGGGCTGCCACGGAGCGCAGCAAGGAGCTGGGATGATGAGTGTACTGGAACAGGCGCAGGCGGCCAAGAGAGCCAGCTTTCGATTGGCCGGCGTATCTACGGAGCTGAAAGATCGAGCCCTGTCTGAGATCGCCGAGGCTCTGGATCGGGGCCGGCAGCGCATACTCGAGGAGAATCGCAAAGACCAGGAGCAGGCCCGAAAAACGGGCTTGAAGGAATCTCTGTTCAGGCGCCTGGTGCTCACGGACAAGAAGATCGACCAGATCGTGGAGAGTGTCCGGGATGTGGGGCGGCTGGAGGATCCTGTCGGCAGGACCCTCCTTGCCCGGGAGCTGGATCGGGGCCTGATCCTGAAACAGACAACGGTGCCGATCGGGGTGATCGGGGTAATCTTCGAATCCCGGCCGGACGCCCTTGTGCAGATCTCCACCCTCTGCGTGAAGTCGGGGAACGTGGTGATCCTCAAAGGGGGCTCCGAAGCCCTCCACTCCAACCGCATCCTCTTCCAGCTGATCCGGGGGGCGGCGGAGGCGGTGGACCCGGTGTTCAAGGATACCCTGCACCTGGTGGAGACCCGGGAGCAGATCGGAGAGCTCCTGGAGCTGGATCGCTGGATCGACCTGATGATACCCCGCGGTTCCAATGAGCTTGTGCGCCGCATCCAGGAGAGCACCCGCATCCCCGTTCTGGGGCATGCCGACGGGATCTGCCACCTGTACGTGGATCGCGACGCGGACCTGGATATGGCCGTAGAGGTGGCCTTCGATGCCAAGTGCCAGTATCCGGCGGTCTGCAACACCATCGAAACCCTCCTGGTACATGAAGAGGTAGCCGGGGAGTACCTGCCCCGGCTGGCCGAACGCCTGGAGGGGGTACAGCTGAGCGGGGACCGGCGGACCCGGGGCATCATCCAAGTGAAAGCCGCCACGGAGGAGGACTGGAACACCGAGTATCTGGACCTGATCCTCTCGATCCGGGTGGTGGACAGCCTGCCGGAGGCGGTGGATCACATCAACACCCACGGCAGCCACCATACCGATGCCATCGTGACCCGGGATGAGCAGGCGGCCCGCCGCTTTATCTCCGACGTGGATTCCAGCTCGGTGATGTGGAACTGCTCGACCCGCTTCGCGGACGGTTTCCGTTACGGCCTGGGTGCGGAGGTGGGTATCTCCACGGGAAAGATCCATGCCCGGGGACCCGTCGGTCTGGAAGGGCTGACAAGCACCAAGTACATACTAGAGGGGGGAGGCCAGGTCGTGGCCGACTATGCAGGCGGGGGCAAGGGCTTCACCCACCGGGATCTGCCCCCCGGCGAGCTGCCCCGCACGGATCAGAGATGAGAATCTGTATAAAGATCGGAACCGCTCTGATCAGCCGGCACAATCGTTTGAACTACCGCTGGCTCAAGGGCAAAGTGCGTGAGATGGCCGCGCTGCAGAAGCAGGGCAATGAGATCGCCATCGTCAGCTCCGGGGCCGTGGCTGCGGGTATGGAGATCGCAGGACAGACGGTCCGACCGACCGAAACCCTCAAGCTCCAGATGATGTCGGGGATGGGCCAGGTCCGGCTGATGAAGTATTACAAGGACTATTTCAAGACCGAAGACATCCACGTGGCTCAGATTCTACTCACCCACCACAACTTCGCCTCGAAGAACGAGGAGGCGACGATCCGGGAGATCATGGAAGCCTACCTGCGCGGCGGGGTAATCCCGATCGTGAATGAAAACGACATGATCAACAAAGAGGAGGTGGAGTTCAAGCCCGTGTTCACGGATAATGACATCCTTGCGGCCATGGTCGCGGTTAGGATCAAGGCCCAGCTGCTCCTGATCCTCACCGATGTCGACGGTCTGTATCAGGGAAATCCAAAACAGGAACACCGGGCCAAGTTCGTCGATGAGGTGCAGCTGATCGACCGCCGCATCGAGCAGATGGCGGCCAAAGAGTCCAATCCCCTCGGACTCGGCGGGATGGCCTCCAAGGTTCGCGCCGCAAAGATGGTAGCCTCCCACGGTATCGATACCGTCGTGGCAAACGGCCGTTATCCTTTGGATCAGGTGTTGGGCAGCAAAGTGGCAAGGACTCTATTCCGCGCCGGCTGAAACCTGCAAATCCTCCGGGCGGGAAACGCCTGCTGTGTATCCCGGACTCCGGCGGAATTTGTAATCCCCCGAAAAAATCCTTATTTTTTCAGTAAGTATTAGCGCTCTCGAACCATCTGAATGGTAACAACCTTCAGAGCAACACACGGAGAGACTTATTGATGCGTAGGGATAGGCGTTTTATCACCCTTACATTGTTGGGATTGCTGCTGAGCTCCATCCTCGGAGCCGCCCCGAAGGCGGACCTTTGGCCCAGGTGGGATAGACATGATGCGGCCAGCACCGTCAAGGTGGATCATTCGGCCTGGGACCGCTTCCTGAACCGGTACCTGGAAGTCGATCACCCTTCGGGAATCAATCGGATTCGCTACGGAGATGTGACGGCAGGGGACAGACGGCAGCTGGAATCCTACATCGAACGCCTGCAGGGCATTCCGGTTTCCCGTTTGAACCGGGAGGAGCAGATGGCCTACTGGATCAACCTGTACAACGCGGTCACCGTCAGGGTAATCCTGGATCACTATCCGGTATCCAGCATCACAAAGATCGACCTCTCCTCCGGCCTGTTCAGTCGGGGCCCCTGGGAGGCGAAGCTCCTCGAGGTGGAGGGAGAGGAGATTTCCCTGAATGATATCGAGCATCGCATCCTACGCCCGATCTGGAAGGATCCGCGGGTTCACTACGCGGTAAACTGCGCCAGCATGGGCTGCCCGAACCTGCAGAACCGGGCGTACACCGCAGCGAACCTCGAAGTGCTGCTCGAAAAGGGAGCGCGGGAGTACGTCAACCATCCCAGAGGCGTGTCCGTTGAGGGAAAAAAGCTGGTGCTTTCGAGCATCTACGACTGGTTCCGGGAGGATTTCGACGGATCCGAGGAGGGTGTGCTGCGCCATCTGCGCCGCCATGCCGCACCGGAACTGGCCACAGAGCTGGACGGCTACTCCGGTCGCATCGGCTACGCGTACGATTGGAGTTTGAACGAATAGGGTCGATCTATCCGTGCCGATCGAGAAGTGCCGAACAAACAACAGAGAGGAATACCATGAACCAGGATAGCAAACGAAGCGACGCTGAATGGAAAAAAACCTTGAGCCCCGAGCAGTATGAGGTTTTGCGCCGTAAAGGCACCGAGAGAGCCTTTACCGGCAAGTACTACAACAACAAGGAAAAGGGGGTGTACCGCTGTGCCGGCTGCGGGAATCCCCTGTTCGACTCGGAGAGCAAATTCGATTCCGGGACCGGCTGGCCCAGCTACTATCAGCCGATCTGCCAAGATGCGGTGGGCACCGATGAGGACAGGAGCCACGGCATGGCACGTACCGAGGTGCTCTGCGCCCGCTGCGGTGGTCATCTCGGCCACGTATTTCCCGACGGACCCGTACCCACGGGCAAGCGCTACTGTATCAACTCGATTTCCCTGGACTTCGAGCCCAAGGCGAAGGTGGAGGACGGCTGACCCTACGATCGGGGAAGCCCGGGTGAAGTCGAGGGAAAACACTCGGATATCTAGCAAGATCCAAAGGAATTCTTAAGATATTACCGGTTTTCCCAACCCGAGCCTATTTCGCAAAAGGTCAACTCGGAAAATCCAAACCGAATCTTCAGATATTGCCATTTATCTGAGGATTTTCAAGTCGCTTTGCGGGAGCTTTTGACACCATCCTCAATAACAGCTACACTGAGCGTGTACGCCGATGGTTACAGATGAGGGGCTCCAGGACATAGTTAGCACGATTCGCGAAATCTTTCCCGTGCGTAAGGTCCTGATCTACGGCTCCTACGCCAGGGGGGATGCGCACCAGCACAGCGATCTCAATCTCTGCGTACTCGTCGCCCCCGATGCTGAGCGGAGGTTCGAAGAATGGCCCTCGAAGAGTTGGCTGTACCGGTCCGCGGAACTGATCCAAGGCATCCCTTCAGCCGAGGCGGCCATTGACGCGTGCGTCTTTACTGAGGGCGAGTTCGATGCCCTGCGGGAACGGGAGCATCCCCTCGTCGGGCAGATACTCGAGGAGGGGAGGGTGGTTTATGAACAATAACGAGCGGGAGGCCCTGCGCTGGTATCTGCAGGGAGCCAAGGACAGCAAGACCGCCGAGAAGAATGCCAGAGCCGGGGATTTCGAGATCTGCTGTTTTCTGTTTCAGCAGGCAGCGGAGAAAGTGCTGAAAGCCTTTCTGATCCTGCAGGGCGAGCGGGCCGTTACCGGCCATTCCACGGCCAAGTTGGCTCAGGCCTGCCAGCGCTACGACCAGGGATACTCGGCCCTGGCTCGGCCCTGCGCCCAGCTGGACGTCCTCTACATCCCCACCCGCTATCCCTACGCCCTTCCGGAGGGAACACCCTTCGAGTTCTTCACATTAGAGCAGGCCCAAAAAGCGGCGGATGACTTCCAGGAGGTTTACCGGATGGTCTACCAATCCTTCGAGCATCTGACCGACCACACCGGTTAGCCACAGGCACGGCGAACATGCGCATCATAGGAGAGCGGGTGCTGCATGAGCAGCCTTGGACACTTTTAAAGGAAAAGCACTACGTCGATACGCGGGGCAGGGAGAAACGCTGGACCTACGTAGAGCGCCGGGAGCGGCGGGAAGCGGCTGTAGTCGTGGCAACAACGGAACAAAGCGGGTCGCTGGTGCTGATCGAACAGTTCCGGATTCCCTTCGAGGCGGAGGTTCTGGAGTTCCCCGCCGGCCTGATCGACCCGGGAGAAACTCCGGAGCAGACCGCCTGTCGTGAGCTTGCCGAAGAGACCGGTTATACGGGGAAGGTCGTTCACGTAGGACCGGGAGTCAGCAGCACGGCGGGACTGTCTACCGAGATCGTGCACATGGTGTACATGCTCGTTGGCGAACAGCCGGCCGTTGTTCCCCGGCACGAGGGTTCGGAACGGATTCACGTATTCACCCTCAAGCCGGATGAGATCGAAATTTTCCTCTCCGAGTGCGAACGGAACAACCGTATTCTGGATGCCAAGCTGTATACCTATCTGAGAGACCACCTTCAAGGAGATCGTTGATGAAAAGAGCCGTTTTGCTGCTGATTATAGTAGGAATTATCGGATTGGCCGTGGGCTATCTGATCTTTGCCCGCACCTCCAGCGGATACGTGAGCATCCAGGTTCTGGTCAGCCCATCGAAGAACGTGCTCGACGATCTGGTTAAATCGGTAACGGGAATCAAACAGATACGCCAAAATATCCTGATCTGCGGAGCTGTGGGAGCCGGAGTGGGACTGTTGCTGGGTCTGTTGACCTCAAGGGCAAGAAGATAGCGCGCGCAGCGCGCGCAGCACGCGGTTGGAAAGGAGACGAGGTGGAGAACAACGATTGGATCGAGGCAATTGCCGAAAACGAGTTGCAGGAGGGTGTTCCCGCTGTTATCGAAGTCGGGGAGAAGAAGGTCCTCCTGATCCGCTCGGAGGGAAGAATCTACGCCTGCGGCAACGAGTGCAGCCACTATCACGCCCCTCTGAGCGATGGACTGATTACAGGGCACGTGGTGACCTGTCCCTGGCACAACGCGCGTTTCGATATCCGGGATGGACAACTGGTCGCTCCGCCGGGGCTGAACGGGATTTCTTCCTACGAAACCAAGATCGAGAATGGCCAGGTATGGATTCGTCAGACCGGCAAGGGGACAATTCCCATGCCCGAGGGTGAGGATGACCGTACTTTCCTGATCGTGGGCGCCGGGGCGGCGGGCAACTCAGCGGCGGAGACCCTGCGGCGGGAGGGCTTTGCCGGCCGCATCGTAATGGTGACCGGGGAGGCCTACGGCCCCTATGACCGAACCATGCTTTCCAAGGACCTGCTGTCAGGCGAAGCCCCGGCCAAGTGGCTTCCCCTGCGGGGTCAGAAGTTCTACGACCGGCTGAATATCGAGTTGATGACCGGGAAGCAGGCCACCGCCGTAGATCCCGCCGGTCTGACCGTGATTTTCGCCGACGGCACATCTATGAAAGCCGACAGGATCCTCCTGGCCACCGGGGGCAAGCCCCGTAGCCTCCCGTTGCCCGGAGTGGACAAGGCGGGCTGCTACACCCTGCGCTCCCGAAAGGATGCAGAGGCGATCCTCGCCGACCTGGAGACTGCCGAAACCGCGGTGGTGGTGGGTGCCAGCTTCATCGGCCTGGAGGTTGCCTGCTCCCTGCGCGCCCGGGAGATCGAGGTTCACATCGTGGCACCTGAAGAGACTCCCCTGGCCAATATTTTCGGGGAGCAGATCGGCAACCGCATCAAGCGAACCCACGAGGAGAGCGGGGTGATCTTTCATCTCGGGCAGACCGTGAAGGAGTTTACAGGGCAGCAGCGGGTGAGCGAAGTGGTTCTGGCCGACGGCAGCCGGCTCAAAGCCGACCTGGTGATCATCGGCGCGGGCATCAAGCCGGCTGTGGATTTCTTGGAGGACAGCGGACTGGTGAAAGACGGGGCGGTGCCGGTGAACGGACGGTTGGAGAGCTCCGCGGAAGGCATCTTTGCCGCCGGGGATATCGCCCTGGTTCCGGACGGGCGCAGCGGCAAACCGCGGCGTATCGAACACTGGGCCGAGGCCGGACGGCAGGGCATGCATGCGGCCCGCTGCATGCTCGGATCAAAGGAAGAGTATCGGGAGGTACCCTTCTTCTGGAGCAAGCAGTACGGCAGCTCCCTGCGTTATACAGGTTATGCCCCGGCCTTCGATCAGGTGGTGTTTCGCGGCAGCGTGACGGACAAGTTCTTCCTGGCCGGTTTCTACCTCGATGACAACTTAGTCGCAGCAGCCAGCGTGGGCAAAGCTCGGGAGCTGATCCGGTTGGGACAGCTGTTGGAGGCGGGAAAATCGGTGAGCCCGGATCAGCTGAAAGATCCGAGTTTTGATCTTCTGGCTCTGTAGCGTAACGGTAGCGCGGCTATGAAAGCACTGGTAAAGAAATATGCAAAAGCCGGCCTCTGGCTGGAGGATGTCCCGGAGCCGGAAGTCGGGCTGACCGATGTCCTGATCAAGATCCACAAGGCCGCGATCTGCGGTACGGATGTGCATATCTACAATTGGGACGAATGGTCTCAGAAGCACGTGCCTGTTCCGCTGGTTATCGGTCACGAGTTCGCCGGCACTGTCGAACGGGTGGGGGACTTGGTCAAGGATTTCTATCCCGGAGATGTGGTCAGTGGAGAGGGGCATCTGGTCTGCGGTCACTGCCGTAACTGCCTGGCCGGACGCAGGCACCTGTGCGCCAGCACCAGCGGTGTCGGGGTGAATCGTCCCGGATGCTTCGCCCAGTACCTGTGTATCCCCCAAACCAACGTGTGGCACGCCGATCCCAACATCCCCCTGGAGGTGCTGGCGTGCTTCGATCCCCTGGGCAATGCCACCCATTCCGCCCTGTCCTTCGATGTGCTGGGGGAGGATGTGCTGATCACCGGTGCCGGTCCCATCGGCATGATGGCTACGGCCATCGTCAAACACGCGGGGGCCCGCTACGTGACCGTAAGCGATCCCAACCCCTACCGCCTGGAGCTGGCCGGGCTCATGGGGGCCACCAAGTTGGTCAAGGTTCCGAAGCAGAGCATTGCCGACACCCAGAAGCAGCTGGGCATGAAGGAAGGGTACGACGTGGGTTTGGAGATGTCCGGCTCCGCCGAAGCCTTCAATGAGATGCTGGAAAACATGTGCCACGGCGGCAAGATCGCTCTGCTGGGAATTCTGCCGCCCCATACGGCGGTGGACTGGGACCTGGTTGTGTTCAACGGCCTGACCATCAAGGGCATCTACGGACGGGAGATGTACGAGACCTGGTACAAGATGACCATGATGATCCAGACCGGTTTGGATATCACCCCCCTCATCACCCACCGTTTCCACTACACGGAGTACGAGAAAGGTTTCGAGGTGATGCGTGCAGGGATGTCGGGCAAGGTCGTTCTGGACTGGACCGAGTAGAGGGGGTCAGCGGCCTTTTCGAACGAATTCCCGCAACCGCGCCAGCTGTTCCTCGTTTCCCAGGGCGATCAGCACGTCCCCCACTCCGAGCTTCACCGAGGACAGGGTCGAGGTTGCGGATGGATTGATCCGTACCCGCCCCTCCGGGGCGTTGATGCCCACCACGATCGCGCCGGTGTGCTGGCCGATCCCCGCCTCCTTGAGAGTCTTTTCGATCAGCGGAGAGTCGCTGTCCAACTCCACCTCCTCGATGCGCATGTCCAGCTTGCCTCCCTGGACGATCACATCGAGAAAGTTCAGCAGATTCGGTCGCAGCACCATAGCCGCCATCCGTTGGCCGGCGATCTTCTTCGGCGAGAGCACCCGGTTGGCGCCTGCCTTGATGAGCTTGCGGGTGGTTCGTTCTTCCGCTGCCTGGCTGACGATGAGCAGATGGGGATTGAGCTGCCGGGCGGTGAGCACCACGAAGACATTGGCCTCGTCATCGGGCAGGGCGGAGATCAAACCGGAAGCGCGCTCGATCCCGGCCTCCACCAGCACCTCGTCGTTGATGGCATCCCCTTCGATAAACAGGATCGATTCATCCCGGGACAGGTCCGACTGGGTTGGATCGCGATCTACGATCACGAAGCGTTTCTTCGAGCGCCGAAACTCGTAGGCCGCCTCCCGGCCCACGTCCCCGCCGCCCACGATGATGAAATGGTTCTTCAGATGACGAATCGCTCGTTTCATTCTTCGCTCCCTCATGGCATGGAGGATCTGTCCCTCGAACACGTAGGTGATGAGCACAGTAACCGAATAGCCCACGGTGCCGATGCTGAGCACCAGAAAGAGGATTGTGAAATGCTGTCCTGCGGCCGAGAGTGGTTTTACCTCCCCAAAGCCCACGGTTGTTATGGTGATGAAGGTCATGTAGAGGCTGTCGCGGATGGACCAGTCTTCTATGAACCTGAAACCCAAGGTTCCGATCAGAATCAGCAGCACGAGGAGGCAAAAGGCGATTAGGAACCGTACAAAGGTTGAATATCTGCCCATGGGCGTGGTGACCATTATAGCGCAATCCACCTGGTGTCCGCCACCTGGGGTTTGCCGACTTAGGGTTTGCCAACTTAGGGTTTGCAAAATAGGGGATCCTCTCCTATAGTGGGTGAATATGAACACCATAGCGATCCTTCGAGACCCGATCTACCTGAAGCACTCCAACGGCCCGATGCATCCGGAAGGTCCCGGGCGACTGTTGGCCATCGATAGGATGCTTTCGGAGTTTCCCTTAAAGGACAATCTGGCGGACTTCTCGCCCAGGGACGCCACCTTTGCGGAGCTGTCCTGGATTCACGAGCAAAACTACATCCGTCGTATCGAGCAGACTCAGGAGCGCGGCTTCACGGTTCTGGACCCGGATACCTCGGCTACCTCCGACTCCTACGCTGCCGCGTTGCGCGCCGCCGGCGGAACAATTGCGGCGGCGGAAGCGGTATTGAGCGGGAGCCATCCGGCGGCCTTTGCCTTTGTCCGCCCCCCGGGACATCATGCCGAGGCCGACCGAGCCATGGGATTCTGCCTGTTCAACAACGTGGCCATCGCCGCCATGTACGCCCTTCGCAGGCACAATCTGAAACGGGTGCTGATCGTGGACTGGGACGTTCACCACGGCAACGGCACCATGCACTCCTTCTACGAAACCGATGAGGTGCTCTACTTTTCGCTACACCAGTACCCCCACTATCCCGGCACGGGGCGTATCGATGAGATCGGCGGCGGTGCGGGGCAGGGATTCACGGTGAACGTTCCTCTGCACGGCGGCCAGGGTGATGCAGCCTACCTGTACCTGTTCCGGGAAATTCTCTTTCCCGTGGCCCGGGAGTACGCTCCCCAGCTGATCCTGGTGTCGGCGGGATTCGATACCCACCAAAAGGATCCTCTGGCCGGTATGCAGTTGTCCAGCGAGGCCTATGGACGGATGGCTGCGATCCTGCAGGAACTGTCGGCCGAATGCTGTCCGGGACGACTGGCCTTCACCCTGGAAGGAGGCTACGATCATGCAGCCCTGAGTGAGGGCGTGGCCGCCGTGTTGTCGAGCCTGATCCGGGGCCGCAACGCCGGCAGGGAGAAAGAGCTCGAAGAGGCGGCTGCGGATACCGCGGGTGCCGAAGCCAGCCAGGTCACGCAGGAGCTGCGCCGGGTGCTCTCTCCTTACTGGAAGGGATTGTAGAACCGTCATGAGCCGCTTGAGCATCTGCATGGTCCACGGCTATCTTCTCACCGGGACCGGCAGCAACATCTTCGTCAACAACCTGGTGCGCAACTTCTGCCGTTTGGGCCACGACGTGTTTCTCTTCTGCCAGGAAAAGCACGCGGAGGATATCGACTTCATCTCCCAGCATTCGGTCTTCGAACCGGGAAACAAGAAGTACAGGACCCTGTTTTCGCGGCCTACCGACTACGCCGGCCGATGCATGCTCTTCAATCCGGAGATCGGGGGGCTGCTTCCGGTGTACGTCTACGACGAATACGAGGGCTTCAGGGTCAAGACCTTTCCCCAGATGAAGTTGGGCGAGATTGAGAGCTACATCCGCCGGAATGTCGAAGCCCTGGAGACTGTGTATCAGGAGCACAAATTCGATCTGATCCAGGCCAACCACGTGATCATGTCCCCCTACATCGCCCGGGTAATGCGGAAGAAATACGACATACCCTACTACATTACACTCCACGGCAGTGCTTTGAATTTCAGCGTAAGAAACGATCTGCGCCTGCGCCCCTACGCAACCAAGGCTCTGCTCGCTGCGACCCGGATCTTTGCCGTGAGCACGCACAACCGTCTGGAGGCGATCACCTTTTTCAAGCGAGTGGCGCCCAGGATCCAAGACAAGTTCACGGTTATCCCGGCCGGAGTCGATATCGATCTGTTCCAAATCCTCAAAAACTCGCGGAAGGAATCGATCGGCGAGCTGCAGCAGATTCTGAAAGCACGGCTGAAGCTCCTGCCGGATGGAAAGAGCCCGGAGCAGAAACGGGATTTGTTTCGGGCGCTCGATGAAACCTCCTCCGTGGAGGAGGTGGACCAGCTGGTTTCCAAATACAACGCCGAGTACACCCAGGGGCATCCGGATCGGGACATCCTGGAAACTCTCGATACGATCGATTGGAAGGACAGCTGGGTGTTGCTGTTCGTCGGCAAGTACCTCTGGACCAAGGGCATCCAGATGGTCATCAGCGCCCTGCCGATCGTGCTGAATGAGGTACCGGATCTTCACCTGCTGCTGGTCGGCTTCGGAAGTTATCGGGAGGAGCTGGAGGCCCTGGTCTATGCTCTGGGCTCGGGGCGGCGGGAGCTGTTTCGCTATCTGATCGGCAAGAGCCTCTCCCAGATGCAGCCCGGGGATGAGCCCTGCGTGGAGAAGCCTTTCAAGTTTCTCGATGCCCTGACCCGGCGCAGAGAGGTCAAGAGCTACTTCGACTCGGCGGAGCGCAACGATATCGCCGGGCACGTCCATTTTCTCGGAGCCCTGAGCCACACCGAGCTGGGACGGCTGCTGCCCTGCGCCGACGGATTCGTGGCCGCCTCTGTGTGTCCGGAGGCCTTCGGCATGGTATCGATCGAGGCGCTGGCCAGCGGGGTCCTGCCGATCATCTCCAATCAAACCGGATTCAAAGAGATCGTGGACCTGGTCTCGGGCAAGGTCTACGAGGTGAACGATTCCCCCCGGGTGAACATTGATGAAAATATGATCTTCAACATCGCCGAAAACATCGTTCGGAACATCAAACGGGGCAACCTCCGCAATCCCGAGCTGAAGCAGAAGTTCCGCCAGTTGACCGTGGATCACTTCAGCTGGGAGAGCATCGCCGGCAGCTACGTTTCGAGCTACAGGGAGAACGCATCAGTGAGGAAACCGTGAGGGTTCTGTTTACCAACACCGGACCGTGGGGCACCGGAAGCGCTACCGTGGTGAATGGTGTGATGAATGAGTTGATCCGCAAGGGTCATGAAGCCCGGGTCATCTTTCCGGACAGCGGTTTCGAATCTCCGGATTTCCGCAGGTACTACGATCAACCAGACAGGTTCTGCATCCTGAAGTTCCCCGTTACCTACAACGGGGAGCAGTTGTACACCTTTCCCCTGATCATCACCGATCCTCACCCCCGCAACTTCCCCCACGCATGGACCTTCAAGGATCTGAGCCCTTCCCAGCTGCGGGCCTATATGGAGTACTACGGGGAGTTAACCGAAAAGGTGATCCATGAGTTCCGGCCTGATGTCATTGAGTGCCAGCACATCTGGATCATGGACTACGTGCTGGGAAAAAAGGGATACAATTACATCTCCGTGGCCCATCACAGCGACCAGCTGGGATTCCGTTACGACAGGCGGATGCGCAAGTATGCCCGCCGCGCGGCCAGGCACGCGACATACATTTTCGCCATCTCCGAAAGCGTCCGGGAGGAGGTCCTGGCTCTGTATCCCGTGGATTCCCAACGGGTCGTGGTCCTGCCCAACGGTTACGATCAGGAGGTTTTTTCCCGCCGGGATGTAGATCGAAACGAGTTGCTGTCCCGCTTTAACTTGGAGCGCTACAGAAACACACCGATCATCACCTTTGCCGGAAAGATATCCAAGACCAAGGGCATCGACTATCTGCTGCGCGCCAACAGGCTCATCCAAAAACATCGGGAAGCGGTAATCGTGGTGTTCGGGGCGGGAGATCTTGATGATGTGATGTCCGGAATCCCGGCCCGCGCCTACGATATGAAAAACGTGATCATGATGGGCCATCAGACCCCGGAGGTGCTGGCCGCTTTTCACAACATCGCCGAACTCAGCGTGCTGCCCTCACGCTCCGAAGGATTCGGAATCGCCGCCCTGGAGGCCATGGGCTGCGGCATCCCCATGGTGGCCACCCGAACCGGCGGACTGGCCAAGCTCGTGGTGGGCGGCCTGGTGCCGATCGGGGACTACCGGGAGCTTGCCCGCCAGATCCTGAGAATCCTCAATCTGCCGGAAAAGGAGCATCAGAGGCTCTGCGACCAGGCCTACAAACGGGCACATGAGTATTCGTGGAGGCGGATCGTCAGACAGCGGCTGAAGATCTACCAGTCACTGCGGGATTCACCGGGCTGAGAGCCTAGACAATTCAGCGAAGACTAAAAGTCCTCCACGGCGTCGAACATTGCCAGAACGTTCTCGACCGGAGTTTCCTCCAATATCGTGTCGTGGCTGGCCGAAGCTACGTAACCGCCGCCGGGCGCCATGATCCGCAAAATCTCCCGGGTGCGCTCCCGTACCCACTCGGGAGACTCGCCGTCGATCAGTATATGTTTGGAATCGATCGAACCGTTAAGAAGGATTTTCTCGCCGAAATCACGCTTGAGCCCTGCAGGGTCCATTCCCACCGCGTCGGGCTGCAGCGCATGCAAACCGTCCATGCCCGCATCTATCAGGTCGGGGATGAGAGGGCGAAACCCCCCACAGCAGTGCAGCATCACCTTCAGGCCGTAGCGATGGCCCAGATCGATGAGTCTCTTGAGTTGGGGCAGCAAAAATCGCCGGAACAGGTCCAAGCCCAGAAGCGGTCCTGTCTGGCTGCCCAGATCATTGCCTATGAAAAATATATCGATCAGGTCGCCTGCTTCTTCAAAGGTGCGTTCACTGCCCGCGTAGTAGTAGTCGGTTATCAGCTCCAGCAGTTTTTCCGCCACCTCCGGGTAATCGTACATCAGATAGTACAACTGCTCGTGTCCGACCAGATCGATGGCGTCGTGCCAGAAGGGAGCCCATTCGCCTCCGAGTATGGCGAACTCATCGGACCACTGGGATGCAGACATGCGGATACCGGAGACCTCGATCCAGTCAGGGTCCGGCCAGGGATAGTCTTGGATCCGGGCAACCGTGTCGGCGCCGGATAGGGGATGGGACAGAGGCTGTCCATACCCTATCCCGCTTCTGGGCACGCCGAAGGGACTGACCCAGGTGATTTCCGTTTTAAAATCCGACTCGGATGTAAATGCCTGAACGGGTCCGGTGTAGCCGGAAAAGACTCTTCGGAAGTCATCACCGAAACGTCTCCTCAAACCCTCTTCATCCAGATTCAATTCCCTCTTGGCTTTCTCCAGGAACTCCGGTGAAGCTCCGCACCACCGGGGGGGCTTGTCCGGGTCCCTGTGCTCAAAAGCCACCAACACTCTGTCTTTTGAAGTCACTCTTTCAATTGCCGTTTACCGGGTTTCTGCGGCTGCTTCAACTCCCGGCAGGTGCCCCGGCGCACCAGCTGCTGTTTGACTTTCAGCACGTGAATGTCTTCGGGATTGTGGTTGATTCGATTCTGCATCATCAGGGCAACAATCTCACCCATATAGGTCGTATTGATCTTCATGGTTGTGATCTGAGGATAGTAGTGCTGCTCATAGTCGAGAACATCACCGGGCGCAATTAGGGAAACATCCTTCGGAATAGTGAATCCAAGTTCTTCGAGGACAAAATACACCCGGAGCGCAATCTCGTCATCCAGACAGAATATTGCGGTCGGTCGATCGGGTTTGTCGAAGGCCCCGGCGATCTTGCCGGCCAATTCCACCTTGTCCGAGAGCTCGAATCGGATGATCGATTCCTCAGGCATCTGCAGGCCGTATTCCTCCATCGCTTTTCTGTACCCGATGAACCGGTCGTTCAGGAGCATCGGAAGATCGGGCCGTTCCGCCTCTACGTAGGCGATCTTTCGATGGCCGAGTTTGATGAGGTGCAAGGTCCCTTCATAAGCCCCCTGATAATCATCCACACAAACGGAGTAAAAGGTATCCTGGAAGTTTCCGTTCATCACAACGATCACGGGGATGTCGGATTCCTCGAGGAACGTGAACAGATCCGCATTGCCATAGTGAATGGATACCACGGCTTGAACATCCGCTTTTTTAATTTTTTCGATGATTTCCTGTTTCGTGTCGGTTTTTTTTATGGGCAGAAGGACCGTATTGATCTTCAGGGCCCTCATATTCTTTTCGATTTGGTCGATCAAAGGCCGGATGAATACCCAGATGAATCCCCACTCGTAGTCGATGCTTTGGAAGATGCCGACATTTTTCGTTCCACCTGCATCTATCGATCGGTTCTTTCTGACGTACCCCAGATCCTCCACCGCCTTGAGCACGTTTTGCTGTACTTCGGGGGAAATGCGTCCTTTCCCGGAAAGGACCAGAGAAGCGGTGGTTAGGGAAACGCCCGCCGCTTTGGCGACATCTTTAAGCTTTGGCTTCATCAAGATAAAATATGCTAAAATATATTTACAATTTTAGCATGGAAAACCGATATGTCAAGCAAAAAGATTTTTCAAAATAGGAAAAAACAGCATTTATTATAAATTGTTTGGTTTTTTATCCATATCTTTACCTGTTTTTAGTAATCTTTTCTTGACTTCTGCGGATTGTATGATAGAATTAGGATCTATCCATGGATTTCTTTATCATATTTTATCATCGTGATAGATCGATTTCGCTTTAGGCGCCTCGGGTAAGATCGCTTGGAGGGTACTATGAAACCTCACGGACAGTTGATCGGAATCAAGAAAGAAAATCTTGAAGAGTACAAGAAGTATCACGCGGATATTTGGCCGGAAATCGCAGCGAAAATCAAGGAATGCAACATCCAGAATTATTCGATCTTTCACAAAGATGGGATGCTCTTCGCCTATTTCGAGTATGTCGGCGAAGACTTCGAAGCTGACATGAGGAAGATGGCGGACGACAAGAAAACCCAGGAATGGTGGGATATCATGATGCCCTTGCAGGAACCCTGGCCCACCCGGGAAGAGGGTGAGTGGTGGGCGGAAATGGAAGAGGTGTTCCACCTCGATTGACCCCTGGAGCGATCGGTGAGAGGAAAAAAGCGTGTTTGACGAAAGCAAACGCAAAATGCCGGAAACGCCTGACCGAAGCCGCAGCTGTCTGGAAAAACTCGAGCGCATGAACAAAACCCTCCGCCACGAGGAGGCCGACCGCGTACCGGTGAGTGATTTTTTCTGGGGGGGGTTCCTCAGCCGGTGGAAACAAGAGCTCGGGCTCCCGGCAGACGCGAACCCCTATTCCTACTACGACCTGGATTGGATCGTAACGATTCCTAATATGGATCCCCATATCAAGGATTTCGAAATCGTCAAAGAGACCGACGAAGAGGTAACGGTGCGTACCGGCTACGAGGCTGTTATTCGAAAGAAATTCGAAGACCCGATGCCGGCATTCTTGAGTTTCGATACGAACACACCGGAAAAGATGAAGGCTTTTCAGTTCGACGATCCCTGGGATGAGCGCCGCTATTTCAAAGGTGGGGACAACCAGATAGCCGGTGTGGGGGACGGATTCGTCCGCAATGTGCCCGCCTGGATCGAAGGGGTGAAGGCTCTGTACCCGGATTTCCCGGTATACGGAAGTATATGCGAGGGACATGAACAGCTGTGGCGCATCATCGGAAGCGAAAATGTCATGCTCTGGATCGGCCTGTATCCGGAAGAACTGGGTCATTTCATCCAGCGGGTCGGGGAGTTCGTCACCGAGATAACCAAGGCGCAAATCAAGGCCGCCGACGGTATGCTGGATGGCATGGTGCTCTGGGGCGATGTGGCCTATGTGAACGGCATGCTTTTTTCTCCGGACTATTGGCGGAAATGGTTCAAACCAATCGTACAGGCGCAAACTGATGTGTGTCACGAAGCGGGAATCCCCGTCATCTACCACGGATGCGGCAATGTGAGTGAAATATTCGAGGATTATATCGAAATCGGAATCGATTCCTACAATCCCCTGGAGGCGAAATCGGGTCTACATGTTGTAGAGCTGCGGAAGCAATACGGCCACAGGTTGGGATTTTGTGGAAACTACGATGTCCTGGCCTGGGCCAACGATGATTTCGACAAACTGAGGGAACAGGCATTGACCAAGCTGAATGCCGCAAAGGGCGGCGGCTTTATTTTTCAATCTGACCATAGTGTGCCCAGTAATGTTACGGCGCAACGATACGAATACGTCGTAAACCTGGTTCGGGAAAAGGGCGTGTACCCTCTGGATCTCGGCGAGTTCGACGATCCGGAGGTGCATTGAGAGGGTGAGAAGAACCGGAGAATGACATCGAGGGAGCGGGTCCTGGCCGCAATTGAGCACAAAGATCCCGATAAGGTACCCGTAGATCTGGGAGCCACCCCAAGCTCCGGAATATCCGCCATCGCCTACGGCCGGCTGACTGAACACCTGGAGTTGGAAAACAGCCGAACGCGCATATACGATGTTGTACAGGAGCTGGCCCAGCCCGAGCAAAGCGTGCTGAACAGGTTGGGGATTGATGCTGTGGATATCGGACGGACCTTCAACACCGAAGACACCGATTGGTACGATATTACCCTTTCCGACGGAAGCACCGCCCAATTCCCCGCGTGGTTTCATCCCCGGCCGGAGGGAAGCGCGTTGAAAGCCTACCATCCGGACGGCACCCATATCGCAACAAAACCGGAAGGTGCAACATTCTTCGATCAAGCCTACTTTCCATACGTAGAGGGATATCCCGACACCTTCGATGATCTTCCTGAAGCCATGAGCAAAGTGCTCTGGGCTGCCATGGTGCACAGTCCCTGGGACCATGCCGGTGAGGAGGGTTTTTGGCAGCAGCTGCGGGAGCGTGCACTGCGACTGCGGGAGGAAACCGACTACGCGCTGGTAGTCGTTGCCGGGTGCAACCTCTTCGAATGGGGTACGTTTCTGCGCCGGTTGGACAATTTTCTCATGGACATCTACGCGGATCCCGACAACGTCGAGCGTTTGCTGGATGCCCTCATGGAGATCCATATCTCGACCCTGGAACAGGTCTGCTCCGCAGTCGGGGACGTGGCGGACATCCTCCGCTTCGGGGATGACCTTGGGATGGACACCGGGCCTTTCATGTCACCGCAAAAGTACCGTAAGCTGTTCAAACCACGGCATACACGACTCTGTGAATATGTCCACAAAAACAGCACCATGAAAACCTACCTGCACTCCTGCGGATCGATCTACAAATTGATACCCGATCTGATCGATGCCGGGTATGACGTGCTGAACCCGGTGCAGACGAACGCCGCGGAAATGGATCCGGCGACCTTGAAGCGAGAGTTCGGCAAGGATGTTTGTTTTTGGGGCGGCGGAGCGGATACGCGAACAGTCTTGAACAACGGCACGCCTGAGCAGGTACGGGAACATGTGCGGGAGCGGTTGGAGATTTTTTCTCCCGGGGGAGGTTTCGTATTCAACACGGTGCACAACATCATGCCGGATGTTCCACCGCAAAACATCCTTGCCATGTTCCAGGAAATCCGTGCATTCAACGGCGAGACATGCGGGGTACTCAATGACAGCAGAGGCAGAAAAACATGACATCCAAAGAGCGCCTGATGAATGTGTGTACTGAAATAAACCATACGAAGGACTGAAGAAAGTGAGCGATCGACAACGAGTTCTGGCGTTGCAAATGAAAAATGTTACGAAACAATTCCCCGGGACCGTGGCGGTGGATCAGGTAGACTTCGACGTGTTTGCCGGAGAGGTCCACGCCCTGGTAGGGGAAAACGGCGCCGGCAAATCCACGTTGATGAAGATGCTGGCCGGATCTTATGACGATTATGAAGGGGAGATTTTTATCGGAGAAAACAAAGTCGACCTTCACTACCCGGCCATTGCCAAGGCAAACGGTATCCAAATGATCTACCAGGAGCTGAGCATGGCAATGCCGATCAGTATCGCGGAAAACGTTCTGGTGGGAAAGCTCCCGGTTACGAAGCTCGGATTGCTGGACAAAAAGAAGACCGTGGAAGATACGAAAAAAGCACTGGAACGGGTGGGCCTGGGACAACTGGATTCTTTCATGGCTATTGAGGAGATCAGTCAGCACGAAGCACAGCTCGTGGAGATTGCCAAGGCCCTGTGGAACGAACCGTGCATCCTGGTTATGGATGAGCCTACCTCCGCCCTTTCCAGGGAGGAAGTAGAGCTACTGTTTGAAATCATCGATCGGCTGAGAAATGAAGGCCTTGCCATCGTGTATATTTCCCACCACCTTCCCGAGGTGTTCCGGATTGCCGACAGAGTGACGGTTCTCCGGGACGGAAAGAAAATCGCCACCAAAAATGTAGCCGAGGTAAGCAGGCAGGAAGTCGTTCAGATGATGGTCGGGAAGTCGGTAGCCGAATTTTACCGCCACGAAAGTCACGCGACGGACAAGGAATGCCTGCGGGTGGAAAACCTCACCCGCATCGGTTTTTTTCACGAAGTTTCCTTCAGCGCCTACGAAGGGGAGGTGCTCGGGATAGGAGGACTTTCAGGGGCCGGCAGGAGCGAGCTGGGCAGGGCGCTGGTCGGCCTGGACGAGGTCGATTACGGATCCGTATTTCTACGCGGGAAACGGCTGAAGATAAGAAACATGAGCTCCGCCATGGCCCGAGGGATCGCGTACTTGACGGAGAACCGGAAAACCGAAGGATTGGCCCTGCGCTTGACCCTCCAGGAGAACGTGCTGGTGAGCCTGGTGCCCTGGCATACGAGGGGCGGGGTGTACAAGCAGAGTCTGGGTGTTCCCAAATTGCATGAACTGATACAAGAGCTCTCCATTATTCCTCCCGATCCGGAACGGACGATGAACAACCTCTCCGGCGGAAATCAGCAGAAGGTTCTGCTGGCGAAATGGATGGCGATCGAGCCGCGGGTTCTCATCCTCGATGAACCGACCAGGGGTGTGGATATAGGCGCCAAATCGATCATCCATCAGTCGATAGAACGTTTGGCCAAGGCCGGGCACACGATCATTCTCATTTCCTCGGATCTTCCGGAGCTGGTTGCTCTTTCCAGCCGGATATTGATCATGCGCCAAGGCCGAATCATCAAAGAGATGCAGAAAGAGCAAAGCAGCGAAGAGCTGGTGCTGCTGGCGGCTAACGGTGAAGGAGTGTAGGTGATGGAGCAAACAAAGTTAGCTGCCGTGGATTCCCGCCTCTTGAGTCACAGCATCGTAAACCGGGTGTTCGTCACAATCGGGGTGTACCTGATCGCGATCGTCCTGGTGGTGCTCGGGATCGTGCTCCAGCTGGCTGGGGCGATCAATAATTTCCTGACCGCGCAGAATATGCTCAACATTATCGACGCGGTGTCCATGCTGGGCATTGTGGCCGTCGGGATGGCCTTTGTCACCTACTCGGGGCACTACGCTGACCTCTCCGTGCCTACCACCATGGCCATGACCGGAATCGTGGCTGTTGAAATGCTCAAATTCGGTTTCGTGGTCGCCGTACTCTCGGCGCTGGCGGTGGGATTTGTAGTCGGATTGATCAACGCCATCGCCGTGGGCAAGTTTCGCGCCAATCCCATAATCTGGACCCTGGCCGTCAACTACATGTCCCTTGGGGTGATCCGCCTGGTATGGGTCAACAAACAGATCTATCCGGACATGACTGCCAGCACGGTGCGGGCCAGTGAGATGTTCGACGCCATATTCCGGCTGCGCTTCTTCGACAAAATCGCCCTGCCCGTGGTGATGATGATCATCCTGGTCATCGTGCTGCAGTTCGTCATGCGCAGGACGAAGTTCGGCGTACAACTGAAGATGACCGGAGCAGCCCGGACCCCGGCGCGATTTTCGGGCATCAATGTCGAGCTCATGATCGCCATCGCCTTTATCATCTGCGCGTTGACCGCAACGGTCGGAGGTTTGGCAGTCACCTCCCTGAACAAAGTGGGGGCCTGGTACAACGGTGAGGGGTACGAGTTCAAGGCGGTGACAGCCGTAGTCATCGGCGGGGTGACCCTGGCCGGTGGGCGCGGTTCCATCATCGGCGTCCTTGGAGGTGTGCTTGTAATCGGAATCCTCAACAACATTCTGACCCTTTTGGGTGTCGGGACCTTCTCCCAGGATATGATCCGGGGTGCCATCTTCATCATCGTTGTTTTTGTCAACGCACGATCGTTACGGAAAATGGGGCGGGATTATGAATAACCAGAAGAGAACGCGAATCGGAAGGGAAAAAACCCTCGTATTCATCGATAGAAACAGGATCTTTCTCCTCTTCGGGGTGGTTTTTCTGTTCATGGCCATTTTCGGGCCACGGTTCATGACTGCTTATAATTTAACGACAATCATGAGGACCACGGCCATGAACGCCACAGCGGCGATCGGCTTCACCATGATTCTCATCATCGCCCAACTCGATCTGTCCATCGGCACGATCATCACCTTTGCCGGGGTCGTGGGCTTGGGACTGAAGGAGTACATCGGCTACGGCGGCAGCGTTCCCATTGCCATCCTTGCCGGCTGCGGAATCGGGCTAATCAATGGCCTGTTGGTGACCAAGGCGAAGATTAGTTCATTCATCGTAACTCTGGGGATGCTCACGATTCTTCAGGGGGCAATCTACACGATTACAGGAGGAAACTCGATAAGCCTCTCCTCCCCCGATGCCTTTGCCGTTTCCGACTGGCTTTCTACAATGATGATTCCCCTCATCACGCCCCGGGTCATCATCACGCTCGTTTTGGTCGCGGCATTTACTGTTTTTTTGCGGTTTACCAGGATCGGGAGAAATTTCTACATGGTCGGGGGAAACCGGCAGACCGCCTGGCTGGCCGGCATCAACACGGATCTGTACACCATCATGACCTTCGTGATCTCGGGATTCACCGCTGCGGTCGGGGGCGTGCTCTTCGCCATGGAAGGGGCGGCAGCTACCCTCAACCTGGGCGATACCTCCCTCATGTACGTTATCTCGGCGGTGATTATCGGCGGTACGGCGATGTCCGGGGGCAAGGGAGGCGTGCTGAAGAGCTTTTTCGCCATCCTTACCCTGGACGTGCTGTACAACGGGATTATCCTCTTCGGACTCGGAAACGAGGTGAAGATCTTTATCGCCGGCATCATTTTAGCTGCCGTGGTTCTCTACGAAGCCTACACGCGGTACAAACACGACAAGATCGTTGGACAGCGATCGGAATTGATGAAAGAAGTGGATCAATTGAAAGAAAAACTGAGGGCTTCGAGGCGCAAGATTGCGGGATAGATGTACGGACCTATACGTATTTTGAAATACAGGTTTGGTTCAAACCTGAAAAATAAAATCTTTTCTAGGAGGTAAAAGATGAAAAGAAGGACAACGGTTTTCTTTACCCTTCTCCTTGCGCTGGCACTGACCGGTGCCGTGTATGCAGGCGGAGGCGGGGAAGCAACGGAGACCGAAACAACCGCCGGCGGGATGTCGAACCTCGAAAAATCCCTTGCTGTAGATACTACAGGGCTGAAATCCGAAGACGGTCAGCCCCTGATCATTCTTCAGGAGAAGCAGCGGGAAGTTCCGGCCAGGCCGAGCGATCCGGATGCTCTGCCGGAGGATGACCCCCTTCACTGGTGGGACATCGAGTTTGCGGGATGGAACGCGAACAAGACGAACATCCCCGAATCCCCCAACGACGGTGCCATCGGCAAGCGGATTGTATTCATTGTGCACGGAGATCACCCGTGGACAACCGCTTGTACATTGGGTGCACAGAAAATTGCCGACGCCTACGACATGGAGTTCAAACCGCTCTCGCCGAACTGGGACCTGGCGGTTCAGAACCAGATGATCGACCAGGCGATCAATGAGCAACCCGACATGATCCTGTTGATTCCGCTGGATGCAAAAACCGCACCCCAGCAGGCCAGGAAGATCAACCAGGCCGGAATCCCCCTGATCCTGTTCAACACCCTGCCCTCAGCCGCCGCCATGGACTACTGCATCACCTGGACCGGGCCGGACGACTTCGGCCAGTTCAGGATGCTATCTCGCGTTTGGGCTGATGAGATGAAGAGGGTTCACGGGACCGCTGATGTAGGTGTGGCCTACATCCAGCACGCTCCGGGCGGTTCTCCCTATTTCGCCCGCTGCTGGGGACCGATCTCCGAGCTCTCCGGGTACGCTTCCTGGGTCGAAACCCTGGACAAGCAGGCCCCGATGTTCGAAGCCGACAAGAGCATGCAGCTGGTATCGGACTGGCTGACCCGCTTCGGGGATGACCTGAAGGGGATCTGCGCGGCCGACGACAGTGCTCAGGCCCTGGGTATCTTCGAGGCTTTGGAAAAAGCCGGTAGAGATGACGTGGTCGTGATCGCAGCCGGTAACTCGAAGGTCGGTATGGACCTGGTCAAAGAGGGAAAGCTATTCGCCATTACCTATCAGACCGCTGAAGGGGACGGAGCCCTGGCCGTACAGACCGCCGCCGACTGGTTCAACGGAAAAGATATCCCCCCCGTCAAATACCTGCCCAAACACATCATTACCAAAAAAGACGTGGAGGAGTTTTACCCGCCACAGTGGTAGTCCTCTGAGCCTGCAGAGAGCCTGCAGGCTGAAGCGATCCAAAGCCGTCCGGGCATCCAGCTTGGACGGCTTTGGTTTTCACACCGGCCGCCGAGGAGTGGATCTGGCAGTAGATTTTTTTCACCTTCCGCCGGGTATCTTCTTGACAGACCCGGTCGGTCATATAAGATGGGAGCTATCCCGAAACGGGAATTATCAAACACTAACAGATCCACGGAGGGAGCTATGAGAGCTACGAACAAGGTACTGGCAGTATTGGTTGTGCTGCTGCTTGCAGCAGCGGTCTTGGCTGTTGCCGGCGGAAACGGCGAGGGTGATACCGAGCCTGAAGCCAAAACGATCAAGGCGGGTTTCATCTACGTCGGCCCGGTAGGGGACTACGGCTGGTCCCACGCCCATGACGTGGGGCGCAAGTACGTCGAAGATCGGCTGGACTGGCTGGAGACGGTGTACGTGGAATCCGTTCCCGAGGGGGATGCGTCGCGCATCATCGACAGGCTGGTCGTGGAGGAGAATTGCGACGTGGTGTTCACAACCAGCTTCGGGTACATGGATGACACGGTGGCGGCCGGAGCCAAGCATCCGGAACAGTTGTTCATGCACTGTTCGGGTTTCAAGAATGCGGATAACGTGGGAACCTACTTCGCCGAGCTGTACCAGATGTACTACCTCAACGGTCTGATGGCCGGCGCGCTTACAAAAAGCGGCAAGATCGGCTACGTGGGGGCCTTTCCCACTCCCGAGGTGGTACGCCATATCGATGCCTACGCCCTGGGCGTGAAAGCAGCCAATCCGGCTGCCCGGGTGCACGTGCGCTGGATCTTCTCCTGGTACGACCCTGCCAAGGCCCGGGAGGCGGCGGAAGCCCTGGTGGCGGACGGTGTCGACTGCCTGGCCTTCACCGAAGATTCGCCGGCGGTGATCGAAGTGGGCCAGGAGCATACGGAAAAGGGAGAGACCGTCTACAGCTTCAGCCACTACAGCCCGATGGAGGCATTCGGGCCGGATTCAGCGGTTTCCGGACAGCTGGTCGACTGGGGTATCATGTACGAGCGGATCCTTAACGACATCTACAATGGCACCTGGAGCAAAGAGGATCTCTGGTGGCTGGCCAAGGAGAAGGCGGCCATGCTGGGAGGCAGCCTGGATCACGAGATCAATCCCAAGTTCGTGGATGGCCTGAAGGCCGTGTCCATCGACACCCCGGATCTGGGAACCTTGAGCGCCTACGACCTGGTGATGAAGCGCTACGAGCAGATGAAGCAGGGCAGGGATACCTTCGATCCCTTTGTGGGCCCGATCAGCGACAACAAGGGGCAGGTGCGCATCGCCGACGGGGCTATGGGCAGCAAGGGAGAGCTGCTCAGCATCGACTACTACGTGGACAACATCGTAGGAGACGTGCCCAAGTAAGAGTTCGCAGCGTAAATTCCAGAAATCGCGAAGGGGAGCCTGTTCACGGGAACGGGCTCCCCTGTTTCGTTATTGGCGGGCGAGGATCTGAGGGGTTTCCACGAACGGATCTACAATCGTGACTCCATCGATCTCCCGTCCGTGCTGTAGATCTTCGGTGATCAAATAGCGGCAGCCGGCTCTTTGGGCTGAAGAAACGATCAAGGCATCCCACCAGGAATACCCGTACCGATCTTGCACGATCCACGCGCCATCCAAGATTCCGTGATCCATGGCTATTGGTTTCCAGCTCATCAGATCAAGTATGTCCGATCGAGCATCCTCCGGGTTCAAGCCTGGTTTCAGTTTCTGTGTGACGGTGACATAGTACTCATTGAGGACCTGGTAACTGATGCGTCCGTTCCTGGACTCCCACAAGACAGTCATCCATTCAGCTGACTTTAATTGCTTTTCCGGCTCGCTGGAGTCGCGGAAATATACGAGCAGGTTTTTATCAACGAAGCACGTTTCGCTCATGAATCTCTTCGCGGGTAGGGTATTTCCCGCCTCTTTTCAAGGCAACCGGTTTTCTGGAAAAGAATCGCTTTTTCGCTGTATCGAAATACTCTTCTTCCTTCATCCTGGATTCAAGCATCTGTCCGAGCAACCTCGATACACTTGTATTGTGCCGTGCGGCCCAGACTCTGGCCCACTGCGCAACTTCCTCTTTGAGCGTGATCGTGACATTCTTCATAACACAATAATAGTGCTACCCGATTTTCGTGTCAAATGGCGATCGCTGAGATCGCTGAGAAGCCCAGTCACCCAGTGAGGCGAGGATCGTATGTTTGCCAAGCCGGCGAACATCATGTAATCTGCCAGCGAAATCTCGAAGTTTCGATTTCTATGAGCAGGTAAAAAGGACTGCCTGCCGATTATAGTAACAGCTAGAGGTAAACAGTGTTCGAAGTTCTCGTTATAGACAATCATCCACTTATTCGCGATTACGTTTCGACCTTGCTCGGCAAGGAGGGCTATTCCGTGCTGTTGGCAGAGGACGGGCTGGCAGCCCTCGATCTGCTGAAAAGGTCAAAACCGAAGGTCATCTTCGTTGACCTGATCATGCCCAACATCGACGGACAGACCTTCTGTCGCATTCTGCGCCGTATGCCGGAGCACAAGGATTGCTTCCTGGTCATACTCTCGGCAACAGCAGCCGAGAGCGTGCATCCAATAGGCCAGGACAAGGTCAATGCCTGCATCGCCAAAGGGCCCTTCAAACAGATGGGAACTCATATTCTCGATGTTCTGGAGCTGGCTCAACAAAGCGATTTCAAGGCCGTCGAAACCGAGGTCAGGGGTCTTGAGGATATCCACGCCCGAGAAATCACCAAAGAACTGCTGCTGTTGAAGCATCACTTCGAGGTAGTGCTGGCCAGCATGAGCGAGGGGATCCTGGAGATAAACGGGGAAGGCAGAATCGTATATACGAATGCAGCAGCCATGGAAATCACCGAGATGCCGGAGGAACGCCTGCTGTCCTCCAGGTTTCTCGAGTTGTTTGCCGAAGACGCCCGCAGCGCTGTTGCCTCCTACCTGAAGGAGGTCAGGGAGTCTATAGACAGCCCCTCCTGCGCCGGTACCGAGATCAAGTTCGGGGACAAGGAGTTGGAGCTGCGGGTCTATCCGATTCGCGACGACGGGGATAAATCGATCGCCCTGCTGATGGATATTACCGAGAGGAAGCGCTTCGAAGATCAGCTGCGGCGTTCCCAGCGTCTCGAATCGATCGGAACCCTGGCCGCGGGAGTGGCCCACGATTTTAATAATCTGCTGACTGTGATCCAGGGAAATGCGGACATCATGTCCATGGATCTCCAGCAGACCCATCCTCACTTCGAGCGGCTTCAGGAGGTCCTGCGCCAGGTACAGAGTGCAAAGCGACTGACCGGTCAGTTGCTCGGTTATGCCCGCAAGGGAAGATTCGAAGTCAGCCTGCTGGATCTCAACCAGATCATCCGAGAGACGGTGGAAACCTTCGGCAGAACCCGCAAGGAGATCTCGATCCACGTGGAGATGGATTCCGAACTCGAAGTATTCGAAGGTGACGCCGGTCAGATCGAGCAGTTGGTTCTGAATTTGCTCCTGAACGCGGGGGATGCGATGCCCGGTCAGGGCAACCTGGATATCCAGACGCGCAACGTCAATCACGAGGAGATTTCAGACAGTATTTTCACCCCTAAAGAGGGGCCCTACGCGATGATCGCGGTTCATGACACCGGCATCGGAATGGATCAGGAGACCCGAGAGCGCATCTTTGAACCTTTCTTCACAACCAAGCAGATGGGCCGGGGAACGGGGTTGGGTCTGGCATCCGTGTATGGAGCGGTGAAGGGACACGGCGGCTACGTCGATGTGGAATCGGAGATCGGCAAGGGGACCACCTTTCGCATCTATCTGCCGATCAAGCGATCGGCGAGTGTGGAAACTCCTGTAGAATCGGAACAGGACAGGCCTGATTCTTCGCAGCCGCAGAGGCGCGGCACGATTCTCCTGGTGGACGATGAGCAGGCCGTGCTCAAGGTGGCCACGGAAATCCTGCGCAAATTGCGTTTCAACGTGTTGGCTGCCGAAAATGGAAGCAAGGCTCTACGGCTGTATCGTAAGAACCGAAAACAGATCGTTCTGGTTATCCTGGACATCGTTATGCCCGGAATGGGCGGTAGCGAGGTCTTCCGGGAGCTGCGAAATCTCACTCCGGAGGTGAAGGTATTGCTGTGCAGCGGGTACAGCATCCAGGGAGAGGCGGATCGTCTGATCGGTATCGGAGCCAGCGGTTTCATCCAGAAACCGTTCAGCCTCCGCAGCCTGGAACAGAGTATAGACGATATTCTGCAGCCAGGGGGAAGCTGATATGGATATCAAATCCTTGGCGGAGGATCTTGGTTTGGAGGAGGAGGATGTGCATCGGCTTATCCTGACCTTCCTGGAAACGACCGAGCAGGATCTTCTCCTGCTAAATCAGACCTATTCCCAGAAAGACGCAGAGCGGCTGCGTGCAACCG
>Ga0272441_10003483_pt1 | contig 29860 bp, 20 predicted proteins | sample SSMProp6N_FD_193582 | JGI IMG/M metagenome (GOLD analysis project Ga0272441, IMG submission 193582) | Marine sediment archaeal communities from Little Sippewissett salt marsh, Falmouth, MA, United States - SSM-Prop-6N | ecosystem: Environmental > Aquatic > Marine > Wetlands > Sediment ... | reverse complement strand
CCGCGACATCTGCGCTCTCGGCCTTCAGGACAGGGAGCCTGTTACAGTTAAAGGCAGCCCTGTTGTTCCCTATGACTTCTCAATTGCATTCATTATCAGGGAGAGAGACCGTATACTTAAAGAGCTGAATTTCGGCAGTCAGCGCGGTTGCGTGACTGTTATTGCCAGGGGCTCAAAGGACGGCAGTTCCTGTGAATACCGGTTTCACATGGCTTCAACCAGCCAGGCCCTTGGTGAGGGTACAGGCATTCCTGCTGCAATGGGCGCGATTGTCATGAACAGGGGCTCTGTTACTGGCCCGGGGGTTTTCCCTCCTGAGGGTTGTATTAATCCAGGCGAATTCATCAGCCTGCTGCCGGAGATTATGATGAAGGACGAATCGTCCGGGGCTGACGGCTCCTTTGAGGGCTTCCTGGTCGAGAAAATCGATGACCGGGGCAATGTTACAGAGATATCCATTTAGACACAATATACGGACAGCCCTGAGGGGGTACAGCCATGGCTTCAAGAAAGAACATGCCCTGCATACTGGCGCTGGATCACGGCACGTCCGGGTGCAAGGTGGCCCTTGTAACAGTGGAGGGCGCTGTAATTGATTTTCAGTTCGAGCCCACACCGATCCACTTTATTCCCGGGGGCGGAGCGGAACAGGACCCGAACGACTGGTGGAGGGCATTTACTGCTGCATCCCGCACCCTCATCAGGCGCGCCGCTGTGCCCGGAAAGAATATTTCCGCGATTGCCGTTTCCAGCACCTTCTCAAGCACTGTAGCGGTTGACAGTAATGGCAGGGCGCTTATGAACTCACTCACATGGATGGACTCAAGGGGAGCGCCATTCATCAGGAAACTCATGCGCGGCATCATCAACATCGAGGGTTTCGGAGTCACAAAAATCCTGCGCTGGATACACAAGACCGGTGGAGGTCCCCAGCTTTCAGGCAAGGACGATATCGCACATGTGCTTTATGTTAAAAACAACCATCCGGACATTTATGAAAAAACATACAGGTTTCTGGGAAGCAAGGACTACTTCAACCTTCGGCTCACAGGCGAGTTCACATCATCATATGATGCCATGACCCTTTTCTGGCTGACCGATTCCAGGGACATTAACTCTCCCGTGTATGACGATTCCCTTATCGCGCGTACAGGCATTGACAGGGACAAGCTCCCCTGGATGATGCGTTCAGTGGATATAGCAGGCAGCCTTCTTAAGAGTGTTGCAGGTGAGATCGGTCTGCCCCCGGGCCTGCCTGTTTTTTCCGGATCTCCGGACCACCAGTCCGCGCTTGTAGGGTCAGGCGCGGTCAGGGACTTTGAGGGACACCTCTATATCGGGACATCTTCATGGGTTGAATGTATTGTCCCATTTAAGAAAACCGACATCCTGCACAGCATCGCATCACTTCCCTCTTCAATCCCTGGAAAATACCAGTGCATCAATGAACAGGACATGGCAGGCGGCTGCCTGACCTTTCTCGCGGAAAACATCCTGTTCCACAGGAATATACTCAGGTCGCGGAACTCCGTCAAAGAACCTTACAGGGCCATGGATGAAATCGCGGAACTTGTCCCGCCCGGGAGTAACGGGCTGATCTTTACCCCGTGGCTGCACGGTGAAAGGAGCCCGGTTGACACGACCAGCCTGCGCGCCGGCCTGTACAACATGTCCGTGACCACGACAATGGATGAAATAATCCGATCATTTTATGAGGGTGTGGCCTACAATACCAGGTGGAACATGCAGTATGTTGAAAAGTTCACAGGTAAACCCTTTCAGGGACTCAACATGATAGGCGGCGGTGCGAAGTCCGGTGTGTGGTGCCGCATATTCGCTGATATTCTGGACAGGCCCATAAGGCAGGTAGAAGACCCAATGCAGGCGAATGCGCGCGGAGCTGCATTTATCGCCTCAGTGGGCCTGGGTCACATCTCTTTTGAGGACATCCCCGGACTTACAGTTATTTCCCGTACCTTTGAGCCCGAGCAGAAAAACAGGAAGCTTTACGATGAGCTCTACGCGGAATTTATTTCCATATACAGGAACAACAGGAAAATGTATGACCGCATGAACAGGGACCTTCAATAGAACACAGATTGTAAATTATGGGAATCCGTATTTGCCGCCTGCCCTGCATGTTTCCTTAACAGGCGGACCCCGCCGCCCGTAATGTCTTGACAGCACAATGCGCTATATTAATATGATTATAAAAAATAACAACAAGGGAAAATCACATGTGCAAAGAAAATATAAATATTTCCGAACTTGCTGAAAAAGCGTACAGGACCGGTTATGAATACCTTCCAAGGTGGCGCGCATGCGGTCCCGCGACCTTTGCGGCGATCATGGATACCCTTGGATACTCTGATGATGACTCTGTTAATGACATCTGGAAGGCTGTTGTGGGACTTACCGGTGGTACCGGCAACATGGCAACAGGCACCTGCGGGGCGTTTGCCGGTGCAGCTGCCGCTATCAGCTACAGCTTCGGCCATTCCAGGGACGTGCTGGAAAATGATGTCATGAAAATGCTTACAATAAACTCAGCGGTTGCCGAAGTCGGTCACCGCATGAAAGAAAAGTACGGACATACAGTATGCCAGGAGGTCCAGTTCAGCCTCTGGGGAAAAGCGTTTCGATTTACGAATCCTGATGCCATGATGGAATTCGCAGCCCTTTCTTCATCCAGCGATGATTTTGAGTGCAGAAAAGTCGTTGGTGACCTTGCGATGTGGGCGGTTGAGAAGATACTGGAAAGGAACCCCTCGTTTTTCCGGCCTCAGATTGATATTTAATAAATTTCAATATATCCTGATTGTTGAACTGGCCGGTATATGTTCCGTATACCGGTTATACACCCTGCTTTATAACAATGTACTCTCATAAACATGCACTGCATTATAAATCATCTAAGTAATTTTATTACAAGTCAACCCATCATTTTTATTACATGATCTTCAACCTTAAGGTGTCTGACATTTACTTGTCAATTTTATCCTATTATTATTGTATTATTACTGTTACTGATTTATTTCTACATTGAGAGGGATTATCATGAATTACAACAGAGAATACAGGAAAAAACTTTTAGAACCCGAAGAAGCGGTAAAAACAGTAAAATCCGGCGACCATGTGTCATACGGCGCTTTTGCATGCACTCCCATGTACCTTGACAGGTACCTTGCAAAGCGTGCCGGTGAACTTGAAAATGTCACTGTAACCGGAGTTACCTTTCCCGGTATTGCCGCAGTTGCTACAGCAGATCCTGAACGTAAAAGCTTTATATACAGGAGCACCCATTTCAGCAAAGGCGACAGGATGCTTCATGACAGGGGCCTTTGTGACATGATACCGAATCTCTTTCACGAGGGCCCCTCGTTTTCAATAAAGGAATACGTTGACTCCGGTGTGTGTATTGTCAGGGCAGCGCCCATGGACAACTGGGGATTTTTCAATATCGGTATTGGAAACTCGGTTATCGGTGCGGGAATCGCAAAGGCGGATAAGTTAATAATTGAAGTCAATGACAACATACCGTACTGCTATGGAGGATATGGCGAGGGCATCCACATTTCCAAGGTAGATCATATTGTTGAAAGTGACGGTGAGCCCCTTATTTCTCTTCCCCCTGCCAAACCCACTAAGACAGATGAAATAATCGCCAGATATATTATTGATGAGATCCCGGACGGTGCATGCATGCAGCTCGGCATAGGGTCTCTTCCAAATGCAATTGGCGAGCTCATTGCCGAATCTGACCTTAAACACCTCGGTGTTCACACTGAGATGTTTGTAGACGCATACATAAAAATATTTGAAAAGGGACTTATTACAGGAAGAAGAAAAATTGTTGCTCCTGGTAAAATGACATACACATTTGCCCTTGGAAGCACTGAGCTCTATGAATTTCTCGACAAGAACCCATACTGCGCCTCATATCCTGTTGATTATCTTAATGACCCGAAGATAATCGCGCAGAACCCGAATGTCATATCAATAAATAACGCACTTGAGATCGACCTCTACGGGCAGGTCTCGTCAGAATCATCCGGTACCAGGAACATATCTGGCACCGGCGGTCAGTTCGATTTCGCTTACGGCGCGTACCATTCCCGTGACGGTAAGAGTTTCATCTGCCTGCCGTCCACCCGCAAGGACAGCAAGGGTACTGTGCATTCAACAATTGTTCCCTATTTCAAGCCTGGCACAATAGTTACCTGCCACAGGGCAATCGTACATTATATTGTAACAGAGTATGGAATGACCATGCTCAAGGGTAAATCAACATGGGAGCGCGCTGAAGCACTAATAAACATTTCACATCCTGATTTCAGGGAACAGCTGATCAAGGATGCTGAAGAAATGAACATCTGGACCCGTACAAACAAACAGGATGGGTAAATTATTTTCACCCGTGAATATTCATACATGGAGTGGTCCAAATTTATCATTGAAAATACTTGACAACCGTACACCTGTTCCTGATTATTCAATACAATAAACATACAGGTGTACGGTATTGGCAGACAACAGTAAAAAAAAGGAAGGCAAGGTTAAATCAGGCGGTCCCGTGAAAAAGAAACCCGCGGGTTCCGGCAAGGTTAAACCCGGTACAAAATCCGGTAAAGCGCCTTCAGCAAAAGTAAAAGTAAAAAAGACATCTGCGTCCGCGGCAAAAACCGCAAAAAAATCAGCCCCGCAGAAGAAGACCCCGGTAAAGGCTTCAACTGTAAAATCCGCAAAATCCGTGCCGAAGAAAAAATCCTATGCTAAAACCGGGACTCCTGCGTCAAGTCCGGGGAAAAAGCCTGCGCCAAAAAAAACAGTACCTGCGGCATCCAGGAAAACACCTGTCAAAAAGAAAAAAAGCGCCAATGATAAAAAAAAGAGCAAAGAACTTGTAGCCTCGAAAAAAATTCCGCCCGCAACAGAAGAAGAATATATCGATCCTGATGCACTCAAGCGCGGCGATGAACCTATGACTGTTGTTGATCATCTTGATGAATTCAGGTCGCGCATACTTATTGTCCTTGGCACAATTATCGTGCTTACTATCGCGGGTTTTTTCTTTTCCGATTATCTTCTCCAGGTAATAAATGACCCGTTTGAATCCACAGGTCATAAGCTCAATATTTTCAAACTTACAGGTGGTTTCATTCTGCGGCTTAAGGTGTCAGTTATTGCCGGCATCATGCTTGGCATGCCCGTGCTGGTCTACCATGTATGGGGATATATATCACCCGCTGTAGCCATTAATGACCGGAAATTTTCCCGTGTCGCAATAGCTTCAGCCGTGCTCCTTTTTTACGCCGGTGTTGCTTTTGTGTTCTTTCTCCTTCTTCCATTTGCCATAAAAATGCTGCTGAGTTTTATAGGAGAGGACATGCTGAGCACCATAGGGGCCAATGATTACCTCAGTTTCATTCTTATTTCCAGCATAGCCATGGGCATCCTTTTTGAACTTCCCATTGTGGTAATGGTCCTTACAAGGATCGGGATCCTCACTCCCTACTTTCTTATACAAAAAAGAAAATATGCCATTGTAATCGCATGGGTAATTGCGGCCCTTATCACACCTCAGGATATTGTTTCCCAGATACTCGTGGCTATTCCGCTCATGTTTCTATACGAGGTATCGATCCTCCTTTCCCGGTTCATGGTAATTCGAAAAAAGAAAAAAGATATGGAGAAATAAGAAATTTCCTTCACTCATAAAAGACCCCGGTGGATCCGGGTCCAATATATTTTAATTTAAACGGGTTAATAATATGTCACTGCAATATCTTGATGAAATTGATATTTCCAGTAAGAAGGTCATGATCAGGGTGGATTACAACGTTCCCTATGACAGTGAGATGAACATCACTGACGACACCAGGATCAGGGCCACCCTTCCCACCCTTCAGTACTGCCTTGACAGGGACTGCGTTCTAATTCTTGTTTCCCATCTTGGCAGGCCCAAGGGCAAAATCGTTGAAAGCATGAGCCTTGCACCTGTTGCCACGCGGATATCAGAACTCACAGGAAAAGATGTCCGCCTGGTGGATGAAAAGGTTGGAGAAGATGCGGCATCAGTAATAAACAGCCTTGCCCCGGGCAGTATCGCCCTTCTGGAGAATATAAGGTTTTATCCTGAAGAGGAAAAAAACGATGATGATTTCGGAAGAAAACTGGCATCACTTGCTGACGTGTATATCAATGACGCATTTGCGGCATCTCACCGGGGACACGCCTCAAATGAGGCTGTAACACGCCATATTCCGGTATGCGGCGCAGGATTTCTTTTAAGAAACGAGATTGAATATTTCAAAAAGGCCCTGCTTGATCCTTCACACCCTGTAACCGCAATTATCGGGGGAGCAAAGGTATCCACGAAAATTGACGCTCTCATGTTTATCCTTCCAAAAATCGATTCCCTGATTATTGGCGGTGCCATGCCCTTTACCTTTCTCAAGGCCCAGGGATATGAAACCGGGAACTCACTTGTGGAAGACGAGCATCTTACAACTGCACTTCAGATACTCGAGGCCGCGGATAAGAACGGGGTCAGTATAATACTCCCGGATGACGTTGTAGTATCCAGTGCCTTTGATGATGAATCTGATTTCAGAACTGTTCCGGCAGATTCGATACCTCCTGAAATGGAAGGTGTTGACGTTGGCGAGGATACTCTTGCCCGTTACAGGGAAATAATCAACAGCTCCAAGACTATTATATGGAACGGGCCTGTTGGCGCATTTGAGATTGATTCCTTTGCGAAAGGTACATTTGCTGTTGCGCAGTACCTTGCCGAATCAGGTGCGCTGACCCTTGTAGGCGGGGGTGACACTGTTTCGGCTGTTAACAAATCAGGTTATGCTGAAAAAATGTCATACATATCAACAGGCGGGGGCGCCTTTCTTGAGCTGCTTGAAGGTAAAACCCTCCCCGCTATTGCGGCTCTGGAACGCTGATACGTGTAAATTCAAAAAACAGGGGTGCATGTTTTTCTTAAATACATCCCCCCTGTAAAACACTGCCTGCTCTTTATTTTGCACAAGTATATTCTATCAGCTCTTATTTTGATCATAATTCAACTGCAGCCCTTTATTGTTCAATTATACACCATGTCTCTGAATTTCTTCTGAATTTACTTGACATGATTACTTTCATTGCCAATATTTAAAATATTGAAGACCACATCGGGTGGCTTATAATGATACCAGTTTCTGATATAAACACCGGTCCCATTGGTACTCTCTATTTTCAGCACTGCAGCACTTCCTTTGCAGATGCGGTGAGTGATGTATGCGAAGGCGGCTTTTCACATGTAGGAATGCTGGTTGATGACGGCTGGCTTCCACTTGTAATTGAGGCCTACCCGCCCCTGGGTGTTATAATAACCCCTCTGGATGATTTCATCAATTCCGCGGAAACCACTGTAGTCGGAGAATTTATCGCACCCTTTGTTGAGCTTTCAAAAAGAGCCGCCCGTATCAGTTTGCGTTTCCTCGGCAGGGACTATAATAAAGCCTTTGATATCAAAAGCGACAAGATGTACTGTTCCCAGTTAATATACCAGTGCTTTCTTGAAGCAAACAACGGAAAGCCCTTTTTCAAGCTGAAGCCAATGAACTTTTTCAACGGCTCCAGGCTGCTGCCTGAGTGGCATAATTACTTCATTGATCTCAAGGTCGCGGTACCCCAGAACAGGCCCGGGATCAGTCCGACATCAATTTACAAGTCACAAATGTTAAAGAAAAGCATCTATATGCACGGGAAACCAGGGATATCACTCGTGCCAAGGTTTGAAAACAAAAGATTCTTTCCTCCTGTGCCCTGAAGATAAAAAAAGGGGCCGCCTTTTCATTGCAGCCCCTCCGTTATACTCTAATTGCCAGAGATCAGTGTTAGCTGTCTCCTCAATTATTCATCTTCCTCTTTTTCTTTTTCAGTGTTTATCTGGGCTATGGCCAGTTTTGCCAGTGGTATTGAATAGGCTGAACATGACACATAGTTAAGTCCCGCATCCATGCAGAACCTGATATTATCCGGATTGGCGCCATGTTCACCGCAAAGTCCCATAACAATATCCGGCCTGGTCAGCCTGCCCCTGAGAGCAGCAACTTCAATAAGCTCTTTCACCTGACCACCCAGGTATTTAAAGGGATTTTCCTTTATAAGGTCAAACAGGGAATAACTCGGGAAAAATGAGTTTGAGTCATCTCGTGAAAGTCCATAAGTTGTCTGTGTAAGGTCATTTGTTCCGAAACTGAAAAATTCCGCATACTGCGCTATCTTTCCTGCACCAAGGGCCGCGGCAGGCAGCTCTATCATTGTTCCAACATGATATTCCAGATCATTAAGTCCGTATTCCTCAAGGACTTCATCCTTGATATCCCGGATTCCCCTTACTTCTGTACCCTCTATCTTTTTACCGTTCTTGAGGAACTTGATCTCCTGTTCACTCATAACAATCGGAATCATTATTTCAGGCTTAACATCAACACCTTCCTTTTTGAGCATGCATGCTGCTTCAAATATTGCCCGGCACTGCATTTCATAAATTTCCGGGTAGGTTACCGCTACCCTGCAGCCCCTATGCCCCAGCATGGGATTCATCTCTGCAAGCTCCTCGCATCTTGCACGGATTTCAGAAGCCTTTATTTTCTTGTCCTTCTTCTGTACATACTTTATAAATTCCACCATGCTTGCTTCATTCCTCGGCAGGAATTCATGCAGGGGAGCGTCCAGAAGCCTGATCGTTACAGGAAAGCCTTCCATTATCTTGAAAAGTTCATAGAAATCCGAACGCTGCATCGGCAGGAGCGCGTTAAGTGCCTTTCTCCGTTCTTTTTCATCACTGGAGATTACCATCTCCCTGAACTTCATGATCCTCTTTTCATTAAAAAACATGTGTTCAGTTCTGCACAACCCTATTCCCCTGGCTTTGAAATCACGGGAAACGAGCGCGTCCCTTGCCTGGTCCGCGTTCGCGTGCACGTCAAAATCTTCAATATATTTATCCACGATATCAAGAAATTCGAATAGCCCGTTTTTCTCAAAATCAGGTTCTATGAGTCCAACCTTTCCCAGGTAAATGGTCGGGTCTTCATAATAGGGGACATTCATGGATATATAATCCCCTTCCTTTACAGTCTTTCCGGAAATTGTAAATGTGTTTCCACGGATTGCCATTTCAGGCTGCACCATTGCGACCTTTCCAAGACTTCGGGCTACAACAGGCGCGTGTGAAGAAAAACCGCCCTCACAGGTCAGGACACCCTGGGCAACCTCTATCGCTTTTACGTCTTCGGCGTAACTTGACGTAAGGACAAGAATCATGTTCGTGTCCTCGCCCTTCATTATTGCTTTCTTATGTTCTTCCAGCAGCTTCGGAGTGGAGAAAAATACCCTTCCTATAGCAGCGCCTGTAGATCCGGCAATGCCGCCCTTTATGGATTTAATGGATTTTATTGTCCTGGGATCAATTACAGGATGCAGGAGTTCATTCAGCTGGTTCGGCTTTATCGTTTCAATCAGATACTGGTCAGAAATCACCTTCCGTTTATTCAGGTCCAGGAGGTTCTTTATCTGTGACTGTGTTGATTTTTCATCAACATCCCGCTGTTCAATAAGCCAGAAATCCCCCTCTTCAATGGTGAATTTAATGTTACGGATGTCCTTGAAATTATCCTGCACCTTTCTTGATATTTCAGTGAACTTGTCATAGTATTTTTTATCTATCTTGCTGATGTCCTTTGGTATTCCCCTGTCAACATCAAATTCATTTCTCAGAAAATCACCCTGGATTTCAGGATCACCTGTAATAATATTGCGTGTGAAATAATTACCTGAATACGAGTTCTCCCCGAAATTCCCGTATACCATCACCTGGATAATCATAGAAAGTGAGTTATCAACATCTATATCTGAATCACAGTATCTTGTTGACGCCTTTTTAAGAATCATTCCAAGCTGATCATACACATCCTGGCTGAAATCATCACCATACTGTTTTTCATAGAGATCAATTGCATTTTTAATCTCTGCAAGTTTCGGTTTTTTCGACAGCTTGGCTTCAATTTTCTTAAGTGCTTCTTCATCAACATCAAATATGTTTTTCCCGAGATTTCTCAGTAGGAAAAGGTATTCACCATATGCGAAATTCAAGTCGGTGAAATTTGCGAAACCCTCCACTGTTTCCTTGTTCATCCCTATATTATGTATTGATGGAAAATAGGGGATGTTGAGATCAGAGCTTAGAACGACTTTAAGCGTCATGGGTTTCTTGGGGTCTCCGAATGCTTTCTTTGTTTCCTTTTCAAGCTGCCCTATATGTGTCTTCAGAATTTCCTTAACATTAACCTGCGGCAGCTTCTGCGTAAGCTCTGAATCAATTATAAATCCAGGAGCAATTGGGAAACCCATCATGGCAAGATCCACCGCCCTCTGACCTCGTATACCAAGTCTTGCGCGGGCCTTTTCATCAACTGTTTTCAGGTCCTTGTTAAAATATATTATATTGTCCATATTGCGACCTTCCTTTTATAGTGATTTATATTAAAAAAGATTCAGAACTTTACCAACGTTAATTTTAAGAAACTGTTCGTATCTTGGACTCGCTCCTTCAAAAAGGTATTTTTGCAATTTTGATACCCCGCGGATCTCTTCTCCTGCGACCTGGAAGAATATTGAGTCTCCATGCTTCACCTTTCCCCATTTGAATAGTGCATTAATGTCATTAATCAGTTCATTCTCATGGTAAATATATACATCAAGGTCCGGGTATTTTACCTCGTAGCTTTCAATGATCTTTTTCCACGCTTCAACATTACCATTATGAAATAATTCATTTGAAACCTGGACCGCATATTTCGGAGTCATTTTCTTTTTGCCTTTTGCCGCATCAGATGGTTCCTGCCTCTTAACCGGAGCTTTCGGCACAATAGTACCATCAATAAAATGTTTGTTCCTGAAGGTGTCCCGGCCTGCGATCATCTCTTCCACAGCACGTATGGCTTCCTTTTCCAGCTTTATGTTTTCTTCCTTAAGATACTTCACATAGATTACAACAAGCTGGTCAACAGCCAAACCCCTGGTTCGTTCCCAGTGATCAATATTCTTAGGATTGACAAGCATTATTTCACCGCTCGGGTTATAATAAACCATTACTATATCAAGAGCGGTCCATTTAACTGTTTCATCAACAATTTTCTGGTAATCATTCACTGTTACAGGAATACTATAGGAATCGTATGTGTAGTTGTACTTGTCTCTTATTACAGCACCGACAATTGGCAGTATCTGGTCTACAGCGATATCACCGGCGTCAATTTCTTCATTAACCACATCAGCAAGGTTGCTGCGGGATTCTATCTCCTCGACAACGTCATTTACTGTAAAGAAATGTCGCAGCGCCTTATTGAAGTTACTTTTTGATGCAAGTGAATAATAGGTACTTTCCATGATTTTTCTCCTCTTTCTGTGTTATCATGATATCCAACAGATTAGAAAATCAGACATATAATTTTTTACTCAAGATACCTTAACAATTAATAATGTTATTCACAACAGGAAATATATTGCAACCGTTTATTAAATAAAACACCATCTGTTCATGGTGTCAATTGTATAATAACAGACTTTTTTAAGGGATGAAACAAACTTACATATAAAATTCCAAATCAGAATTTTATCAATCAATTAAATTATTTTAATACAGTATAAATTATTTGCAAGTACTTTGCTATTTTTTTTCATAATAAAAGGGGCTGCCCTTTAGGCAGCCCCTGTTTTGTCAAAATTTAATCAGCCTTACAGCTCTTTCAGACCTGAAGATTTTTTCTTTCCTCTGCTCCTTGATGGTGACAGGTCAACTGAACCTTTTGTTTCAGATGACTTTGACTGGTAAGCTGTCTCAAAGAGATCTTCTTTTGATTCTTCCATGGAGAAGGACTGGTCAATGTCTTCTCTGACAGTAGACCTTCTTCTGCTGTATGTGGCAAATGCAGCGTCTGCAAATCCTTTTGATACGCCATAGAGGAATTCGTTAAGAACGTTTGCCATACCCTTCAGCATGTACTGCTTTCTCTTGATAGTGGTAATGTCAATATCAAGAATCAGGCCAGGCTGAATATGGTGAGGATTTACAAGGTATGTAAACTCATGGAAACGCTTCTCAAGAAAATTAATCCTTTCGTCAAGAATTACCCTTTCAATCGGATTCTGGTATCCATGAATACCTTTTATCAAATTACGGCAGTATGATAATTTATTCTTCAGATTAACAATCCTGTCTTCATATGTTCTGTTGTTCTTTTCAACAAATGAGTCTTCATTGTACTGCTCACCGATTTCATTCCAGAGAACGGTATCAGGATCATCAATTCTCTCCTGTCTTGCCCTTCTCCACTCTTTACCCATCAGCCTGTTGGCCAGGTCATCGAAATCCACAAGAGATCTGAAACGCTTTTTAGAATCGTAATGTGCATGTACGACATCCCAGATTATCTTTATTTCAGTGGTGAAGGTCTCCATGTGCTTGTCATATTCCTTCTTCATTCCCTTCAACTGGTTCTGGTCATAGAAGGCAAGCTTCATTTCGTAACGCTCATCAGGGAGAACAGATCTGTCAACTTCCTCGTATTCCTTGATCTTGCATATACGCGCGTTTTTCAGGTTGTCACAAACCTGATAACCGAGCTTGCTTGTGTCAAGGATTGATGTGATTGAATTCACAGCAGTATTGTATCCCCTGTTACGGATATTCTCTTCATCAATTATGTACTTGATATTTTCTCTTACATTAAGTGGATCAATCTCATCCAGGTCGATTTCAGCGCGGAGGCCTTCAATCTTATCAAGGAATTTCTTTGCCAGAATTGTATAACGTCTGGATTTTTCATCTTCCTTGTCATCATCAGTAAAGTTCTCAATACGCTTAACCTTTTCGAACATCTTTTCACTTGCTGACAGTTCATTCTTGCCCTGGTCTACAAGTTCATCATTAAACTGCTGTACCTGACGGTCAATGAGATCCTGAATATGTTTCTGTATCGCGTCTTTCATCAGGTTCTCAACAGTAACCTGGTAGTGATACATAGGGCTGATAAGTTCGCTGTCAAGAATATTGACAGAGAGCTTAACGTCATATACGTATTTCGGCCTGATCTCGTTGTCTTTAAAAACGCATTTGAGAATTGAGTAAGCATTTTCACCACGGACAAACGCACCTACATCTGTTTTCTGACGCAGAATCGCGTTTGTTTCAACCTCAAGATCATTTACTCCTCTCTGGATGTGACCCTGCAGGTGGCCGTACATATTAACAATGGACTTCTCAATTTCACCTGTGTGGAATTTGTCAGCTCCGCCGATTTTATCGAGCATTTCAACTATCTCTTTTGGTGTGTAGCGAGCGAGGCCTTTTGATTCTTCCTTGTCAACGAAATCACGAATTTTTTTTACGAACTCGTCTTCCATTGTAACAGTATACCTGTTGAACATGTTGACATAGGTCTGGTTGATGTAGTTATAAAGCTTTTCTTTCAGACCGCCCATGACATCCATCTTTACCAGCACGTCCTCGGGCAACTTGTTGTAAATCTGGTTCATGACCGAATCCACAGTATCATTCACAATCAATTTTGCTTCGTCGATCTTGTCCCTTCCTTCCTGTGCCAGAGATTCATGTGAACCAACGGCATTTGGTATGGTAGGATGCACCTTGTTCGGGCTTTTAGGGAATTGAGTAAGTGCCATGAAAATCCTCCTTTATTTATATGCGCTTTCCGTGTCTTTAACAGTATAACATTAAAGTTAAAATATACAATGAAGCATTTAGTAAAATAGTAACATTACAGTTTTTACTGTCAAGATTTATTTAAAAAATATTAGATGCAAACCACAGAATTTATCTCACAATTGTATCGAAATAAGCATTCACTTTTTTTAGCAAAACGCCTTATTTATAATAGATCAATACAACAGCTTAACATCTTTATAATCTGTCATGCAGTAAAATATTTAAAAGTATAATTTCCGACCCTGAACATATCCCCGTCCTCCAGGAATTCACCAGGGTCCCTGTTTATGAATTCAACCTGCGTACCTTCTCCTGTTTTGAGGGCCATCTTTACATCTCCGCTGTCCCGTACTGCATAAACTGAAAATGGTCTGGAAATAGATATATCATTAATATGCAGGATAATCCCTGCTCCCCTTCCAATGGTTATCTCTCGAATTTTACGTCGTCCAAGGTCATATTTCTCAATGTAGGGATCAATAACATCATTGTTCCAGTATTCAAGCTTACCAAATGCCTTCAGAAGAGAAAATTGCCTCCCATAATAAATGGCCAGCAGAACCACTCCGATAACAAGGAGAGCGATTATAAGGGGTACGGCAATACCCTCCTGTTCTTTCTCAAGCCTCTGAACATCCTCCCTGAGGTCCTTTTCAATGACCTTTTCAATGTTACGCCCGGCATCCATGATCTTAGTGTGAGATGACACCCTGGAGAGTTCCTTTTTAAGTTTCTCCCTTTTCGCTACAAAGCGCCTGTCCTTTTTAAGCTCGCTCAGATTAACAAGGTATATCCACCAGTCCTTGCCCTCGTATTTTTCAGACAGGCTTTTTATATTAACCCTCCTGTGTCTGCCAAATGGCGGAGGGTCGTCAATAGCGTCCGTCATTACAACCAGTACAGTCTGTCTGCTGTCCCTGTCTTTTTCAAGTTCATCCGCCTTTGCAAAGGCCCGCTTAAGCATCAGGTATGTATATGTCCACGCACCTGATGCCTCTGTCATTGTTATATATTTTTTAAGGATGTCCCTGTCATTATCATCATCGACAAATACAGTCGGATACATTCGTACGTCAGTGTCAAATGTCATAAATGTGACACGGTCCCCGTCATCAAGATTGTCAATGTAACGCTCTATGCTTTTCTTGACCCTCTCGAAAATATTTCTTCCTCCATACCCTTTCATACTCAGAGAGGTATCAAGAATCAGTATCACGTCCTTGCTTGTCCGGGCCTCTGCCCTGTCAGGTAGAAAAATAAAGTTTATTGAAATAATAACTGCCGTAATGCAGATGAAAAGGGATCTTGTTCTGGTTTTCAAAATACATTTCCTCCTTTCCATAAAATACAACCGCCATCGGTTATATAATGGTAAATATTGTTAGAATGAATAAAGATTAATTAACGAATTAAAAAAGAATATTATGACTATTTATTTAATAATATGTCTTATTTTTATAATATGTCAACAATATTTATGCTTTATATTCATATAAAGAGCACTTTTATAAAAAGTACTTTTAAAATTCACGGTACACCACGTCTTTTTTCACGTATTTCCGGAAATCAATGCTGGCTTTTCTCTCAACCTCCAGGTACTCATTCATGAGTATGAAAAACCATAGTCCCGTGTCTTCTTTTGTTTCAAGAGCGATAAAGTTTCTTTTTTCGCGCCAGTCCTTGATTACAAGTCCATTGTTAAGCACGGTAAGTATATCAAATTCATAAAGGGAATCAATACTTTTTGACATGTAATAATTAAGTACATCGTTTTTCAGTTCCTGGAAGGAATAGTCTGACTGAGCAGCGATAATAAAGGCGGGACGCACTGGGTCGTTTTCCCTGTCATAATATTCTGAAAAAGTATTGAGTTTTTTTGCCGCGGTAACATTATTAAGCACATCCTGCAGTGTTTTCGCTGTCAGTTTCTGCACCAGGTGTATTGTTCCATATATAAGGTCGCTCGGAACATATCCCCCCATTATTTTAATTATATCAGGGCAGTATTCATCATATATAACAAGATCAATCCCGTCAGGAGAAAATCCCGTATCATCAATGGCCCTTACCGCATCAATAGAAAGCCTGGACGGTATAATGCGGGAAATTTTGTCCTGGATTTTCTTTATATCTATTGCAGCAGCCTTGCCGGATGCTTTTTTTGCAGATGCCTTTTTTGGCGCTGCCTTACCCTCGGTTTTTTTTGCCGGTTTCTTTTTTTCCGCAAGATTTTTATGAAAATCGGTGAAATATTCTCCAAACATGACCTACCTCTTTTTGAATGATAACTATACTAATAAGATTGTTTTTTTATTGATGTCAATTACTAAAAAATCCTTGCCATATTTAAGCCTTTTCCATTTTGTTATATTGCCTGCGGTGTTTGTGATAGGTTTGTCGTATTTTTGAGCCAATAATATACGACAAGGGATCCCAAAATCTGCAGGTAATAATCATGCTCTTTCGCAGAGAAGATTTGACCCTGCATGCGGGAGCCCACCTGGTTTACCAGGTTCAAAAATCCTTACCTACACGGCACCCGCGGGTATTAAAAAGAATCCAGCCCGGTACCCTGTATCCACGGACAATACCGGCTTTCATATAAACCGTGTGATAAGCTAAAAGGCTGCATTATAATGCAGCCTTTTTTTTAATATTCCAGGTTCGCGAGTCTCCTGTAGCTGTTATAACGCCACCTGGCATTGTCCTCTGCAGCTTTAAACAGCTCTTCAGCTTCTTCGGGAAACTCCTTTGTAAGGGACATGTACCTTACTTCACCCATGAGAAAATCTCTGAATGTATCCCACTTCGGTTCCTTTGAATCAAGGATGAAGGGATTTTTTCCTTCCTTTTCCAGAAGCGGATTGTGGCGGTACAGGTGCCAGTATCCTGACTCAACCGCCCTTTTGGACTCCTCCTGTGACTTGCTCATACTTGCCTTTAGTCCGTGATTGATGCACGGGCTGTACGCGATTATAAGGGACGGTCCCGGATAGGCCTCAGCCTCGATGAGCGCCTTGAGATACTGGTTCTGGTTCGCGCCCATTGCTACCTGCGCGACATAAACGTATCCGTATGACATTGCCATCATGCCGAGGTCCTTTTTACGCACTCTTTTGCCCGCCGCCGCGAACTTTGCCACAGCTCCGGTTGGCGTTGCCTTTGAGGACTGCCCGCCTGTATTAGAATATACCTCTGTATCAAGAACAAGGATGTTTACATCATCACCTGACGCGACAACATGGTCCAGGCCGCCGTAGCCGATATCATAGGCCCATCCGTCACCGCCGAACATCCATATTGATTTCTTTACAAGGAACTCCTTCAGCTTAAGGATTTCCGCTGCTGCTTCGCTGCTGTCATTCTCCAGCAGGGGCACGATCCTGTTCCTGAGTTCAAGGCTCTTTTCAGGATCTTCAGTGTTCTGCATCCATTCCCTCAGGGCCTGTTTCAATTCTTCTGATGAGGCGCTGCCGAAAATTTCTTCAGCCCTCTCCCTTATCCTGTCTTTCATCTGCTCAACGCCCAGGTACATCCCATACCCGTATTCCGCGCAGTCCTCAAACAGTGAACTCGCCCATGCAGGCCCGTTTCCCGTGGCATTGGATGTGCAGTATGGTGTTGACGGTGCTGAACCGCCGTAAATTGATGAGCATCCTGTTGCATTCGCAATCATCATGCGTTCGCCGAACAGCTGTGTTATGAGCTTGATGTACGGGGTTTCTCCGCATCCTGCGCATGCTCCTGAAAACTCGAAAAGGGGCTGCGCGAACTGGCTGCCCTTTACAGTTGTCCTTGGCATGAGATTGTCCTTGTAGGTCACCCTGTGGTGGAAATATTCCCATCTGTCGGCTTCAGCCATCTGTGAATCAAGGGGCTTCATGATAAGGGCCTTCTCTTTTGACGGACACACGTCCGCGCAGTTTCCGCAACCGGTGCAGTCGAGGGCGCTTATCTGTATCCTGAATTTAAGTCCGTCCAGTCCCTTGCCTTTGGCGTCAAGAAGACCTGTGCCTTCTGGCGCGTTTTTTGCCTCTTCTTCATCCAGTAAAAAGGGCCTGATTACCGCGTGCGGGCACACATAACTGCACTGGTTGCACTGTATGCAGTTTTCAGGCTGCCACTCAGGCACGTTAATTGCAACGCCCCTCTTTTCATACGCAGTTGTACCCGGAGGGAATGTCCCGTCCATCATGTCCTTGAAAGTGCTTACAGGCAGGAATCCGCCCTCCAGCCTGTTCATCGGGTCCGCGATATTACGGATAAAATCCGGCACATCTTCGCGCTCAGGGAGTTTATCCGCTGCAAGGCTCTTCCATTCTTCAGGGACATCCACGCGAACAAATCCCTCTCCGCCCTTTTCAACAGCGGCGTTGTTCATCTTTACAATATCATCGCCCTTTCTCCCGTATGTCTTGGCTATCGCGTCCTTCATGTATTTTTCAGCTTCTTCATACGGAATCACATTCGCGAGCTTGAAGAATGCCGCCTGCATGATAGTGTTGGTCCTACCGCCCAGTCCGATTTCTTCCGCGATCTTTGTGGCGTTTATTATATAAAAGTTGATATCATTGTCGGCAATGAACTTTTTGACATTATCGGGTATCCTCTTCCCGGTCTCCTCAACGTCCCATATGCTGTTAAGAAGGAAGGTGCCGCCCTTTTTCATGCCGTGAAGCATATCATACTTGTCTATATATGAAGGCACATGGCAGGCTACAAAATCAGGATTTACTATCAGGTATGTTGACTTAATCGGCTGTTTTCCGAAACGCAGGTGCGAAACAGTTACACCGCCTGACTTTTTCGAATCATAGGAAAAATATGCCTGGGCGTACATTTCCGTATTATCTCCTATGATTTTAATGGAGTTCTTGTTCGCCCCAACAGTCCCGTCCGAACCCAGTCCGTAAAACTTGGCAGATATTGTACCTTTTGGTACAGTGCTTATCTGTTCACCTATCCTGAGTGATTTACACGTAAGGTCGTCAACGATATCAAGGGTGAAATCATTTTTCGGATTTTCCTGCTTCATGTTCTCGAATACAGGTATCAGCCTTCCCGGGGTTGTGTCCTTTGAACTCAGGCCGTAGCGGCCGCCCAGTATCACAGGAGCGCCCTTTTTGTTGTAGAAAAGATTTTTTACTTCCTGGTAGAGAGGCTCGCCATTGGCCCCGGGCTCTTTTGTCCGGTCAAGCACTGTTATTGCCTTTACCGTTTTCGGCAGCACGTTTAAAAAATATTTTTCAGAAAACGGCCTGTAAAGATGCACTGATATAAGGCCGACCTTTTCGCCCCTTGCTGTACAGTAATCCACGATCTCAGTAATCATGTCCGTGACCGAGCCCATTGCCACAATAATATATTCAGCGTCAGGGGCCCCGTAATAGTTGAAAGGATGATATTCACGGCCTGTTATGCTGCTTATCTCCTGCATGTACTCTTCAACAATGTCAGGTACAGCATCATAGTACGGATTCGCCGCTTCCCTGACCTGGAAAAATATGTCAGGATTCATTGCCGTGCCTCTTGTTACAGGGCGTTCCGGACTCATTGCATTCTTCCTGAATTCATCAATTGCTTTGCGGTCCACGAGCCTTGAAAAATCAGCGTAATCTATTGTTTCGATCTTCTGTATCTCATGAGATGTGCGGAAACCGTCAAAAAAATGCATAAATGGTATCCTGCTTTTAATCGACGCAAGGTGGGCGATCCCGCCCAGGTCCATTACCTCCTGTACTCCACCGCTCGCAAGCATTGCAAACCCGGTCTGCCTTGAAGCGTATATATCAGAGTGGTCTCCGAAAATTGACAGCGCGAATGAAGAGAGTGTCCTGGCAGTTACATGGAAAACACCCGGAAGAAATTCACCTGAAATCTTGTACATGTTCGGGATCATGAGCAGCAGTCCCTGTGAACCAGTGAATGTTGTTGACAGAGACCCTGCCTGAAGTGCCCCGTGAACAGCCGCTGCCGCGCCCGCTTCTGACTGCATTTCAACGACCTTTACAATGTCACCGAAAATATTCTTCATTCCATGAGCTGCCCACTCATCCGCATGTTCAGCCATTGGTGATGAAGGAGTGATAGGATATATTGCAGCTACTTCGGTAAATGCATAGGAAACATAGGCAGCAGCCATATTTCCATCCATTGTTTTCATTGTTTTAATCTTTGACATGAACTTTCTCCTTCCCTGTAACATTAAGTTTATTTAATTTCAGTATTTATTCCTTAACCTTCAGCTTGTAAAAAATTCTCTATACCCCCGCCGCCGGAGAAGCTATGGTTCTATATTTTTACACTAAAATACATGTTCAGTAATTATTACGGATTTAATATATATATCTGAACAATCCTGTTTGAATCAGGTCCGGTCATGACCATAATTCAATGGTACCCGTGAATTGTTTTCCGTACCGGAGCTATTGAATTATTATTATAGAATAACCAGATTTTTTATAAGAGTCAAGGTTTATCACTGTTTTGCAAATATACAATATATCCTCAACATGCATCCCCTGGAATATATTGCTTTTTATTTTAATGTAATTATTTTACTATACCTAACGAGAATCATTTTACGCTGTTATTTTGTAAAGAATAAAATTTTGCATCCCGGCCCCTGGCTGCATGTATTGATTGTCCTTCAACAGTATATATTTTTACAGTGAACAGCCTCTTTTTTATTCCGAATAACAGCCAAACCGGCATGTACAAAATTTTAAAAAAATTCAGTTTTGACAATTTAAATTTATGAGTCAAGCAAATTGACAATTTTCTTTGAATTTATTAGTTGACCTTTCCATCCTGACCTGTTCAATTTAAGGCAGGTTTAAAACTTACCATGGAAAGTCCTGTAAATAACAGCTCCTTCAGCGAACTGTGGAGTGTCAATCTACAGAAGCTTGATGAAATCCACAGGGACCTTGAAAAAGACATACACTCTCTTGAAAGGGAATATGTTAACATCGGTCCGCTTTTCACCCGTATTGAGAATTCCATAAACTATCTTGCATCAGCCTGCGCAAGATTCAACATTATCCAGGGCAGCGAGTATATTCTCAGATTAAGGACCATTGTCAGGGAATACAGTTCTCATCTCTCACGTGAGAATGTCGACTTTGCCCTTCTTGATTTTCTTATGGATAAAATCAGTGAACTCAGATCAGCAAGCTTCCAGGACTTTCCGTCAGCAGAATGGAATATCCCCTCCAATACCGGGGACCACTGTGTTTACCGCAATATAAAAAAAACAGATTACCCATGGCGTTGGATCACTTTTTCAAGAGGGGCTTCATGGTTCATCCTGCCTTTCACAAACCTCAGGATTGTGCCGTTTTCCCAATTCAGTATTCATTGCCCCGGACATGACTCCATGTTAATTGAAGCCGGAGATAAAAAATATACTGTGAAAGATCCCTTTTCCCGCTACACTACTGAAAAACCGCTCATCTGCATTATTATTGACTGGGGCACTGTCTGCCATGCCGCGGAAAAGGCAGGTAAAAGGATATATGCCAAAAAAGACATTATTACCCCTCTTGTCCGGGAATATACCCGAATCCGGTCCAGTACCATTTCAAAGGGACGTGTGCGCATTTTCGGAAGAAATCATATTCTTCTGGGGTAAAGTCTCGTTATCCCAAACATGAAAGTGCAATGCAGAGCTGCGCAGGCGCGTAAAGAGACCATGTTATTACCGAGCTGTGGTTTATCCTGCTGACGAATGCGTTTACTGATAAAACAATGTCAGAAAAGAGAAAAAGTGTTCCGCCTGCCGCAGCCAGCACTTTTCCCCCTCCCCAATCTTCCGTGGGACCTGTCCAGGCAAAAAATGTCATAATGCATATTATTGTAATGTATACGAGAACAGGCACACGCATAGACTCCGCCCTGCTCACCACAAGCCTGTAGTGGACTGCGATTCCTGCAGCCAGCAAAACCGCGGGCAGAACATGCCAGGCCTGGAAAGAATATCCCCTGCTGAAAGCGGATATATACATCAGGTGAGTGATCATAAAAAAAACAATACCATGCGGCAAAAGATCAACCTCCTCAATCATTAGCATGGTATCAGCAATAAGAGAAAAAACGAGCCCGGCCAGTATGAAAATCCTGTATGGTTCAGGCGGATAGTAGAAGAGAGAGAGTATGGCAAAGGCAACAATCGATGCAGTAACCAGTGGTGTAAGCAGGTACTTCAGGTCCCTTTTGCCGAGGTAAACCGCAACCTCCCTCATTATAAAGATGACCGCGAATGACAGTAGGAGGAACGGCACATAATTCATGTTTAATATTCTGTCCAAGGTCCAGGGCCTCAGTCCTTCTTTTTGTCCGTATCCTTTTTTTCCCTTTTAAGAAAATCTGACATCTCCTTAAGTTTGTCCGGATTGAATTTTGAACCCACAGACTCGATATTCTGCTGCCTTATGTCCTGGTATATTTCCTTTCTGTGAACAGTGACCTTCCTGGGCGCCCGTATCCCGAGTTTCACCTGGTCGCCCTTGATATCGATCACAACCACCTCGATATCGTCTCCTATCATAATACTTTCATTGAGCTTTCTCGCCAGTACGAGCATACCATTAACCCCCGGCCGCGGTTTTTTTCTGGATTTCGTCCACGATCCTGTGTCTGACCGTGTACTTTTCGCTCAGGGAAATCGCCTGCCTCCCGAGGCACGATTCCGCATTGATTATCACAGGACCCTGCAGGTTGGCAGTCATGTCTGAGGGATCCGCGGGAATTGTCACTATCGCAAAAACCAGAATATCTTCAGGGGTTTCCGCTTCAACAGCTTCAAGATCGGTCTGGGGTATGACCAGTTCATACTCCTTCATAAAATCCATGGGCATAATCACAACAAACACAAGGTCCGGTTCATCAAGCGCCTGGAGCCATTTGAAAGGCGAGTTTTCATCCTCTGTATCCAGCAGAACGAATTTTTTTATATAGTCGAATCCCAGAATACCCTCCGGGAAATGTATCACCTGTTTTTCATCGACCTCTATCTCACCGAAAGGCCTGGTTTTAATTGTAACTCCCAATTGTATGCTCCTTACATCGAAAATTTACTCTTTTCTATAACACGTGACGCCTTTTCCGGTAAAATCCTGTACCATGCCATGTATATCATGATCTGAATATTAAGGCAATCAGTAAATGTGTCCTGAGCAGTTATATGCCCTGTTCACTACTTGAGGAAATCCATGAGTGTGGGGCGTATTGTTTTGGCGCCCACGGCAAGGGCGTACTGATGAACGCTTTCAAGCCACTTGAAATTCATGATGGTCTCAGCGTAATCAATACCCTCTGTTTTTGCCAGAAGTTCGGTCACGTTTCCCTTGTCCTGTTCGATCCTCCTGGCCATCTGGTCAACCCTGTTCTGTTTCGCTCCTATTCCCGCGACATGTTTAAGCAGGTTATCCAGTGTCATGTCAATGAGTCCCAGGTCCCGTCCGCCCACGAGTTCCTGGTCCCCCCTTACAAGGTCGTCCCGGAGCGTGATTACCATTTCAAAGAGTGACATGCCCCCGACTGTAACTGTAGGACTTATATTGTTAGGAGGTTCAGGAAAATCCCTGTTTATCAGACCGAGGTCCCTCAGTACAGTGCCGTTTCCAGCGTCCTCCAGCCAGATCTGGTGCGGTGTTGTGCTTTCAAGAATCATGTTGTTTCTACCGCCCTTTGAGGCCCTTACGCTCAGTCCGGCATTGTTTATCTTGTCAATTATGATATCAAGATTATCCCCGGCTGATATATTCAGCTCTGTCCCGTCTATCCTTATTACCTGGTTCGAGGAAGCAGTATAGGCTGACATGTCCCTGTTCGAAGTCAATATCTGGTTTGTCGCCCAGAAGACCTGGTTGCCGGGAATATTAACTTCAACATATTCCCCCTTTGACAGCTCCCGTTTAACCAGGCCGGTATTGCCCCTGTATTCGACCCCTATCATGGCGTCTCCCTGGTTCCCGGCTGTAAGTGTCTGGTAGACCGGCACAAATGGATTCGGCTGGTCCTCGGTCCCTGTTTTAAATCCGCCGAATATGGCCCTGCCTGTGGCGCCTTTTGTGTTCGCGACAGCCACAAGCTGTTCAAGCAGTTCATTGATCTCTGTTGCCGCGGCCTCTTTCCTTTCGAATGAAGAGTATATCCCGTTGGCCCCCTGTACCGTGAGCACTCGCAGCCTCTGAAATATCTTAAGAGTGGACTGGATAGAGGTGTCAACCTCGTCCAGGCGGGACTTTGTCTCGTCAATATTTTTCAGGAACTGGTCAATCTCTGTAAGCCTTGTGCGGTAAAGCATCTGGTTTGTCGTTGATATGGGATTGTCCCGCGGCATGTTAACGGTTTTACCCGTGCTCAGGGAATTCTGTATGCGGTCCATCTCGGCCTGGTGGCGTTGAAGGTTGTAATTCATTGTATTGTTAAGCATCTGGTTGGTTATTCTGTTCATCTATCATACCCCCATCCTGTTGATTATCGTGTCAAGCATCCGGTCCATTACTGACACAACACGCGCGGAAGCGTTATAACCGTGCTGGAACGCGACCATGTTCGCCATCTCCTCGTCAAGGTTGATACCGGACACTGACTCTCTCAGGTTGTTCAGATTTTTCAGAAGTGTTTCCTGGTTCCTGATGCGGTCCTTTGACTCTTCCCCCTGTGTTCCGATACGGGAAATCAGGGAGGTATAAAAGTTATTAAAGGTGGTATTATTGTCCACCATAGCGTTTTCATGCCTGGTCCTCGCCATGAGCAGGGCGTTAGATCCGTCACCTATACCGTTTGACCGGTTGTAGTCTCCGGTCCCCCCGATGTCTTTGCCCCTTGCCGCGCTTATTCTGTCCACGTCGCTCAGGATACCCCGGGAAACCGCCAGGTAGGATGCGGGGTTCTGTTTCGGTGTAATTGTAATATGCTCCCTGCCCGGGAGAAACTTCCTTATGTCATTGATCCGCCTGTAATCAAAGGCACCGTTCTGACCATTCTGCTTGAGTATACCGGTCAGACCCGTAAGGAACTGTCCTGAATCCTCAAGGTGACGTATCATGAAGTTTTTCCTGTCATTGTCTGAAGCGGCCGTGGCCTTGAGCGCGAGCTGACCGTTATGGTTTATATAGGCCACCACGCCCAGCCTGGCGTCATTTATCTTTTTCATTACAGAGTTGACAGTATCAGCGGCCTTGTAGTCTATCTGCGCCTCCGAGTCCCGCTCATCCGCTGTAACAAAGGTCAGGGTCCCGCTTATTCCTATTGCAGCTGACGCGTCAATCCTGTTGTTCCCTGATACCCTGAACAGGGCTGTAATATCATTCACGCCGTCATTGTTCAGGTCAAAATTCCCGTCCACATTGTCGCTGATCATTGTTTGATCAAAAAAATCAATGTTTGTTTCGTTTCTCCTGCTGAATCCGTCCCTGTGGATCTCGTTGGTCAGGTCAGCCAGGTTTACTGCAAAGGAATCAATATCATTAACATTTTCCCTGAGGATCCTGTCCCGGATTTCAATAAGCCCTGCAAGCTCCCCTCCCTTTACAGTAATGTCCCGGCCCGTGTCCTTCCATATAACGCGTGAAAATCCGTTGTTTTCCGGATCAATTACCACGTCCAGCGGGCGTATGACCTCTCCCTGTACCAGGTTCTCTGAACCGATATAAACAATTATCTCGTCCCTGTCAGTCCTTCCCACGCTGATGTCCGCTATACCGGACAGCTTTTCAACAAGCGCGTCCCTGCGGTCCATTAGGTCATTCGGATTGTCGCCCACGGCCTCTGACTTGAGAATACGTTCGTTAAGGTCCCTGATGTCCCGTGCGTACATGTTTATGGTGTTGACCCTCATGCCGATCTGCCTGTCCGCGTTCTGCCTGAGCCCGTGGAGCTGGCGGAAAACATGGTTCACTTCATTTGCAAGGGCCACTGCCTTCTCTTTAACGACCTGGCGCGTGGAACGCTCCTCCGGGTACTTGGACAGCTCCTCCCATGAACGCCACAGTTCATCAAGACGAGTCCTCAGGCCCTGGTTCCCGGGTTCGTTATATACCATTTCTATCTGGTAGATGAAATCATTCTTTGATTTCCAGAATCCCATTGTGTTCTTTTCAGTTATAATCCGGTCGTCAATAAAGGAGTCCCGTATCCTTTCGACCGTGGATACTATGCTCCCCTGCCCGATATTACCTGACGTGTTGGCCCGGTTCAGGCTCGGTATATATAGAGGATCGGCCGGGTTTATGACAACCCTCTGCCGTGAGTATTCCTTGTTTTCCGCGTTGGAAATGTTATGGCCTGTGACATGGAGAGCCTGCTGGTGGGACAGCAGCCCTTTCTTTCCGATTTCAAGGCCCATAAAGGTTGAGTTCATTGCTCTCTCCTGTTAAACGGTTTTATTGAACAGGACCGGGTTTGCCACCCTGTTCTCTTCTCTTCCGTTGCTGCTGTAGCCGGTACTGATAGACGTGGTGTCCCTCAATCCTGACAGCATTATATTATACAATTCCATGTTGTCCTGTAAAAGTCCGGAATTTGTCTCCTGGATCTGGCTTATCCGCATAAGTATGGCCTTCAGTCCCATGCCTTTCTTCAGAATACGGTCAGCAGTGTCATTTTCCATTGTAAGGGTAATTTCCCTTAGTGTGCTCCCGGGGCTCATTCCTTTTGCAGCCATGTAATCCGCGGCAACACCCATTCGTTTTTCTTCAAGACTGTTTACCTTGCGGAGGAGCCGTTCCTGTTCTGCTGAAAGGCCCTCAATACGCTCACCGTCCCTGTCCATAATAGCGCTGCTTTTCTGTTCCTCTATGTAATATATTTCCCTGTATATCTCTTCTTCCCTTTCAAGGATATGTTCCATTTCCATAATAGCGTCTGGCATACGTCTCCTCCTCATGTGAGTGGTCATACTACACCGGTTCTTTACCTGTATCGGTTACATCTGAGACTGATATTAGTATTAATTAAGGGGATATGAGGGATAATAACGGAAGAATCCTGCCCGGAGCAGGATTCTTCTCCCGCACCGGGCATATGCTGCATGATTGTACTCTTTTACGGCTTTCCTTCAATGTCAAGTATGAGCCTGGATGCCATCCATCCATTGATCTGCACTCCGCTGAAGCCGTGTGACACCTGTGTCCAGTTACTTGCGATGAAGAGATTGTCAATCGGGGTTTTTACGGGTATGCGGCTGTACTGTTCAGGTATGTTCTGGAAACCATATACCACGCCGCCCCTGTTCAGGGTGAAATCCCTGAGTGTTCGTGGTGTATACCCTTCTTTAACTTGAACATACGCGGGATTCTTCAGCTCGGGTATTACCTTTGACGCCAGGGATATAAGCTCGTCCATTTTCTTCTTTTTCAGCCTGTAGTATTCATCACCCCTTTCCGGCCAGCTTTTCATGTCAGCGTAGGCGTCGAGCTTTACCACTGATTTTCCAGGAGGCGCATACGAGGGGTCACCCAGGTTCGTGAATATGGCAATGACAGCTGTACCGTTCGCGTAGTCTCCCGCCATCATACTGTCATAGTCCTTACCGGAGCTGAGTGAGGTGTTATAAAACATCTCGAAATCCCGGTATCCCCGTTTTTTTAGATCAATATTCAGGCCAAGCCATACACCGAACAGGGAATTTGCAGTCTTCAGCTTATTAATGGAAGAGATATAGCTTTCCGGAAGGTTTTCCCTGCCAACAAGTTTAAGTGAAAGCTGCCAGGGGTCAGTGTTTGCCACAATATACCGGGCTGAGTAGCTCTTGTCTTCGTCAGTCTCAACACCACGAACCATACCGTCCTTAACAATAATTTTTTTCACGAGCACACCTGTCCTGACCTCACCACCGAGCTCCTTTATTCGCGCTGCATAGGCATCAGAGAGAGCCTGTGAGCTGCCCATAATGTGCCACGCGCCATATTGGATGTAGGACCCCATTGCCATCACGAACATTATTGCTGACTGCCTGTCAGCCGGCGGGCCGAGATAACACCACAGCTGTGATACAACCGCCTTGAGCCTGTCATCCGTGAAGCACTCGTCCATGAGGTCTTTTACTGTTCTGTTTCTCCATTTGAACAGTGTGCGCTGCCTGATCGGCACCATCGCGATTTTAATGACGCGTTTCAGCGGAGACCATCGGAATGACTCTGCCATTGTCATTGCCTGCTCCTGTAGTTCCAGGCACAGCCCGCGGTAACGGTCGATCTCCTTTTCGTGGCCCGGGAAGGCCTTTTTCAGTGCCGCTGTATAGCTGTCCCACCCGGTCGGCACTGTAACATCAGCGCCCGGAACAATGGACCTGTACAGGTTCCGGTGCGGGATAAGTTTAACTTTATCATATACACCTGCTGCCTTCATAAGATTATAAACTGCACCGCCCTCTGCTGCCCCGTCCATCTCGTGAAGCGCCACTTCAAACATGAAGGGGCCCCGGGTAAAGTTAGTGGCGCAGCCGCCGACTTTGTCATGCTGCTCGAACAGAAGGACCTTCATGCCTCCTGAAGCGCAGTGCGCGGCAGCGGAAAGCCCGCCAAGTCCGCCTCCTATGATAATTACATCGTAATCCGCCTTGAAATCAGGGCGGGAGGGTCCGCACGAGCATAGCAGAAATGCTGCTGCAGATACAAGTGCCATCAGTACACCTTTCGATTTCATCAGGGACCTCCGTGACAATTGAGTTATCAGATGGGGAACAAAGACATTCAGGATATCTTTAATTATACATGCACATCAATCAAATACAAACAATAAACATCAATTCCTGTGTAAAATCAACAATGCAGAATAACCGCATCCTGTAATTTTTTTCTTGACATAATTGACGTTTTGTTTTTTACTGGACGTCCAACCAATAGAGGGCTGCTTTTATGCTCAACTATTTCACTGGCAGTTACATCGAAAACGAATCTGTGGTAATACGCCGCAAGGCGTCCCTGCTCGCCCTCATGAATCTTGTTATAATCGGAATTGTAATATTTGTTCCTGTTGCTGTTTTTCTTATAAGAGGAGATGCAATGCGGACAATATCAATAGCTGTCCCCGCCCTTGCGGGCTGCACTGCAAGCCTGTTTCTTGTAAAGGCCGGTAAATATAACTTTGCAGCTGTCATGACTTCTCTTGCCACAACTGCTGCCATTGTCATGGGGATATACCTTCAGTACGCGGGCTCACCCGGTATCGGATATAACTCAATGGTGTACATGGCCCTGGCCGCTGTTATATTCAGCGCCCTGTTCTGCACCAGTACATGGACCACTCTCCTTACCATCGCCCTTCTTGCGGGCAATGTTTTTTTCTATTACATGATAACACTCGAGGCTGTCATTCCGGCAGAAATAGCCAAAACCGGACTCCTGGACAGCTTCCTGGCCACGCTATTTACCTACGCACTGGCCATACTCATAATCCGCATAAGCAGGGACTCTGTCAGGGACATAAAGGCGGAGGCCGCAAAGAACATTGAACAGTACAGGAGGATCAGGGAACTTCATATGTCAGTGACCGGAATATCAGGCACACTGGCGCAGAGTTCGGATTCACTCTCATCCACTGCTGAACTTGTTTCCAATGGAACACAGACCCAGGCCGCATCCATTGAGGAGATCACCTCTGCTGTTGAAGAGGTTACCGCGAGCATGGACCTTGTTGCAGTCAACATTTCTGACCAGTTTTCATTCATAAACAGTATGATCAGCGACATGGACAGCCTGTCACATAAAATTACTGAAATGAATGGACTTATCTCAGAGAGTAATGAGATATCCCGCTCAACAACCATTGAATCCAGGAACAACGAAGCAAATATTGCCGGGCTGAACAATACCATGTCTGCCATTAAGGAGAGCACGGGCAGAATGAATATTGTGCTCGATGTTATAGGGCAGATTTCTGACCAGATAAACCTGCTCTCCCTGAATGCATCCATAGAGGCGGCACGTGCAGGTGACGCGGGCAGGGGATTTGCTGTTGTTGCTGATGAGATATCAAAGCTCTCTGAAAAGACCACCCGCAGCCTTAAGGAGATACAGACCCTTATCGCTCTTACCGAGTCAGACGTGCACAAGGGTATTG
>Ga0272441_10003482_pt1 | contig 29862 bp, 34 predicted proteins | sample SSMProp6N_FD_193582 | JGI IMG/M metagenome (GOLD analysis project Ga0272441, IMG submission 193582) | Marine sediment archaeal communities from Little Sippewissett salt marsh, Falmouth, MA, United States - SSM-Prop-6N | ecosystem: Environmental > Aquatic > Marine > Wetlands > Sediment ... | reverse complement strand
CACACTTTGAATCAGCATACCCGCACCTATTGCTTGAGTTGCAAGATAGGGAATAGTAAATATCACCATAACAGACATGAATAATAATCGTAGTGTTTTACTGTTGAATCTATCTCCTATCAGCTCTGGTGGTGTGATATATCCTTTTTCTTTTCCAAGGATCCATACTTTTCTCCCTATTATATAAAACATAATTGCCATTATTGCTGTTCCAAATCCCATTATCCCGTATTGTCCAAAACCAGTTGTATATGCTTTCCCAGCAAAACCTAGAAATGTGAATGCTGAAAAATTTGTTGCAGCAAGTGTAAAAAAAAGAATTAATGGCCCAAATGTTCTATTAGCTAGAAAATAATCTTCAGCAGTTTTCTTTGATTTTTTATTTGCATAAATACCTAGTATTATTAGTAGAATAAAATAGATAATTACTGCTGATAAAAAAATAATCATTACTGTTCCCTCCAGTAAAATTTAGTGAAAAGATAAAAAATAAATGATAATGAATTTGTTAACAAAAAAAGATACCATACCCAGAAAGGCAGTCCAAGAATAAGCGGTTCAGATAATCCCCACCACCAGAAATCAAGAGATAGAGCAAATAATGCTATATATATTATATACCAGATATAATTTTTTTTATTTGGAAACCAAAATGGTAGATTTTTCAAATTAATTTTCCCCCTAAATTATAATCTACCATTTCCTGGATTGAAAACGGCTGGAAATAGTATAAAAACAATGCCGTGTTACAATGATATAATGTTTTTTTATTAATAAATTTTAAGATTTTTAATATAATAAGAAAAAAAAGATAATTTTAATTTAGAGACCTAGCATTTTTTCAACATTATTTTTTAAATAATCTATGTCAAAAGGTTTTGAAATATAATCATGTATATAATTTTCCAGGCCTCTTATTTTATCATGATCATTGGTACCTTTAGCTGTTACTATTGATATTACGACATTATCTATTAGATCATTATTTACTATTTCCCGGATGGTATCCCATCCGTCCATAAAAGGCATCATAATATCAATTAATATGACACCTTTAAAACCACGTTTCAGTTCTTTCAAACAATCAATCCCACTGTCAACAGTGAGAACTTCATATCCTTCCTTTTCAAAAATACTTCTAATGGTAATTAAAATATCGGGATCATCATCTACTACCATTAGTTTCTTTTTCATTATTTTTTCCTCTCATCTTTTTTTGTGGATAGGGTTACGTTATACTTTTGATACTTATCGTATATATAATTTTCTTGGTAAAATAACATTATGTAAAAAACTATTAGAGAATAAATTTAATTAATTAATTTATATATTTTGTTACTTAGTATTCCAATTTCCCTTGGTGTTAAATTTTCAACTCTATCATCTAAAAAAGGTAGACTATTAAGTTTTATATCTTTATATTTACTAGAGATAATTGTTTTAATTTTTTTTCTTCTATGATTAAAGAGTTCTCTAGTTAAAATAAAGAAAAATTGCTCATTTTCTAAATAAAAAGGTTTTTCTTTTCTTGGAATAATTCTAACAATACATGAATCAACTCGTGGTTTTGGATTAAAACAATTTTTTGAAACAATATCAAGTATTTCAGAATTAGTATAATATGACATTGCTACTGATAATCTTGAATAATTTTTATTGTTTGAATAAGCTACCATTCTAAGAGCAAATTCTTTTTGATAAATTATTACCGCTAAATCAAAATTGGTTTTTATTAAATTAAATGTGAATGGTGATGAGATCTGATATGGAAGATTTGAAACAACCTTATCAAATTTTATATCAGAATTCATATCAATTTTTAAAATATCATCATTTATTATTTCAACATTTTTTAATTTTTTTTCTAAAAGATTATCTGCAAGTTTACTATCAATTTCTACAGCAATTACTTTTTTTGCTCTTTTTGATAAAATTTCTGTTAATATACCTTTTCCAGGTCCAATCTCTAGTACAATATCATTTTTTTTTATATCTGCAGATTTTATTTCTTTTTCTGCAATGTTTCTATCAATCAAAAAATTTTGACCAAGTTTTCTTTTCATAAAAAAAAAATTTTTTTTAATAATGTCCTTTTGTGATTGGTGGTCTTGTAAATAGTCTATATTTCTGATTTGAATCAGTTAGTTCAAGTTCAACTCTCTTTGAAATCAGCTTATCTGGAGATCTTAAGAAATCTATTCTATCACACATCTCCTCAAAACTTGTAAATGGTTTTTTCTTTCTTTCATCTAATATATCATGCATCATTTTCTTACCAAGACCTGGTAATAGTTCTAAAACATGAAATCTTGTTGAAATAGCAGGTGATTCATTATAAAATTTAATAAACCTATTCTCCTGATTTTTAACCATTTCAAGAATTATATATGGCATTTCACCATGTGCTGTACTTGTAAGATCCTCATAATTAATTCGTCCTTTTATTTTTGCTATTTTCTGCCTTTTATTTGGATCTTTTCCAACAAAAATTCTTTCACCGATATTAAAATTCACGCCTTTTTTAGGCACTAGTTCAAGAAGAGTAAATTGGTTTTCACCAACTCCATAAACAACTGGATGACGTTTATGGGGGGGTACATCTCCTCTACCGTTTGGTAAATAGTCTAATACATATACATAATCCTCCAAGTTTACAAACCCCCTAATTTTTTTAATTTAAATTTATTCTATGAAATATTTTCCTACAATCTCTAATATTTTTTTTATTTCATTTCCACCAATTGAAAGTCTCTCTTTTGCAAGTATTGTTTTTACTTCATCTTCTGTGGTTGGAAGTAAATCTGCAATTTTATAGACATGTTTTTCCTTAATAAATTCAAGATCATTTAATTCTTTTATTAATTCTTTTGATTTGCTATGAGTAATTTTTGCAAATTTCTGAGCATGTTCAAGTGCGATTTTTTGTTCGTATATTAATTCTTCTCTTTCCTTACTAAGCTTAGTTAATATGTTTTTTACTTCAGATATCGTAACAGGTTTAGATTCTTCTGACATTCTACATTACTCTCCTAAGGTGTTCTGGTCTAATTATTAAAGTTTTATGTTTTTTACCATCATTTACACCTATACGATAAGATTCTCCTTGTTTACCTTCAACTTTTCCAGTATGGCCTTGAAATCTTATATGTGGCATACCTTTATGATAGGATGAATCAATTACAATATTTACACTATCACCTGATTCAAATTTTTGTAGACCTCGAGTTATTGAATGTGTTCCTCTTTCTCGAGGTTTTTTACGTAATATCTTTCTGCTTTTACTTCTAATTCCTTTTGATCGTTTTACCATTGTTATTATTCCCCCTTTATTTCTAAAACGTCAAGGCTTTCTACTTGACAGGGAGCACCAATTAATGAACTGATATTTGGCATAGTCCTATTATCGTCCCCTGAAATCAGTTCCTTTATATAGGTTCCTGATTCTGTTTCAAGGTCTAATATTATTATAGTATCTTCTAACCGGTGTATTTCACAGCTATATATATGCTTTTCTCTAATCATATCAGCTCGACGATGAGCTACTCTTGTCGGTGTTTTCTGCTTTATAACCGTATCTCCTAAAGATTGACAAACCTTTTTAAGTTTTTCGATATTTATAGGGCCTTTACAGGAAAATTTAACTCGATATTTTTTACGAAAACTAGAATTCTTTATTCGTATTACTTCCTTTTTGTTTGAATATTTTAAATTTGAAATTTTGATAATATTTGAATATCTTTCATTTACATTTTTTTCAATTTTTTTCAAATCAACTTTTCTTTTTTTTGGATTTTTCAACTCAATAATAAAAGGTCTACCATTACCAAGCATTAAAACATCAATATCTTCTCTTCCTGCACCATGAAAAGATTCATCTGGTGCTTTTGTTTCTTTTAAGAAAATTTTTGATATAATCTCCTCAATGCTTGATTGATATGTTTTTCCAGTGTAATCACATTTTTTACATCCAATACCTCTACATATTCTACAATCCCATCTTGTCTGAGGAATATTTCTTTTTAATTTTTTATATCTGCCATAAATATAAAGTGATTTTATTTGTAAAGAAATATGATCAAAACATGTATCAAGAATAATCATTATAGTTGGATCATTGAAATTAACGTTAATACCAGTTTTTTTTTCCAATTTAAGACCGAGATCATGATTTAATATATATTTAATTGAATCCATTTCCTTAATATCAAAATATTCTGAAAATATTTTTTCTTTTTCAAGTATGTCTTCATCAATTTTAGTACCAAGCAAAAAACTATCGAATTCGTATTCTTTTATGGTTTTTTCAATAAAATTTTGATATTTAGAAATATCATTATATATTCCTTCACATAACCAGCATTTATCTGGGCGGCTTCGAATAATTTTATCTTTAATTTCTTTTTCAGATATTTTATTTTCTATTCTATTAATACATTTATCACATAATTGAAAAATTTTATTAGTGTTTTTTTGTATGATCGCCATTTTTACTGGTTTATATAAAGATGATATTTTAACTTTTTTAATATAAAAAATTTGTATTTTATTGTATATTAGGAAGTTTTTTAATTAGTAATTTTATACACATCGAATATTATTATAGCAGGGGGAATAAGGAGTTATGGTTGAAGTAGCACCATTCAAAGGTATAACATACAACAAAAAAAATGTTAAAGATATTGATTCAGTTATGTCACCGCCTTATGATATAATATCTGAAGAGATGCAAGATAAATTATATAAAAAAAATGATTATAATTTTGTTAAATTAATACTTGGAAAACAATTCCAAGATGATAATGCAAACAATAGATATACTCGTGCAAAAAAATTTTTTAATGAATGGATAAAAAAAGATATTCTAGTTCATTCGGATAAACCCGGTATTTATCCATATGAAATAGAATATATGCAAAATGGTAAAAAGAAAATAATGAATGGTTTTTTTATATTGCTAAAACTTGATAAAGAGTATAAACTTGTAAAAGCACATGAAAGAACTCTTTCAAAACCAAAAGAAGATCGTCTTAACCTTATGAGAGAGTTAAATGGAAATCTTGAACCAATTCAACTTCTGTATATTGATGAAAAAGATGATATAAATATAAAGATAAAAGAAAAAATTAATTCACCCTACATAGATGTTACAGGTTATGATGGTTTTAACCATAAAATTTGGAAAATTGATGATGAAAAAACTATTAATTTTATAAAAGAAAAATTAGATGATGAAATACTTTTTATTGCTGATGGTCATCATAGATATCAAACTGCAATAAATTATGCTGATGAAATGGAAGAAAAAACAGGCGATAAGAATGAATATGCACCTTTTAGATATCGTATGGTTATTCTTGTGAATATGTTTGATAAAGGTTTATCTATACTTCCTACCCATCGTCTTTTGAAAAAAAAGGATTTAGATATAAATGATATAATAAAAAAGTCTGAAAAATATTTTGATATTAAAAAAATTGAAATAGAACCGAAGAACAATAATCATAAAATTATAAGTGGATCTATTAAGAATGAGATAAAAACAGAAAATGAAAACAAATTTGCACTTTACTGTAAAAAATTCTATTATGTTTTTACTTTAAAAAATCAAAAAATAATGGATGAATTGGCATCGGACAAATCAGAAACTTGGAAAGGTCTTGATGTTTCTGTTTTACATAAAATACTCCTTGAAAACATAATGGGAATTAATCAGGATAATTTAGAGGATCATGTAAAATATACTAGAGATGATGATGAAGCAATAAGTTTTGTTGATTCGGGAAAATTTGATTTTTCTATATTGATGAATGCAACTAAAATTGAGGAGCTTAAATCAGTTGCTGATGCAGGTGAGCACATGCCTCAGAAATCAACATATTTCTTACCTAAAATGTTATCGGGTCTTGTAATGTATAAAATGTGAATATTAAATTATATAAATATTCAATATACATTACTATAATAATATTTTTATATTATTGTTATTTTTACATATTGAATAATTTATTAGAAAGTATTAAATATTAGTATTGATAAATATTAACATGTTAAAGTTTATCTTTGTCATGTAAATGATAATTTAGATAAATATCTGGGTGTATCGAAATGAATGAATTAAATGTTTTAGATAAGATCATGGTGGAGGATAAGTAAAATGTCTGCTATGGTCATGGTCTTAATTGGATTTGGTGCGGGCATGTTGACTATGGCCGTAGTAAATATGTATAAAATATTTTTAAATCATTGGAACAATGAAATATAAAAAAAAGAAAATTTTTTGAGATAGAAAAAATCTATCTCATATTGTTTTATTTTTGATTTATTTTTGGAATTACTTTTTCTATTTCTTTACTTTTTCCAGCATCCCAAATTGCTCTTATTGCTAAGAGTCCTGCTGCCGGTGCAGCAAATATTGCTAATGTTCCAGCTATACCCATATATAGGTTACCAATAAGATATAGGTTTTCAAACCATGTAGCTGTTGCACCAATTCCAACAAGTATTAATGCTGCTATCAAAAAAGTTGGTAATTTATCTGATGTGATTGTTCCAACTGCAAAGAATGAAAGGATACCCACAACAAAACCTAGAGCTGCTAGGATTATATTTACATATCCTGTAGTGTCTGTCCAAATATTTCCGCCTTGTACTAAACCATATATCACAGCTATTAATATACCTATAAGAAATAGCCAACTTCCAATTTTCTTAAATAGTTCTTCCATCTCTCACTCCTCTTATTTTATTTTTAAGTGCTGATTTTAAAAATATTATGGTTATATTTAAGCATTTAGTGTAGAAGAATATGTACTTAGATGTGTAGGTAGATAAATATGTTATAAAAACAGCATAATTATTACGTCAATTGTTGAAAATTACTGATATTTTTACATTTTGATATTTTTATAGAATATAGTTAAATAGTATAATAAATAAAAAAAGAAGTAAATCTAAGAAATTACAGAGGAGAGACATATTTAGATGAATAAGATTACAATAGAACAAGAATATTGGCTATTAGATAATAATAAAAAATATTGTAAAAGAAAAGTTAAAGAAAAAACATTAAAAATTGATGATTCACTTTTAAACTTAGGAATTAGAAAAGGACTCATAAAAAAAACAGATGAAGGATATGTTTTTATTGGGGATTATGAGGATTTATTAGCATTTAAAAATTCAAAGAAAAATATAATATATTTAGATTGAAAAAAATGTGGAGGTGGGTCATAGCAACTTTTATTCGCCTCTTCTTGCATTTTGACCTACCTCTTCTACCCCCCCTTTTTTAAGCATTTATTATATTTTTTTTACAAAAACCTTAAGACTGTTTTATTTATTCAAAACTATTTAGAGATAATTATGAAAACTATAATGATTGTTGATGATGAATTAGATATACTAAATCAGGTAAAAGAATCTCTAAAGGATGATGATTTTAGGATAATAACAGCAGATAATTCAAGAATGGCATTACAACTAATCGATGAAGATGAAGAAAATAAATTGGGTCTTATTTTAATCGATTCACCTATTCCTGGAACAGATAAATCAGCTCTTTTTTCTATGAAACCAGGATCAAAAAAAGATATAGATACAACTAATGAAATTGATTTTTTAAAAAAACCTTTCTCAAAAGAAGAATTAATAAGTTTTATAAACAAAAAATTCTAATTTTTTAAACATTCTTTTATTTTTTTGAAATCTTCTAAAAGTATTACTTTAGTATTTGGATTATAAGTTGCAACAGCTGGATGATATAATGGAATAATTATCAAATTTCCATATATGTTTTTAATAACTATTTTTCCCCCATGTATCTTACTTATCTTTTCAATTTTTTGATTGTATTTTTCAAGTATATAACTACTTGCAAAACTTCCAAGTGGACAGATTATCTTCGGATTTATTATTTCAATCTGTTTTTCTAAATATGGTGTACAAGTCTTAATTTCATTTTTTTGAGGATTTCTGTTATTTGGAGGTCTGCATTTAATAATATTTGTAATAAAAATATCTTCTCTTTTTAGTCCAATTGATTCAATTAAATCATCCAAAATTTTTCCAGCTCTTCCAACAAAAGGTTTTCCTTTTAGATCCTCATTTCTACCTGGTGCCTCACCAATAAATAATATATCTGTATCAATAGATCCACTACCAGGTACAGCATTATTCCTAGTTTTATTTAAATCACATTTCGAACAATTTGTGATTTGTTCTGATATTTTTTCAAAAATTTCCTTTTTCCCCATAATTAATTTAAACATAATTTTTTATTTATCTTTATAAGTATTGATTTTATTAAAAGATAATTTAAGGAGGATTTAAAAAATGGATACAAAAATCAATAATGATATTTTAATAATTAGATTAGATCAAAATGAATCTGTAAATGAAAAAATAATTGAGGCATGTAAAAAACATAAGATAAAAACAGCTGTAGTATTATCTGGAATTGGACAATTAAAAAACGTAGAGCTTGGTTATTTTAAAAAGAAAGGGGATTATTCTCCAGAGATTTTTCATAACCCCTTAGAACTTCTATCTTTATCTGGAAATATTGTTAAAAATAATGAAAATTATATCCTACACTTGCATTCAATTCTAGGTGATGATAAAAAAAATGCTATTGGCGGGCATTTTATATCTGGTCAAATAAGTGTTACAGCTGAAATTTTTATTAAAAAAATTGGTATATCAATAATAAGGAAAAAAGACAAAAAGACAGGTTTGAATTCTTTATTTATCAATTAACAAAGATTAATAATATGAATTGATATTCATGGTTTGCATTAGAAGGATTGGAGGATATAGATCTTTATGTCAGAATTTGAAGAGATAACTGATAAAATTAAAATTCTAAAAAAATCCCGCGATATATTACAAAAAGAATATGAAAAAACAGATTTTCATCAGAAAAAAGAATCGCATCCTCATGAAACTGTTCCGCCCTTACCTGAGGACGAAGAAATATATAAACTATTAACAGCAATTCAACAAATTGATAATTATATAAAAAAATATCAGGATGATCAATACAAAATATTAAAAAATGAAGAAGAATAATTTTTTTTTTTATATTAAATTTCTTTTTATACCAAGCATTGATTTGAATAGTACAATAATTGGTATTATCTCAAGACGACCTATCCACATGTTAAAAATAAGCATTGTTTTTGCAATAGGATTCATAGATATGTTTGTAATTCCAACTGATAGTCCTACGTTTCCTTGAGCTGAACACACTTCAAATATTACATCAGATAGACCTTGAGTTGTAAAAGCAGATATTATAAAAAAACCAATAGATAACAATATAACCCACATAAATGAGATAATTGCTGCTTCGTTGATCAAATCCATTGCTTCATCTTTTGATAAAGGTTTTTCACCAAGTTTGTGTACAAATACTCTTCTTGGTGTACTTATAGCTCTTTTAATCCTCCAGCCAACTCCTTTATATAAAAGAATTGCTCTAAAAAGTTTGATACCCCCAGCAGTAGATCCAGCTGCACCACCTATAATCATTGCAAATGCTAATAATAATTTTGCTGATTCAGCCCAGTTTCCAAGATCCGCAACTGATGCAAAACCTGTACATGTTATAGCTGATATAAACTGGAAACTTGACTCAGCAAAAGAATGAAATAAATCTGAATATCTATCTAGATTAATAAAAGTTAGAGCAATAATGCCAATTAATATTAGCATCATAAGTGCTTTAAATTGCGGGTCTTTTAAAAATTTTTTAACATTGCCTTTGAGAAGATTATAATGTGCTGCAAAAGCAATGCTTCCAAGGATCATTAAGATTATTATTATAAATCTTGATATTGCTCCAAAAGGTTCAATACTATTATCTGTGACACTGAAACCTCCAGTTGCAAGGCCTGTCATAGCATGATTTATTGATTCCCAGATGTTCATACCAGCGGGATCAAAGAAACCAATTATAACCAAAGCAAGTATGCCAATTATTGTGTATAATGCAAATATCCACCATATTGTACGTACAGTTGATACAATTGAGGGATGTGTTTTTTGATCACGGGCTTCACCTTTATATAAAACATATGAACCCGTACCAGGACGTGCTAGAATCGATAAAGTTAATACTATAACACCGACACCACCAACCCATTGGATTAAAGAACGATAAAACTGTAGAGTATATGGTAATAGATTTTCTTTATCAACCATGGTAAGACCAGTACCTGTCCAACCTGACATTGATTCAAAGAAAGCTGATAAAAAATCCATAGTATGTATCCTATCATAAGGGATAAGCCAGAAGGGAATACTAGCAATTAATGATACAAAAAACCATCCAAGAGCCGCAGTTACCATCGCACTCTTAAAATCAGCTGGTTCTGAATCTCTAAAAACAAAATTCAATGGAAGACCACATATTAAAAATACAGCTGATGTAATTAAAATTGGAGCGATTGAATCAAAATCTGCATTTAATCCAAATTCAATTGGTATATCTGGGTTAAAAAATGTTAAGAGAGGAATAACTAAGGTAATTAGAGTTACGAAACCTACTATGATGAAAATACCACCAATATCTCTAAATACGCTTTTTATATCACTCATCTATCCTCATCCAACACTATGACAAACACTTTTACTTTTTAATATTAAAAACTTTTTTTTACTTATATTATTATTGGTTTTTAATCTCTTTAATTTGTTTTTCTAATTCATCTATTAAATCTTTACTTAGATTGTTTTTTGTAAAAGCATCCGCTTTTGCAGCAATAGATATCTTATTTGCAAGAGCTCTTGAGATCCTTCCTCTATATTTTTTTTGTGATTTGTTAATTAAATAATGTTGATATATAATACCATGTTTTGGAGGGCGTCCACCTTCTTTTTTAAATCTAAACAAAGCTTTTTCAGCTCCTAGAATCTGAACAGTTGAGGCGGGAAAACATGCAAGTTTCTTAAGACTACCAGCTTGTGATATTAGTTTAGCGCCAATCATTGGGCCAACTAGATCAGAAATATTTGGTGCAATTTTTAACATATCTTTTTTTATTTCTTCTTCTAAATTATTAATCTCTGACTCAACAGATTTTAAAACACTAAAAATAGGATCAATTTTTTCCTCATAATTTGGAATAACACTCCAACAATCAACACGTTCTTTTAAAAGATTATTTGTCTGAATAAGATCAGTTAAAGCATTTACCATCTGAACAAGCTGTAAATCTTTATTTTTAAGTTCTTCTTTTATTTTTTCATCAGTTAAAAAAATATTAGCTTTTTTTAGTAAATCATTTGAAAAACCAAAATCATCTGGCTTAATATTGATTTTTTTAAAAAAACCATCCTTTGGTTTATATTTACCAATGACTGATAGTCTTTTTTCATTAACGATTATATCTTTATTTTTAATAATTTTTTTTTCCTCAGGAAGAATCTTTCCTTTTTCAATTATTTTTAATCTTTTAGAAATATCTTCTTCATTTTTTGGAAAAAGAATTTTTTCAACTATTTTTTTGTTATCAAATATAAAAGTACCAAACCATCTAGTTATAAGATACATATATGAAACCTTTTTTTTTTAAAAATTAGGAATTTGTTTTTTTATAAAAAGGTATCTGAAGATATATGACCATCCATACCTATTTCATCTTGATTGAAACCTGTTTCGTTATAGAAATGTCCGATTTTATCTCCATTATCATCAAGTAAAGCATGCTGTGTACCTAGTTTTCCAAATTTATAAGCATATTGTGCAGCATAGATATATGCTTCAGATACTGAGATCATTGTATCATTATTAAAATCTGCATCTATAATTTCATTATTGGGTTCTCTATATCCTATTGTAGCCCATCTAAAAGCTGGTAAAAAAACATCAGCTAGTTCATTTTCTCTACTAGCTGTTATTATTATCCGATTGTTTTTTTCACTGCTTAAATCATTTATAAAACCACCGCTGTTACATGATCCAAATAAAAATATTATTTTTGATTTAATAAATTTTGTATATAACGCTAACTCATAATCCCAAAATGCACAATAAGGGAAAAAAATTCTATAAAATGTAAACTGATATTTGAAAATGTTTTTATAAATATAATTGAAACGTGGTTCTAAAGCAAAAAATGTATTATGTGCTTTTATACCATCTGTATCTTCTCTTTTTAATAACTGGTTTAAGAAATATCTTCCATCAAGTCCATGACCAATAAACATAATAAAAACCTGATCATTTTCATCAAGAGATCTTAATTTTTTAAAATTTTTAATGATATTTATTTTATTTGAAGGCCCATCGATTTTTTCAAAAAAAGAATCATTGAAATCTATATCATTTGGCGTTGGATAATCATTAATTTTTGTAAAAAGTATAATAATATGTTCATCATCATATCCAAGTTCTTTGAATGCATTATAATATCTAGACATATCAATTAGATTCCATTTATATGATTGAGTTCTATTTTCTTCTGTATACTCAAAACTTATATAATTTGTCCCTGTCCCATAAGTTGCGTTAATTAAAATCGCGTATTTCTCCTGTTTATCAGTATTTGATGATTTTACATTAACTATCGATGTAGATAATAAGATAGAAATAATTAAAACTGAAGAAATTAATCTAATATTTTGTTTTGTAAATATCATTAGAATATAAATTGTTTTATATATTATATAAATTTACTTATTTTATTGTTACTTTTTGAAATGATTTTATATAGTTCTTCTTAAATTTAGGGTGAGGTGTAAAACTGATAGACATCTCAACAAAAATTGGTAGTTTTAAACTAGAAAATCCAACTATCTTAGCATCTGGATTGATGGATGAAGATGCAGGTAGTATGAAAAGAATTTCAAAAAGTGGTTCAGGTGGGGTTGTAACAAAATCAATAGGAATAAATCCTAGAAAGGGTTATCCTAATCCAACAGTTATAGAAATTGAATGTGGAATTTTAAATGCCATGGGGCTACCAAATCCAGGGATTGATGAATTCAAATATGAAATAATTGAACTAAAAAAATCAGATATTAAAATAATTGGTAGTATATTTGGATCAAATTCAGAGGAATTTATAAAATTAGCAGAAAAAATGGAAGAATATGGTTCAGATGCAGTTGAGCTGAATATGAGCTGTCCGCATGCCAAAGGATATGGACTTGAGATAGGTTCTGACCCAGATATCGTATATGAAATAGTAAAAAAAGTAAAACAAAAAATTAATATTCCTGTTTTTGTAAAAATTTCTCCTAACCTTCATAATATAATTGAAATAGCACAAATAATAGAAAAAGCAAAAGCTGATGCAATTGTTGCAATAAACACAGTTAAAGCAATGAAAATTGATATTGATATAAGAAAACCAGTACTAGCAAACAAGATAGGAGGATATTCTGGTAAAGCCATAAAACCCATTGGTGTTAGATGTGTATATGAAATATATGAAAATACGAAGATACCAATAATTGGAGTTGGTGGTATTACATCTGGTGAAGATGCGATAGAATATATTTTAGCAGGTGCATCTGCAATAGAAATTGGTTCAGCGATATATTATAGAGGTATAGACGTTTTTAATAAGATATGCAAGGAGATAAAAAACTGGATGAAAGAAAATAAAATTGAAAGAATTAGTGATTTTATCGGAGAAGCACATAGATGAATTATCCAAAAATAGTAAAAATATTAAATACAAGACTTGAAGCAAAAAATACAAAAACAATTTTTTTTAATATGAAAGAAAAAGTACTCCCGGGGCAATTCTTTATGATATGGATACCTGGTATAGATGAGATACCGATGAGTGTATCATATATAAAAAAAGATCAAAAGTCGATAACTTTTAGAATAGTTGGTGATGCAACCGAACAACTATTTAAACTAGGAAAAGGAGATAAGATTGGTATTAGAGGTCCTCTTGGAAATGGTTTTAAGATTAAAGGTAAAAATATTTTATTTATTGGTGGTGGAACAGGCATTGCTATGTTATTACCAGCAATAATTGATGCATATGAGAAAAAAATAAAAAATACAGTTATTCTTGGTGTTAAAAATATTGATGAATTATTTTTTGAATCAGAAATAAATAAATATTCAGATAAATTAATTGTTACAACTGATGATGGATCAAAGGGTTTTAAAGGGTTTGCAACAGATATTGCAAAGGAATTATCAAAAGAGGATAATTATGATTCAATAATAACATGTGGTCCTGAAATAATGATGAAAAAACTATTTGAAATATTCAATGATAAATATTTCCAGGCATCGCTTGAAAGATATATGAAATGTTGTATGGGGATATGTGGACAGTGTTGTGTTGGAGAAGGTTTAAGGGTTTGTATTGATGGCCCCATATTTGATGAAAAACAACTAAAAAAAATAGATGATTTTGGAAAATATAAAAGAGATCCAACTGGGAAAAAAATAAAAATATAAATTTCAGAGTTAATATTTAGGAGGTAAAATTTTTTATGTCTGTTTTCTACCACGAAATAAAGATTAAAACAAAAGGTGAAGTAGATATTGTTGACCTAACTGATAAAATACAAGAAGTAGTAGATAAATCAGATTTAAAAGATGGTATCATATGTGTATTTGTACCTGGTTCTACAGGTAATATTACAACAATTGAATATGAACCAGGGCTTATGAAAGATTTACCAAGATCACTTGAGAAAATCGCTCCTAAGAATATTGAATATGAACATCATAAAACATGGGGGGATTATAATGGGCATTCACATGTTAGAGCAAGTATTATGGGCCCAGGGATAACAGTTCCATTTAAGGATAAAAAAATTATTCATGGTACTTGGCAACAGATTGTATTTGTTGAACTAGATACAAGAAATAGAGACCGAAAAATCATAATACAATTAGTTGGAGAATAATCAATTTTTTTACCATTTATTCTTATGAATCCTATCTTTCTGATATCTATCAATTTTTTTTGGTTTTTCATCTGTATATCCAAGAGCAATTAATGAAAAAGGAATAACATGATCAGGGATATTTAGAAGTTTTTTTGTTTCTTTTATTCTATCTTCACGTGGATAAATACCAAGCCAGCAGCTTCCAACACCAAGAAAATGTGCTGCAAGTAAGATATTCTCGGTACATGCACCACAATCAAGAATCCAATATCCTTTGAATTTTTCCTTTGATAGATCACCACATACAAGTATTGCTTTATCAGCGTTAACTAAGAATGATGCATTAGGATGAAACTTGGTTATTTTTTTAAAGATTTTTTTATCATCAATAACAATGAAATGCCATGGTTGTTGATTTCCAGCTGATGGTGCTGAAACACCTGATTCAATTATTTTTCTAATTATGGTTTCATCAATTTTTTTATTATTAAAACTTCTTATACTACGACGGGTAATAATATTTTCAATTTCATCCATATTTTATTTCACCAAAAAACATTATTTTTTTAAAAAAATGAATTAGAAAGGTGTTAATAAATATTTTAGCTATAATCAAATACTATATTACTATCTTTTACTCCACCATAGTAGATATCTACTTTGTTTCTAATGCTAAAACCATCGATATCGATTATAATTTTTTTAAGTTCTTCAAGTTGATTTATCTCACCGTTTATCTCAATTGTTTTTTCCTTCCATATAGAATCAGGTAATCCATATTCATCTTCTACAGTATCTATTGTTTCACCAGAGTTATTTATAAGAGTAAAACTAATCTTATTTATAATTGAAAACCTTGGTTTTTCTATATATATAGATGCAACATATTTGCAGTTCTGTATTTTAATAGGACTTGTCAAAATGTATTCCAAACCTTCTGTATTTTTGATTTTTCCAAAACCTATTCTAATTTTTTCATTATATGTATCTGGTTTATTTAATAATAATTCACCATCTGAGAAATATAACTTTATTTTTTCAGGTATAATACCAATTTTGTAGGATGCAAGAGAAGAAAACCTACCATCTGACACAACAAGAGTGACTGAATATACCATTGAAAAACCATCTAGGTTTTTAACATCATCTATCTCAAAAACCTTATTTGCTCTAACACCAGTCGAGGTGGATGAATCCGCCCATATCCATTCATAGCTTAAACTATCACCGTCTGAATCATAACTATCAGATGCATCAAAAATAATTGTTTTTCCATCATATGCAACACCATCAAGAATACCCATATTTAGATATTCAGGTGGGTTTTTTATTATTCCATCTGCATTTATTATAGCAACAGGTGGACTATTTGTAACATTTTTTTTAATGTCTTCAATTTGTTCTTTTTGATTTTCAGTACATCCGCTGAGTAATAATAAAAAAATGATTGAACATGATAATATTATTAATTTTTTTTTCACAGATATCACAAATATTTTTATATTTTATAAAATAAATTAATAATTATTATTATATAAATATTTGTTTACATCTGTTACCTGAAAAAATATATCTAAGATTTTTTTAGTTTTTTTAACCTATCAATACCATTAATATCATTAATATATTTTGATACAGTTTCAGGAACGAGTTCTTCCCATTTATCATCATTTACAATACGATTTCTTATTTCTTTTCCAGAAAATCTTTTTCTATCAAAAAGAGGTGTCTCCTCAACCTTAAATCCTTGCTGTTCAAAAAGACTCTTTGTAAGACTACTATTTGAAATCACTATATCAAAATCAGATACAATAGATGCAACATGGACAATCCATTTAGGATAATTATGAATATCTGGAATAAGTGATATTTCATAATTTTTAATTTTATTTTCATCAAGTGTTTTTTTTATCATAGTTATTCTTTCTTCTGAGCTGAAAGGGTTTTCAAAAGTGTTTTTATATTGTGAAGAACCAATACCAATTATTATCTTATCATATTGTTTAGCACATGTTTTTATAATCTGTAGATGTCCAAGATGAAATGGTTGGAAACGACCAATAAATAACGCGTTCACAATATAACTCCTAAAATAATCATATATTTTTTATTCATCTTGTTTTTGTGTTTCATGTGGAAGTGTCATATTTTTTTCTGATTCAAGATCTACTTTTCCACCAACTTTTGGTGGTTTCATATCTCGGAGTTTTTTAAGAAGTTCTTCTTTACCAGGCCCTGTTAAAGCATGTGTTATAACCTCAGATAAAGTTTCAACTGGTACAACCTTTACTTTATCTTTATATTTATCCTCAATTAAAACATCGTTCATATTAGATTTTGGCACAAGAACTTTTTTAATACCTGATATTGCAGCTGATTCAACTTTTGCAGTTGCACCACCAATAGGAAGAACATTACCACGAATACTAAGAGAACCAGTCATTGCAACATCCTGGCGAACTGGTACTTTTTCCATAGCAGAAATAACAGCTGTTGTAACAGCGATACTAGCACTATCACCTTCAAGACCTTCATATGTCCCTATAAACTGAATATGTATATCATGTTTTGAAATATCTTTACCCATATATTTCTTAATTATTGCACTAATATTTAGAACAGATTCCTTTGCAATCTCACCAAGTTTCCCGGTTGCAATAACTTTTCCTTCAGATTGTGAACCAGCTGGTGTTACCTCAGCTACAATAGGAAGAACTAGGCCACTGAATTCACTCATTGATGGATCAGCTGAATGAACCGCAAGACCATTCACAAGACCAATTTCAGTACCAGATATTTTAAAAGATTTATAGTCTTTCCTGCGTTCAATTGCACGATCAACTACTTGCTGCTCAAGTGATTTAGCGATTTTTTTAGCTTCAATGACTCTCTGTTGATTTACTATTTTTTCACCATGTTCATAAGCGAGATCACCAGCACTTCTTATAAGACCACCAAGTTCACGAAGACGCAGAGATAGTTTACCTTTCCTGCCAGCTCTTCTTTGAGCCTCATGGATTATTTCACCTACTGCTTCTCTATCAAAATGTGGTATCTTTTTATCTTTAACTACCTCTTGTGCGACAAAACGAATGAGTTTCTTACGGTTATCTTCAGTATCATCCATTGAGCTGTTTAGATATATCTCATAACCATAACCACGTATACGACTACGAAGAGCTGGATGCATACCTTTCAAAGCATCAAGGTTACCAGCTGATACAAGAATAAAATCACAAGAAACAGGTTCAGTTTTAACCATAGCTCCAAAACTACGTTCTGATTGCCCTGTTATCTGGAATTTTTTATCCTGGATAGCAGTTAATAAATGCTGCTGTGATGGTAGACTAAGTGTATTTATCTCATCAATATATAATACTCCTTTATGAGCACGATGTATTGCTCCAGCTTCAACAAGTTGATGAGGAGGTGTTTCAAGTCCTGCGCTTTGAAATGGGTCATGTCTGACATCTCCTAGAAGTGCACCACTATGAGCTGCTGTAGCATCTACAAAAGGTGGACTATCTTTTTTATCATGAGCTACAAGTATCTTTGGAACATTCTGAAGTTCACGACGTTGACTAAATGCACCACGTGAAAAAATAATAAAAATTAGAACTGCACCAAGAATTCCAAATAAAATATATTCAAAATGATATTCTCCTTCACCTGTAAAATAAGGAAGTATTGCAAAAAAAATGGAAAATGTAATAATTAAAAGAGCAAACATCGCGATAAAACTACTTTGTTGTTCTTTTTTCTTCTTTGCTTCTTTTCTTTGAGATTTAACAATTTCTTTTGCCTTTCCACCAGGTACAACTCGTATATGAGGCGTATTTGAATCCTCATTATTTGGATATGCTATAATATCTTCAAGTTCTTCTTTTGGTAGAAAAGAGGTCATAGCACGAGCTACCATTGATTTACCTGTACCAGGGTCACCAATAAGCATTACATGTCTTTTTTGCTCTGCTGCTTTACGTACGATATCAACTGCTTTGTCCTGGCCAATAACCTGATCTAATAAAAGATCTGGAACTTTGATCACTTCAGTTGTCTTAAAATCTTGTTTTTTAATCCATATATCAACAGGTGGCAAATCCACCTGTTTTGTATCTTTATGATTATAACTGTTTTCTTCTGCCAAAACTTTCACCATAACCTTCAAATCTAACAATTATGATTAATTTAACCTAAATAAATTTTATATTTTTTGAATAAAGGTATCATATTTCAAGTTTTCCTTTAATTAATGTTTTCTATTTAAAGATATAATAAAACAGTAGATAAGATATGCCAACTATCATAAAAATAATCCAGAAAATATATGCATATTTAATCCTTACAAGCCATCTAGCTTTTTTTTCAGATGTATCAAAAAATCTTCCAAGAATTGGATCTTCTTCAATTTTATTCATCTTTTCTCTTCTTTTTTCTCCATTATTGATTTGATTCTTTTTCTTCTGAAGAAATCCTCTCGTTCAAGCTCCTCAAGTTGCATTTCAATATATTTACGTGTTGATTTTAGCTTTGGAATAAGATTATTTTCAAGAACATTAACACGTCTTTTAGTTTTTTCAATTTCTATTGCAAGAGATTTAATTCCACCTTCAAGATCAGCAAGTTCAATTATTTTCTTCATTAATTTATTAAACTTTATTGTTGCATCATCAAGACTTGAACATGTCTCAAAAAAACCATATTTAGGTTTAATATCAAAATTTATTTCATCTGTTATCATTTTTGGAATCTTAACACCCATAATATTGTCATGAGTGAAATCTATATTTCCAATATCATCACTTTGATGTGATATTTCTTCTACTTTTTCTTCACCCATTATCATCTGAGATTTAATAAGGCTAAGAAAGGCTGAGTTGAAATCTTTATCAATATTATTTGTCAGATCATCTCTTTTATGAATTAGATCAAAAAAACGTTCAACAAGAGCATCTCTTTTTTCTTCTAGTAATTTGTGTCCTTTTTCAGCTAATTTTAGTTTTTTTCTAATTTCGAGTAGTTCCATCCTTGTTGGGCTTACACCCTCAATTATCTCTTCAGCCATATATATCAAGAAATTTTTATCTTTAATTAATTCTTCTGATCTCCTTTTTTGTTTTTTGGATAATATTTTTCAATATATTTTTCATCAATTTTTTTAAGTTCAGCGGTAGGAAGTTTTGAGAAAAGATCCCATGCAATACTTAGCGTATCTACAATGCTTCTATCATCATTTTTATTCTGTGATACAAACCTTTTTTCAAATTCATCAGCAAAATTAAGATAAGATCGATCACGATCAGATAGAGCATCTTCACCAACAATTGCAACAAGATCACGGAGGTCAATACCCTCAGCATATGCAGCATAAAGCTGATTTGAAACACCAGCATGATCCTCACGAGTTCTATCTTTTCCGATGCCCTGATCCATCAATCTTGATAGACATGGTAGAACACCAACAGGTGGATATATACCTTTTTTATGAAGGCCACGATCTAAAACAATCTGTCCTTCTGTGATATAACCAGTTAGATCAGGTATTGGATGAGTTATATCATCATCAGGCATTGTTAGCATTGGAATCTGTGTGATACTTCCTTTTTTACCTTTTATTCTCCCTGCACGCTCATATATCATAGCAAGATCAGTATACATATAACCAGGATATCCGCGACGGCCAGGTACTTCTTCCCTTGCTGCTGATATCTCACGAAGAGCTTCAGCATAATTAGTTAGATCCGTCAATATTACAAGTACTTGCATGTCTTGTTCAAAAGCAAGATACTCAGCACAGGTAAGAGCCATACGTGGAAGAATAATTCTTTCAATAGTTGGATCATCAGCAAGATTTAAAAACATAACAGTACGTTCAAGTGCACCAGTATCTTCAAAATCACGGATAAAAAGATTTGCTTCTTCAGCTGTAATACCCATAGCGCAAAATACAACTGCGAATTTTTCTTCTTTACCAAGAACTTTCGCTTGTCTTGCAATTTGTGCTGCCATCTCATTATGAGGTAGACCAGAACCTGAAAATATTGGTAGTTTCTGACCACGTACAAGAGTGTTTAAACCATCAATTGTTGAAATACCCGTCTGTATGAACTCACGAGGATATTCACGGCTATAAGGATTAATAGGATTACCATTAATATCAATTCTATCATCAGGAATAATTGCTGGTGCATCATCAATTGGATTTCCAGTTCCATCAAAAACACGGCCAAGCATATCCTTACTAACCGAGAGTTTCATTGTTTCACCGATAAAACGAGCAGATGTTTTATCAGTATCAATACCACGAGTACCCTCAAAGACCTGTACTACTGCTTTATCCATAAAAGCTTCAAGAACCTGACCTGTTCTTTCCTCGCCAGAACTCGTTCTAATTTTTACAACCTCGTTATATGCTACATCTTTTATGTTTTCAACAATTATTAGAGGCCCTGCAACCTCAGATATAGATGTATATTCAATGTCATCACTAGCCATAGGTTTTATCTCACCTCCTTGATGAGATTGTCAACTTCTTTTTTCATAATGTCTTCAATTTCTTTGAAACGTTTCTCAAAATCCTTATTTGGAATAGTTTTCATACGAGCAATATTTTCTCTTGTTTTTGCCTCAATTAGATCATCAATATGTACGCCTTTTGATACAGCCTCATCCATTTTCTCTGAAAACAAAATCATCAGACGAAGCATTTCATATTGTTTTTTACTTGGACAAAACGTATCAACATCATGAAAAGCACTCTGTTGCAAAAAGTCTTCTCGAATAATTTTTGCACTTTCAAGAGAAGCTCTTTCTCTAGGTGGTAGTGCATCAGGACCAACAAGTTTTACGATTTCTTGTAGTTCTGATTCTTTCTGAAGTATTTTCATTGCATCACCTCGTAGTTTAATCCAATGTTCACCAATTTCTTTTTTCCACCATGTACCTATTTCACCAAGATGAAGTGAATATGATTTCAACCAGTTTATAGATGGAAAATGACGACGATCAGCAAGATCAGCATCAAGCGCCCAGAATACTTTAACTATGCGAAGAGTGTTTTGAGCAACAGGCTCAGAGAAATCACCGCCTGGTGGGCTTACTGCACCCATTACAGATACTGATCCTTCACGTTTTTTACTCCCAAGAAGTCTAACTCTTCCAGCACGCTCATAAAACTCAGCAAGACGACTTGCAAGATAAGCTGGATATCCTTCTTCACCAGGCATCTCTTCAAGACGCCCTGAGATTTCACGCATAGCTTCAGCAAGACGACTTGTACTATCAGCCATAAGAGCTACATCATAGCCCATATCACGATAATACTCTGCAATTGTAATACCAGTATAAACAGATGCATCACGAGCGGCAACAGGCATATTTGAAGTGTTTGCGATAAGAACAGTTCTATTCATGAGTGGTTCACCAGATTTTGGATCCTCAAGCTCAGGGAATTCTCGAAGTACATCTGTCATTTCATTTCCACGTTCACCACAACCAACATATACAACAACTTGTGCATCACTCCATTTAGCAAGCTGATGTAGAGTAACAGTTTTACCGGTTCCAAATCCACCAGGTATTGCTGCGGTCCCACCTTTTGCAATTGGGAAAAAAGTATCAATAACACGTTGACCAGTTATAAGTGGCATTGTTGGATCATATTTACTTGCAACAGGCCGGGGTTTTCTAACAGGCCATTTCTGAAGCATCTGGAGGCTTATATCACCATCATCAGTAGATACCATTGCGATATCATCAACAATTGTATAATCGCCTTCTTTTTCAACTGATAAAACTTTACCCTTAATATTTTGTGGAACAATTATTTTATGTGTGATTAAGCTTGATTCTTCAACTTCACCGATAATATCACAAGTTTCAACTTTATCACCACATTTTATTATTGGTTTAAAATGCCATTTCTTTTTATGATCAAGTGCATCTGATTCAACACCACGTTTGATGAAATCACCAGTTTGATCATATATATCAGGTAAGGGTCTTTGTATTCCATCATAAATATTTTTTATAAGGCCGGGCCCTAGTTCAACACTTAGAGGCATATCTGTTGAAATAACCTGTTCACCAGGTTTTAGGCCATTAGTATCTTCATATACCTGTATGATAGCATTTTCATTATTAAGCCTGATTATTTCACCTATGAGATTTTCATCTCCGACACGTACAACATCATACATCTTGGCCCCACGCATTTCATCTGCCTCAACGACAGGACCTGATATACGTATTATTTTTCCTTTAATTTCTTTGTTTTTTACCATAACTATCATATGCCTCCAAAAATTTTATATCTTATTTTTATTAACCTCAATTCCTACTGCTTTTTTAATTAGATGTGAAACAAAATCAATATGTTCTTTTTTACGACCATTTTTATCAGGTATTTCTACAACTATTGGAATAGTATTTCTTAGGCGAAATTCCTTTAAACTTTTACCTAGTTTCTCAACGATATCCTCAGATATAAGTATCATACCAATATCTTCTTTTTCAATTAGATGATTCCATATTTTAATATGAGTGTTTTGATCATCTGGAATATAAATTTCTTTAATTCCTGATAGTCTAAGACCCATGGATGTATCCTGATCAACTATTGCTGAAATATTCATCATTATTTTATGCCTCCTCTATTACAATTAGATCTTTAATGATATCCTTTGAGATTCTCTCAGAAATACCTTTTGAAATTATCTTTAAATTCATTATTTCAAATTCTTTAGATATAAGAAAACGAAGTGTAGGTCCTATATTTGTATAGTTCTTCATTGATATTTTAGATACTAAATCAATAAATAAACAATCAAGTGCTGTTTCAAAAATCTGAGTGGATTTATCATTATTATATTTTTCAATATTATCTTTTAAAACATTAAAAAAAGATGTTCCCTCAAGAGCGGATATAATCTGTGAGACACTATCGATTTTAGATAATTCAATATATTTCCATTCAGGTATCTCATTTCCATTATCAATAAATAATTTTTTACAATCTTCTATATTATATCCGTTTTGTTTTGCACGAAGAAGATTTTTAATATTTAAAATATCAATAAATGTTTTTAAAAATTTTTTCTTACCTATATCACATCTATATGGAACCTTAACATTATTTAATCGGTCAATGAAATATTTATCAACATAAGAATCAATTAATAAAAAGTCTATTTTATCCTCTGATATACTATTAACTAGTTTTTCAGATATCCCAAAATTTTTTAAAATATTAGCAAGTTCATCTTTCTTTGAGTCTTTTATTTTTATTACTAATTTCCTGTAATTCTTATTAAAGGTTTTTTCAATTATATCATCATTTATCTCTCTGTTACTTATTTTATGTTTTATCGCTGTTTTTATAAGATGTAAATCTAGTTTTTCAAAATAGATGTTAAAAAAATCTTTCATCTTCTTTGAACTATCATTTTTCATCATAACAAAATTCTGCAATAGATTTTCATCAAGTGATTTCTGGATATCATATACTTTTTCACCTTTTAGATTATAATCTCTATATGTGTTTACTGATTCCTTGAAACTATCAATGTTTTTGTTATCAATTATGCTTTCAATATTTTTTATCTTAATAAATGGGTTTCCAATTGATTCAAACTTTGCATTTGGATAAACAAATTTTAGATAGGTGGAAAAAGGACGTGACATTATTGCTATTGCAAATACTATGATGCCAACTATTAAAATCCACATGTAAATATTATTTGGATCTAATAACTCACTTATCATAGTTTAATCACATACCTATTAATTTTTTTTTTATGAGAAAAGCAGTTTTCCCACCTTATTTCTAATATTTTCTTTTTCTCTTTTTAAAATTGATTTAAAAGTCTGATCAATTATTGTTCTTCCATCCTCTGATTTAACTATTACACCGCCGTTTGAATCAACTGTTCCAACAACTTCTAGGTTTAACTCTCTAGCGATTTCTTTATCATAGGATCTACTTGTTATCACTTTACAGTTTTTTCCAATTTTTTCTTTTGCATCTATTAGAATATTTTTAACTATCTTTCTGTATTCATTTTCAGGAATTGTTGATAGTTTATGTATTGATTTTGTAAAACACTCGTCGATGATTTCTTCTTTTGCAATCATTATCTCTTTTTTTGAATCCTGATTTGCTTTTGAAATCATTATCTTTTTTTGTTTTTCACTATTGTTTTTACCATTATTTTTGATTTTTTCAGCTTCATTTTCAGCTTCTTTTTTTGCTTGTTGAATGATTCTTTTTACCTGTTTTTGTGTTTCTTTTTGAATTTCTTGAATTTCTTTTTTTGAATCTTGTTTTATCTGTTTGATAATATCCTCTGATGACATGTTTTTCATCTGACCATTAAATATTTTTTTATCCAAGGAATTTTAAACCAGTCATTAGAAGTATTCCTACTAGAAGACCAAAAATTGCTATTGTCTCAGGCATAACTGTAAATATAATCCCACGGGCTGCTACATCAGGGTTTCTTCCAACAGCACTTATTGATGAACTAGCGACCATTCCTTGGTTTATAGCTGAAATACCAGTTAGACCTACTGCTAGACCAATCCATATAGCGCCAACACCCATCAGCTGAGTAACTTCTGCTTCACCGCCTAAAAGACCAGCTCCCATCATCAAAAGTATAGCTGTTAAAAGCCCATATACTGACTGCGTCATCGGTAAAACCTGAAGTACAAGTAGTTTACCGAAAAGCTCAGGTTTTTCAGCAGTAACAGCTACAGCTGATGAACCTGCTAATGCAAGACCAATAGCTGATGCTATACCAGCAATTCCAATTGCAATGGCACATCCAAGTATTACCATTGTTTTATTATTTTCACTATTTTCTTCTTGAGCACTTACTATACTTGCAGAAAACATTAATAATACTGCAAGGATAAATACATATTTTGCTGCTTTTCTCATATTTTTCATATATTTTTCTTCCTCCAAGATTTTATTATTCTATTTTTTCATTTTTTCCAATTTTTGTATACATCCTTTTTAGTTTAAATGGTGAAAACTTGTTTCCACCGCCTTCATAGAATCTATTAAAAAATTCGACATATTGAAGCCTTAGTGAATGAACCCCTGCTCCAAGAGCAGAAAGCCCTAGGTTTACAACATGAAGAATGATTAATAGAATTATTGTAATCACAATGCCTGCATATGGTATCATCTCACCTAGAAGTGTTGATACCTCATTAAAAGCTAAAGCCATACCAGCTGTTGCAAGACCAAGAGCTAGTAGTCTTGCATAAGATAGCCAGTCGCCAACATAACCTGTTATATCAAAAAATCCTATTGGTCCTTTTGCAATAAAAAGCTGTATTATTCCAACGATGATCAAAACAGCTGAAATATAAAAAAACATTCCGCTGATTTCCCACCCTAGTATAAATTTTCCAATTAATGAACCGCCGCCTATTTGAAGTGGCACCCAGCAGAAACGTTCTGTAAGCATTTCTTTGTATTTTTTCTGCCTTGCTGATTGTATTATGCCAAGGATTACACCTATGTTTAGATGAATGAGACCTAGGATAAGTGCAACAGTTAAAATAATCAATGGATCACGAAGTGAATCAACAGGGAAATTAATGCCAAACAGATTAAAATTATATAGATAAGATGTTGACTCTTTTCCAATTAAAATCATATGGAAGAAATTTCCAAAAATACTATAAGTTAAAAATCCAACAATTGTAGTTATTATACCCATCCATATACCCATAAAAGACCAAGCACGAATTGTGTCACTTATTTTTGAGAATTTAATATAACCAAATAATGATAATGCTAGTAAAATAATGCCATATCCTGCATCACCAAGCATTATTCCAAAAAATAAAACAAAAAATATTCCCATTATGATAGTTGGGTTTATTTCATTATATTTCGGAGTTGCAAACATTTCAAGAAGACCTTTAAAACCATCCGCCCAAGATGGAACTTTCATATGTGTTGGAGGGTTGTCAGGATTTGCTGATGGGGTTTTAAAATTCATTATAATTCTATCATCAGTAGTTTTTCTAAGGATTTTTTTTAGTTTTTCAACGTTTTCTTCTAAAACCCATCCTTTAATTATATAGGTTTTTTTTGTTTTTAAAAAATTCTTTTGAATTTCTCCTCTGTTTTTTTCAATATTAATTTCTTCTCTTAATGCAAGAAGATCGTTGAGTTGATTTTTTGAATATTTTCTAAGATTTTTAATCATCTCTTTTTTTTCTTTTTGAAGATTTTTTTTATCATTTATTAGTTTCTGTAAAAGATCCTTGATATATACTTGTTCATCTTCAAAAAATATTTCTTCATAGTTTTCCCTGCATATATTATATATTTTTTGTTTTTCACTTATATAACCAGTTATTATTACAGACCATCGTGGTTTTTTCCCAAAATCAATTTGTTTTGAATATAATACTACTTTGTCAAGTTTTTTCAATTTTTGTTTTAAATAAAAAATATCATCTGTTAAACCAATTTTTGTTATAAGATATTTTGATTCACCTAGATTTGATAAGTTTAAATTAAAATCTTTGAAATATGATAATTGTTTTAATTTTGTGTTAATATTTCCTATTTCTTCTTTTATTTTGCTTATTTTTCCTTCATTATCAAGTATATTTTTTTCAATATCTCCAAGGATCCCTTCTGCATATGAATATAGTTCATCAAGGTTGCTCTCATCAATTGATTTTTTCTCAATTATTTCTGGATTTAAAATAGATTTTATGCCAGTTTTTTTTTGCTTATTTTTTTTTAATATATCAATTATCCTTGTAAGTCTAAGTTCATAATTGGAACATACCTCTGCTTCAGGGTTCATCTCAGCAGTGGTTATATAATCATCTTCTTTTTTTTCTTCTTTTGATATGTCAATTATTTCTAAAAAACCTGTTTCATGAAGTTTTTTTACAACATCATCTAAATTATTTTGATGAATAATTATTCTTGTTTTTTTCATTGAAGCAGGAAATAACAGTTTTTTTATTCCCCCTTTCCAACTTCTTTAATTATAAGATTAACGGCATCATCGATTTTTTTCTCTGATTCATCCTTGATTTTTTTTATTTCTTTTTTTGTATTATTTTTTATTTTCTGGATTTCTTTTTCAGCTTCATCTGTTGCTTCTTTTATTTTTTTTTCGCAATATTTTTCTGCTTTTTTTATAATTTTTTGTTTTTCTATTTCTGCATCTTTTCTTGCTTTTTCAATATTTTTTTCTGATTTTTTTTCTTCTTCTTCAATCATTTTTATAGATTCTTGTTCTGCTTTTTTGATTTCTTCTAATGATTTAGATTGCATTTCAGAAAAGCCGTATATTTAAACTCTTTATAAAGTTTAATGTTAACATATAAATAATAAAGAAAAGTAAAATTTTTTTTTTATATTCCCCAGAATTTATCTGTTTTTCTTTTAATTTCAAAAATTTTATTTAAAACATCTTTTTCATCAGCATTTAAAACATCAAGTTCTTTTAGTTTTTTAGCATCACTAGCGGATATATCAGTAATCATTATGTCTCCTCCTTTTATCTGTCTTCCAACAGTTATCCCCTCAATAGATATTGCTACTTCTTGACCTTGTATAGCTTCATCAACTGTTTTATTTTCACTTTGTATGCTTTTAATTCTTCCAACAGATTTGCCATCATCTTTCATAAGTTTCATATCACTTCTAATCCTGCCGCTAAGAATTCTTACGCCAATAACCGCGGGATGGCTGACTCTGAAAATATATTCTGGTAGGAACTTTACCATACCTGGGTGTGTGTAATCTTCCCTTCTTGATTTCTCCATCTCTGCTTTTTTTAAACTGAGCCATTCATCATAGTTTTCCATTATTGTATAAATAACATCTTCATGAAATAATGTTATATCTGTGTTGGACATCTCATCTTTTGCTTCAGGTAATAGTTTTACATTAAATGCAAAAATTATTTTATTTAAAGGATCAAGAGTTGCGTCAGCTTCAGTTATATCTCTTTTTGAAATATTGCCTATCTCTGCTTTTCTAATCTTAATTCCTTTTTCACGTGATTCTTTGATTAATGCCTCAAGTGATCCTATAGTATCAGCTTTTATTAATATTCCTTCTTCATCAAGTTCAAGATCTATTTTTGTCTGTTTTTTAATTTCATTAATAATTTCATCAATATTTTCAGTTGCAACACGTATTGGAGCACCAGGTATTACTCCTTCAAGATCAGGGGAGCTTATCTTTATTCCAGATGCAGCATATACTTCATCTACACTATCAAAACGTTCTCTTGGATCACGTATTTCATCAAGTGGCTTTGGTTTTAAAAGAGCTCTAATATTCCTAATAATTGGTTCATTATTTGTACCTATCACAATTTTATCAGAACTTTTAATTTTCCCGTTATAAATAATTGCATCAATGGTAGTTCCAAGACCTGTTTCTTCTTTAACTTCTAATACACTACCGATACCTGGACCTGATTCAATATGTAGTTTTTCTTCAAGAAAACGCTGTGCAAGACCAACAAGAATCATCAGTAGTTCTTCTACGCCTTCACCTGTTTTAGCTGAAATTGGTACAATTCCAATGGTTTTACTAAAATCCTTTATATTGCTATATAAATCAGAATTAAGTTTCTGTTCAGATATAGTCCCAATTATATCATATAATCTTTCTTCAAACAAGGTTTTTACTTTAACACGTTGATTATTAATCCTTTGTATAGCATTACCATTTGTTTTTTGCCAGCCAGTTATCGCATCTATCTTATTTGCAGCTACAATAAAAGGAGTTTTAAACTGTTTTAAAATCTTTATTGATTCATAAGTTTGTGGTTTAAAACCCTCTGTTATATCTACAATAAGAATAGCAATATCAGCAAGAGATCCACCACGTGTTCTAAGAGTTGTAAAAGCATGATGGCCAGGTGTATCAATAAATAAAAGACCCGGTAGAGAAAATTTTTTGTTTTTAAGAAGATCGCCACAAACCTTATATATTGA
>Ga0272441_10003481_pt1 | contig 29864 bp, 24 predicted proteins | sample SSMProp6N_FD_193582 | JGI IMG/M metagenome (GOLD analysis project Ga0272441, IMG submission 193582) | Marine sediment archaeal communities from Little Sippewissett salt marsh, Falmouth, MA, United States - SSM-Prop-6N | ecosystem: Environmental > Aquatic > Marine > Wetlands > Sediment ... | reverse complement strand
GGATAAGCATCTGAAATGAAGATTTCAATTGAAGTAAGAGCCGTCCAACCTGCGCGTGCAGCCGACCTGGCCTTCGGATTTGGGTCTTCGTTGGTATGTTCTTCTGTGCTGGAATAAGTATAATGTACTGAATCCTGCACAGTCAGTCAGTCGGCAAATACACAAATCGTTGGGCAGCTCTACGAAAGGGAAAAAATGGAAGAAAAAAAGTGTGTGCCTTATCAAAGAAAATTTTTGTATCTGATAATTACAATCCCTATGATTATTCTGTATGTGTTTACTGCCATCTGCCTTTGGAAAGTCAATATAACGGTGTTTGCTATCTATGTTCTTTTGTTCGTGTTTGTAGCGTTCTTCATGAGTTATGTTTGTGTGTATTGGGAGTGTCCGTATGTTGGGAAATTTGCACCCTGTGTGGGCGGATTTTGTCTTCCATCCAGTCAAATAGCCCGGTTGTTCAAGAATACGAAAAGATCAGAAACCCGATACAACATCTTTCTAAACCTTGCATACGTATGTTTCTTTGGGATTTTACTGTTTCCGACATATTTTTTATATATGCAAAACATCTTCTATTTGTTCGTGTACACTGGAATCGTAATTGTCTATCTGGTGTTGTTTAATTTATTCATTTGTCCGGTGTGCGCCACAAGACATATTTGTCCGGGCGGACAAATGGCAGTGAAAATAAGGAAGAAGCTTGAGAAAAATGAATAAAAAGACAAAAATAGGGATCATCATTTGTGATCGGTACCATAATTGTGCAGGGGGAAAATGTTTTAGAGCGATGAAAAACAGAGAAGGTGCATTCAGTATCTACACGGATACAGAGCTGGAATTGGTAGGGTACACGACCTGTGATGGCTGTCCGGGAGGCAACATAGAATATGCGGGGGAAGAAATGGTGAAGAATGGAGCAGAAGCAATCCATTTAGCGACGGGTTTTATTGTTGGTTATCCCCCCTGCCCCTATATACAAACGTTTAGAGCTTTTCTCGAAGAGCAATATGGTATCAGAGTAGTAGTGGGAACCCATCCAATACCAGAGAAATATCTAAAAATGCACACTACATTGGGAACCTGGACTGATACTGCGTGGCAGCCGCTCCTTGAGCCAACAATGGCAGATGAAGATACAAGACTTGCTTACAATTAACGAAAGCAGAATAATCTGCCCAATTCTGCGTACGCAGCCGACTCGCGTCCCATTTGGCAGTGAAGATTCAAATACTTGTGATAGCTAAAGGAAGGTTTTGAACAACAAACAAACCTTCGCGCCATATTTGTACAGCACAAAGATACTCATCACTACTCTCCTGGGTTTGATTTTGATGGGGACTATGCTTCTTATTGTGCTTCAACCCATTTGGTCAATCCCCTCCTGGGCATAATATACAACTCTAACGGTCCTGATTGCTGCAGTATTAATTTCTTCACGTTATCTGTCTACAAGACCTGCGAAAATTCAAATCAGAGATAGAACGATCAGCATTAAACAGAGTGTGAAAGCTGAAAAGATAATACCCGTAAAGGATATCAGCGCTTATACATATTACGAAGAGATAAGCCTCTATAGTCTGAAAATCTCATTACGATAAAAAGAGACACTATCGATTATCAGTTTCAAATGGAATGACAATTCCGGTTTTCAATCGTTTTTCAAGCAATTCGAAATATTGATGAAAACAATCGAAAAGAAGACTGAAGCAGAGCCTGTGATAAGATCGGAAACATTTTACAGGTCGCGAGCCGAGATTTTTATCACTCTCGTCTAATTAATACTCTATGGCTCTTTAGCAATTCTCCTCTCCATCAGGCATAACTTTGCCTCCTGGAATCCAGTAGGAGTATATTATTTCTGGGTAATACCTGGAGCGTTTTTTATCAAGATGTGGAAAGCACAGCTTCTCTCCAGCATTCTCCACAAGAGATGCCTAAACTCAGGGTTGATACTCGTACGCACCGATATCATATCCTTCTCCGGCCGGCCTCGGATTTCCTTCCAGATCGGTATCAAGCTCCACCTCAACTCCTGCATCGATACAGGGAGAGGTATCAGATAAATGGTAATCCACAGTATTTTCAAATCCGGGGGCAGCAAATAGATTTTCGGATCCCGGCTGCTCGATAGGCCAATCCTCATAAATCAACAGGCTGTGAGCCTCTACCTGGCTGAAGGAATCAAAAAGATAGATCTTGCTGTGATCGAGAATGGTATTCGTTATATAAATGCTGGAATTCTCCATGATGAAAATTCCCCTTGACTCACCTGCACTGTCGTCATCTCCGCCCTTGCGATTATCGACCATGGTATTGTTGATAATTTCAGCTTCGGCGATGCCCACAAAGATACCTCCGCCTACATTTCGGGCAATCACGTTGTTAATTATCAGCGGCTGGCTGTCGAAGATGATCGAAATGCCGCCTCCCAGGTTATCGAGGATACGGTTACCTTCTATTGTAATAATCGCAAAATCATCCAGGCTGATCGTTCCCCTCATCTCGGCTTCATTCCCTACAAAGGTATTGCCCTTGATTTGGCCAGCACTGTAATGTTCTATCTGAATGGCTGACCCGTACCCGGTTGTTCTGTTATTACTGAAGGTGTTCCCGGTAATTACAGGGGATGAAAAATATGCATAGAGTCCCGCCCCGATGCCGCCAGAATTTTGATCGAACAGGTTACCTTCCACTACCGGAGAGGCATAATAGATCTGCAATCCGCTTCTTCCATGATTATCCCTGATTTCATTTCCCACGATCCTGGGGGAGCCTGTTTTACTGATGAAGATCGCCCCATTAAAACTATTACATTCAGCAATGATGTTCCCGGTGAGTGTGGGTTCAGCTCCTTCGAGTATCTGGATTGCAGGAAAGTCACCGGTATTCGTGATAAAAAAGCCTTCCAGCTCAGCATGGGTAGATTCATTCCCCCTGAATACGACCGTCGGACCATTGGAAGCTGTAATGACAGTCGATTCGACAATCTCCGGATCGTCGGGATCCGTACTGATGACTTGGATTGCTTTCCCTAAGAAATCCAGCTGCTCCTCGTAGATTCCTGGCGAGACAATAATACTGTCACCCTCAGCTGATGCTGAAATAGCCTCCTGGATAGTAGCAAAATCTTCGGGTACGCTTAGAGTCATTCTGCTGAAAGGAGCTTCATCTACATCTGAAAAGCCGTATCCAAAAGAAAGCTTACCGACAATCATGTTGTAATCCGGGATCTCATGCTCGATATCGATTTGATCCGTAGTAAGAATACTGGAGCCTGTATCCATCCGAACTGCCGGCGAATCAGCAGCATAGATATTGTTGCCTGACAGAACAGGATTTGAACTCATGCCGATAAGAATCCCATCCGCCAGCCATCCCGTATTCTGGCGAAACTCATTTCCAACAATCACCGGGTGTGAGCCCAGAACCACTCCCATCCCTCCCCCCTCATTGTTCTTTATTACATTTCCCCGTATCTCAGGATAGGAGCCGTTTGTAACCATGACGCCCCCGGGGATAGACAAAGAGTGCCCCATATTTTGAGTTACAGGCTGGCCGTCCAGATATTTTTCGATATGTTCCTCACTGAAATCGTATCCATCCATATTCCCGGAGATTAAATTACCTTCCAGAATGCCAGAAGAGCCATTGATGAACTCGATGCCGCCGGCATCCATGGTGATATTCTCCGTAATCAGGTTGTTTTGAATCACAGGTGACGCGCCATCCTTCACCTGAATTCCCCCCGCCCTTTCGGAGGCAATATTTTGGGAGATAACATTGTTCAGGATATGAGGAGATGCCTGGCTTCCCTCTATATAGATCCCTCCTCCAAAGGTCGCCCCATTCCCGGTGATGATGCAGTGGGAAATCACCGGGCTTGCGTTTCGAATGACTATACCGCCGCCGAAAGGAAAATTTTCGGGATTTGATCCCTGTGATCGTCCGACACCGTTGGTTATCGCAAAACCATGAAGGACAGCTTCGGATGTTTCCCCATTTGCAAAAGTAACAGTACTGCCGGCTCTTCCCGCATCGATAATCGTTTCCCCAGGGCCTTCTTCACTGGAAACTACAATATTTTTCCCGAGGAAATCGATCTGCTCCATATAATGACCTGGGACTGCCAGGATCAGGTCGCCATCACCCGCAGCCTTGATGCCTTCCTGAATCGTGGCATAATCCGCCGGTATCCGGATGACCTGCCCGCCGCTCTCTGGGGCGTACGGCTCATATGCAGGAATCTCCGGTTCCGGAATAATAAATGGCGTTGGTGTTTGTGTCGGCTCTTCCGCTTCCTCAGGCGTTTCCGTGGACTGTGGGGTGACGACTTCAGAGAGATTGGTTGGAAGTGGTGTACTAACAACTGAAGTATCGGTACAACCAGCCATAAGAAATGTCACGGCAGCAAATAATTGAATATTCCGTTTTACGAATTGGACTGCAGACATATATCCCTCCTGGTGAACACAATTACCTGATTTTCCTATTTTACACCTCAATGCAGCTCCATTTACTTGTAAAGGACAGTAGAAAAGCCTTAAAAGGGATAAATCTGGTTTAATTAGTTGTATTATAAGGCGCGCTCAGGATTACCCCATTAAATCACCCGTTTTAGGTATGACACCGGGACCAGATACCTTTAGGATAGCTTAACAGATCTGATTTATTTCGATAGTAATAACAGGAGAAACTAAATGGCAAACACTGAAAGAATTTCAACTGAACAAAGTCGTATCCACTGGCTGGACAATCTTAGGACCGTCGTCATTGCCCTGGTGGTCCTGTACCATGTCGGGGGTGTCTATGAAGCCGCCGGCTTGTGGGGCTGGTTCTGGATCGTAGATGATCCGGACACCTTTACAGCTGCAGGCATTATCGGTATTGCTTTTGATATTTTCGTCATGCCGTCAATCTTTTTCATTTCTGGTTATCTGGCTCCAGCTTCCCTGAAACACAGGACCAGCTGGGAGTTTGTCAAAACCAAAGCCCGGCGGCTTTTGATACCCTGGAGTATTGCTGTCCTGACGCTGATCCCGCTGTACAAGATCATATTCCTGTACTCACGCGGCTTGCCCCAGGAAAACTGGTCAACCTATTTCCACATCACCAATCCAAACAGCCAGAACTGGCTCTGGTTCATGCCCCTGCTTTTTACCTTCAGCCTCGGTTATTTGTTGTTGGATCGAATCGGAGTACGTTTTCAAAAGATCCAACTGTCCTGGGCAGCCGCAGCTGGTTTCTTTCTCAGCCTTGGGTTCAGCTATTTGATTGGTGGAACCCTGGGTTTCCGCAGCTGGACACTGACACCGCTGATCGATTTTGAGAACGAACGCCTGCTGGCAAATTTCCTGTTCTTCCTTGTTGGAGCTCTCTGCTATCACAAGAAACTGTTTGAGAGAGACTCCGGGAAGAATACGCTCTACATCGTCGCCAATGCCGCAGCCTGGCTGCCTGTTACCGGGCATATTTTCGCCCGATTGTGGCCGTTCTTTGTCCCCGGTTTTACTGTTACACCACTGTACCGAATTATCTGGTTCGCAAGCCTTCATCTTTCCTCTCTGGTAATGGTGTATGTTCTTGTTGAGACATTCCGGCGGTATCTGGATAAAACCGGCGCAACATGGGCTGAGTTAAATAGGAACTCTTTTGGTGTATACATCATCCATGTAGTAATAATAGGAGTATTCGGTACTATACTTCTCGGCCTGAGCATACAACCCGTGCTTAAATACATCCTGCTGTTTCTGCTTACATATGCCGGCAGCAATGCAGCAGTCTCGCTATATCGATCTTTGAAAAACCTCACTGTGAAAAAAGCCGTGCAGGAAAAGCCTGCCCGATAAGACTCATCAGGAACCTTTAGCATACAGCCTGATTCTGAAACTGCGCGATCTTGGTGTAACGCTTGAGTCAACATCGTATGGAGAATTCCTGATCGAGGAAAATACTCAATAAAGGAACACTTCATCAGATACAGATGACAAAAAACCGCCCGAAAAATCCGGGCGGTTTCATATTTTGTATTTATGACTAACAATCTCTTTTTAGAAGCTTCTGCAAATTCTTGAAACCCGTCTATCTACCGGATATGTTACCTTCTGCTACCCGCCTCCAACAGTAATCGTGAAATCCTCGAAATCACCTGCGGTACCGGTTGAATCGGGGTTGCCGGTTGCGTACCAGTCGTCAGTCAGCAGCACACGCAGTGTAAATGTACCGACATCAGTGTAGAGCGCACCCGGACTGAACGTAACAGTACGTGTGGCACCGGGAGCCATATCCGGCAGCGGCTCATACCCGGCTGGATTTGGAGGACCCCAACCGTAGTGCGGGATCAATACCAGCTCATACCCGCTGGCGGTCGCGTCGCCCTTGTTCTTGATGCTAATAGTCGGCACCACCCAGTCGTCCACAGCTGGAGAGGATGTGCTCAGTGAAACGTTTGTGATCACCATGTTGGCTTCAAGTACCGGTGCCGGTCCGACTTCAATGAGAATATCCTCGAAATCACCGGCTGTGCCGGTTGAATCCGGGTCGCCAAGGGTATACCAGTCATCCGTCAGCAGCACTCGCATTGTAGAATATCCCTCATCAGGATACTGAGCGCCAGGATTGAAAATGACATTGTACGTATCGCCAGGAGCAAGATCCGGAATTGTCTCATAGCCGGCTGGATTGGGAGGGCCCCAACCGTAATGCGGGATAAGCACAAGCTCGTAGCCGCTGGCTGTCGCATCGCCCTGATTCTCGATGGTAACATTGGCGATAACCCACCCCCCGGCAGTCGGTGTAGCTGTGCTAACATCCACATTGGTAATCACCATGTTGGCTTCTGGCGCTGCGCTGACAGTAATGATGATGTCTTCGAAATCACCGGCTGTACCGGTTGAATCCGGATCGCCAAGGTCATACCAGTCATCGGTCACGAGCACACGCAGGGTAAAGATGCCCTCGTCGGGGTACAGCACACCCGGGGTGAAATCGACTGTATGGCTGGCACCGGGCGCAAGGTCAGGCAGTGTCTCATAGCCGGCTGGATTGGGTGGGCCTTCCCCATAGTGTGGGATCAACACAAGTTCATATCCACTTGCAGTTTCATCGCCCTGATTTTCGACGGTTACAACCGGAATCACCCAGCCGCCAGCCTCAGGAGAGGTGGTATCCAGTGTAACGTCAGTGATAACCAGATTGACGCCGACAGGGCTGTCCGTGGATTCCGGTTCGCTTGTCGGAGCTGTCTCCTCTGTTGCTTCCGGCTCTGGCGTTGTGGTATCTGTTCTCGAACCGCATGCCATGCTGGCGATCAGCATTGTTGCCAGAACGAGCGTCAACACGAAAATTCCCTTGTGTGCCGTTTTCATAAGAAACCCCTCTCCGGTAAAGAATTGACTTGGTACATATGGTAAAGAATATAGTGAATTCAAATAAGATGATGGTATTGTTAAGCCGATTATACGATATTATGTCTGCTTCCGCATCACACAGGTTAATCCAAGCATGGAAAGGAAGCTGTGATAGTAGACTTTTATGTCCTGTTCATATGTATTCCGGAATTAATCTACAAATCATGGAAACAGGTGTACATTTAAAGCAGATCCTGTTCCGGGCAAGAACGAAATTGGGGAATTTTGTACTCAGGAATCACTTCAGTATCAACTCAAAAACCAGACAGTCTTTTCAAAAATAAAGTAATAGAATAAGTGAGGAGGTTCTTATGGGCTTCTTCGGATATGGGAAATCCTTCCCGGAAAATTGGCGGGATTACCTGTGGGGCCGCAATCCTGGCTGCCTTATTGTTGTGGCAGTCATCATCATGTTGTTGGTGCTGGCAATCCCGTTTATACCAGGAAAAACAACCGTTTTTTCTCCAGGCCAGAGAGAAAGTGCGTGGAACGCCTGTATAACGTATATTGAGCAGGAAGAAAGTGTTTCAGCATCCGGGGCTGAAGCTTACACCCCTGCCAAGGTTACACTTAGTGGCAAAGTTGTCTACCAGGTGGACATTCATTATAAATCGGACAATCTTTTCTACATGTGTATCGTAGTTAATACTATAGATGAAGATTGGCAGGTACAGAGTCTGGAAATGAAATAACCATATGAGGCGTTCTCCAAATAGCGGCCAGTTTTTATCAATTTGCGGAATGATTGCACTACTCCTGTTTATCTTCGCGGCTGTTCTCAGTGGTGTTTTACACCCCGGATTTAGTCATTTCTCGAATACCGTGAGTGAACTTTTCTCTCCCGGAGCACCAGACAGATTTCTTTTTTCCTCGCTCCATACATTGTTTGCTGTTCTCCTGGTTCTGCTTGGTGTTGGAATAATGAAGTGCGTACTCAACTATGAAACCTTAAGGAAAACGGGCATCCTTGGGGCATCTGCCTTCATTGCGATGAGTCTCCTGAATATCCTGACAGCATTTTGAAAGATATATAGAACAGGAAATAATGAACATGGGCGAATGGAATGAAGAAGTAAGACACTTCATGGCATACTGGTTTACCGGCCTGATAAAAGGGCTCAAAAGCCTCAACGAGCCTGAACGAAAGGTCATCCTTCGTGAATGCGGGAAATCATGTGCTGAATCCTGTACCACTGAGATTTTTCTGGAAGCCAGGAGACAAAGCACAGATATGATTGGTTTTCTTTCAAATCTGGCAGACAGCTTTCCAGAAGCGAGGTATGAGCAGATTGCTCCGGACACAATCAGGGTGCATTATACGTATTGTGCCTGTGACCTGGTGCAGTGCGGATTGGCTGAAGATCCGTTGATATGTGAGTGCTCGGCGTTCAATTTGCAGGAGAATTTCGAAGGAGCATTGGAAATTTCTGTACGTGTTACACTCGAGCGCTCGATACTTGAAGGTGCGCCTGAGTGTGTTTTATTGGTTTCACTGGAGAATCAGCCGGAAGAAGAATGAGTACGCGTACATATCTGGAACAATCTAGCTATCTGAACCTGCTGGTGCTGCAGCCTGCAGAGTCAGACAGAAAAATAGTTATACAATCTGGCTGCTCTCCGGCTCCATATCCCGGGAGGATAAGCTTCCCGTTGTATAAAGTCCAAGTTTCAGGCACAGTTTAGCAGTTCCCAGAACACATACGAACATAATCACAGCACTCTCCAGGAAACAGTCGAACAAAGGAACTGAATCCAGACCGGTGAGTTCTGTAAACAGATTCCATAGACCATACGCTGAAAAATAGAGCAGGAGTGAAATCAGTACACGGGCAGTACGTTTGATCCACGAGCCATCATCGGCTGGAAGATCCCCTAGCGCAAGTATCATATACGCACTGTTCAACCCTAACAGAAACCCGCTGAATTTTCCCAATACTTCGGGGAACAGTACACCCAATGTAAATGGGATTCCAAACCAGAAAGCATAATATACCAGTTTGGGGAAAAGGCGGGATAGTGTAACACTTGCCAACGGCTGCACCATAAAACCCCAGCAGCGCGTTACAAGATATACGGCACTTATAATTATCACGCTTAAAAGAATGCCGCCAAGCACATCCCCGAGAAAATGCCGTCCCAGGAACATACGCGACAACGCAACAAGCACTGAAATCCCTGCTGCCAGCCAGTACAGGAACTTCTTTTGAAACAATAAGGCCAGCCCTCCCCACAAAGCAACCACAGATGACACATGGCCGGATGGAAAACCCCATTCCTTATTATTGGCGCTGCGAAATCCTGCCAGTACTTCCGAATCTATCCCCCCGAAAAACGTTTCCGATCCCTGACTGGTAAAAGGCGTATGGTCAAATTCATTATGCTGGAGATTCTTTATACTGCCATGAACATAAGTCGGGCGCGGCAAATTAAACAATTGTTTCAAGCCATCGGTGAGAATCCCCGTCCACATAAAAAGCTGAACCAGGAGCATACCCTTGCGAAAACTGACGCCAAAAAGGATCAGCATAAGAATTCCGGCTTGATATTTATCATCTCCCAGAGTCGTAATGGCGTTCATGATGATTATCAGGCCGTCAGTGGCCCAGGACTGCAAATAAAGGATTATGTCTGCTTGAAACATCGAATTCTCTCCAGGTTGAATTTCCACCCTCAAGGGACTGATTCCAATCTGCTTTTGGCATCCGGAACCATGCGTCAGTGTCTTAGCTTGAATGTCACGATCATGAGTGTTAGCGTGTTTGGCTTATACACCATTCGCTGTGGATAGTATTGTGGTTCCTGGCTGATTAGACCTGACTGGCCCAGGAAAGTTTCAAAGTTTCCGATACGGAGGGTCAATTCATTTCCTGCATTCTGGTATTCTGACCAAACCGCGTGGGGGGAAACAGGATGCTGCCTATTCATCCTCTATCTCATTCTCTCTGTCTTTTTTATGAGAAAGGATATTTTTTTAAATACTCTTACAATCTCAATTTATTATCGCATGACCGGTTTATTTGCCAAAGAGGTTTTCCAACCTGTCCCAGCTGCCCGGTTGCTTCAGATATAACTACCAACGATACCAGCCTGAACAGTCATGTAAATCTGTTAATTATTTAATTCAGAGGCATGTAAATCAGGGATCAATACACGGCATTTCCAGGATCGAAGCCTGAATGGATTGAATAATCTGAAGTATTTCACAAATGCGCTGCAGAATGTAGCGGGAATTTTTCCGACAATACCACTCAAATATTTCCAATTTTCACAGGTATTATATAATTCACAAGTATAACTATCATCGGTCCATCTTAAAAAGCTGCGGTAAATAGAGATTTGTGCGATCAAAATGCAGGTTTGCCGGTAGTCGTTTAGCAATTCAATCTTGTTGCTTTATCCAACTAAAGGAGAAAAATAATGGATAAGAAAACGCAAAAACAAATGGCAATAATGGTAGATGCTCTTCAACCTCACTGCGATGAAGAAATCATTGCCGCTATAACCTGCAGCCACGCTGGCTCTATAAGTTCGGTGCTGGTTTCAAAGTTTATGGGCGGTGCCGGAGGAGGTACAAAAACCAGCAATCTTCCCAACCCTGTTTTTATTGGTGTAGGATCTGACACGATATACGCTTTTAAATATGCTCCCAGGGGATTCAAATTCAAGATCAAGAAAGAGGTGGCACGTTGGCCCAGGAGTGATATCAGCGTCTCTGCTGAGCTTACAAAAACAATGGCAACCTTTGTCATGACAACCGGGGCAGGTGAAAGCTACGCTCTTGAATTCTCGATCATGATGGGCGGGAAGGAACTTGGAATTATGTTCCTCCAGGCTATAGGTGCATCGCTGTAATAGGGTTTCCCGATCAATCGAGTATACAGAATTTATTCCGGCCTGATGTGGAGATCTGTATTCAGTTTGCTTCTGTTGAGATTCAGAGCTCTTTGTGAAAAAATCGAGGCCAGGGTTTTCAAGAAGGCATTTTGGTTAGCTTTAGATACAGAAGGCGGATGGACCTTTCACTGCGGTGATGCCTGTGTCCGGGAGAGCCAGATCGATCCTGAAGAACCGCGAGATCCCTTTCCTCTTCCGGTCCGGCTTATATCACAACAGCTTTGTCCTGATAAGACAATCCGAAGTATCCGTGAGCTGCGAAGGGAGCACGGCGTCCAGATCGCCAAGTTTTGCTCTCATAATCCGATCGAATATGCCAGGCTGCGGGGGATATCTGTGGAAGAGGCTGTGGGGATGAGCGGTGAAAGATAACTTCCTGCCTGTAAAATTTCACCATGGTTATTAACTGTTGTATAAAGTAGTACGAAGCATCTGACATTTTATGACAGCGTGTAACATCGATAATTAAGCGGAATATTAAACCATGTATTTCAATTCATTTGATGATGAGATACTAATCGAAATACTTCAAGGTTGGCTCGATGAAGATGGAGAGGTATTCATCGATATATACATCCCAAAAAGTGGAAGTGGAACATCGAGATCTGTTATTAAATCAATTGATGCATATAAAGAGTCATCAATAGACAAACTTCGAAGTGGCTCTACTGTCGAAATTCTAAAAGCAAGCCTATATCCAATGGAAGGGATTATTGATGATGCCTTTATCAAAATGGTAATGGGGAAAACTGTTGAAGGTAGTTGGTATGAAATGCATCTAATGGATTCTGATGAATACGGCCGCTGTGTTGTCGAAGAAATAGGATCGCTCAATGATATGAGATTCTACCTTGAGGAAAACCACGACACCCGGGTTCGAATAGGACCATTTGTACATGTTCCTTCAAAGTTCGAAGAAATTGCTGCCATGGAAATTATTATCTCATTTGATATTGGATAACTGTTTCTCTTATTTCCATACAACCATATTTATAAGCAATAGACAGTAGTATCGTCTGTATTAAAAATAAATTCCAAGAATCTACGAAGGCATACATGGGAGATAAATATTCTATAGACATCCCCGAAAGAATCGAAACGGAGCGGTTGTATTTACGTACCTACAGGACAGGAGACGGCCCCATGTATTATGCTGCAAGCATACGAAATAAGGACCATCTGGCCGAATTCGAAACCGGCAATGTGCTGATGTCCCTTAAAAACGAAGAACATGCAGAAGCGGTTGCTCGGGAACTGGCTGCAGAGTGGGCTGCCCGAAATTGTTTCTTCATCGGTATATTTGATAAAGACAGCGATGAATGGGCCGGGCAGGTATACGTAGGGCCGACTGATTGGGGGCTGCCGGAATTCACAATTGGATTTGTTGCCGATGTCCGCTACGAAGGGAAAGGATACATCTCTGAAGCTGTCCAGCGTGTATTGAAAATGCTGTTTGAAGATGTGGGCGCACACAGGATCAAAAGCGCCTGTAATGAAGACAACATTCGAAGCGCCAGGCTCCTCGAACGGAACGGGTTCAGAAAAGAAGGACACCTTCTGGAAAACCGGAGGAATGCCGACGGTTCATTTCACGGGGACTTCCTGTATGCCATGCTGCGGCGAGAGTATGTGAATAGGTTCTCAACAGCCGAAGAGACTTCATCTTGATAAAATTCATCATGATCTGCAAGCCTGAAACAACAGGGTTACAAACAATCGAAAAAATGTTGGCAAAGGCCGCTCTTAGTATGGTTTCTCAACAATCAAACCAGGATTGATCTTGGAAGACCATCCTTTTTTTGGAAAGCCTTTCTCATGACCATAAACCAGATAAGGCAACGCTTGCGTGATTTCATACATTCATCCGAAAAGGTAACCGTCCTTACCGGGGCGGGTATTTCTGCTGAAAGCGGCATTCCCACGTTCCGGGGACCAGAAGGGTTCTGGACGGTTGGATCGAGAGAATACCACCCGCAGGAAATGGCTACCTTCGAGATGTTTACCCGGCAGCCTTTCGAGGTCTGGAAATGGTACCTGTACCGGATCGGTATCTGTGCGAAAGCAGAGCCCAACAGCGGCCATCTCGCAGTTTCACAATTGGAAGAATTGTTTACTGACAATTTCACACTGATTACCCAGAACGTGGACAATCTCCATCTGCGCGCGGGAAACAGCCCTGACAGAACTTACCAGATACACGGAAACATCTTCTTTACCAGGTGTATGGGTGAATGCGCCGGCAGGATCCAATCGCTGCCTGAGGGGCTGCATGCGAAGAAAAAAGGAGAGGTCCTCACCGAAAAAGAGAAACAGCTGCTCCACTGCCCCCGGTGCGGCAAGCTGCTGCGTCCCCACGTGCTCTGGTTCGATGAGACTTACAACGAGGAATATTACCGTTTTCACAGCTCGATTCAAACCGCATCGCAGACTGATCTCCTTTTGATTGTTGGCACATCCGGCACCACAAATTTACCCAACCAGGTTGCCTGGCAGGTGTATCAGAATGGTGGAACGATTTTCGACATAAACATTGACAGGAATCCCTTTTCGGAAATAGCTGAGAAAAGCCGAGGCGGAACCTTTATCCAGGGTTCAAGCGCTTCGATCCTGCCTGAGATCGTGGAGATATTTTGTAAGGAATAGGAATATAAAAAACAACAAAACTGGATCCATCATAAGAAAAATATTTTTTTCAACTAACGTTGACAAACACAGGTATTAATTCCAGAATGGTTTCATATTGGAACCTTAATGGAGTTGAGTATGACTACCTTTACAGTTAAAAATATTCCGCCAGATTTATACGAAAAACTTAAAAAAAACTGCCGATTTAAACAAACGCAGCATCAACAGCGAGATTATTGTCTGCATCGAAAGAGCCGTACAAAGTCAGGTAATTAATACTGAAGAGTTCCTTAATAGAGCCAGGAAACTCCGCAGATACACTGCGGACCACCCCCTTACAAACGAGGAATTGTCTCACATCAAGAACGCTGGCCGGTTGTGATTGTTGTCGACACAAACATTATCGCCTATTTGTTATTGGAAGGTGAATATACTTCCCAGGCAGAGTCCCTGCCTTTGAAAGATTCTCACTTGGCTGCACCAATCTTGTGGCGAAGTGAGTTCAGGAATGTCCTCGCTCATTACCTCAGAAAAGAAATACTTACTCTGGAAGAAGCCCAGGAAATCATGAACGAGGCAATAAATCTGATGAGTGGACATGAATATGAGGTCGCCTCTTTTCAGGCTCTAGACCTTGTTTCTTCATGTGATTGTTCAGCTTACGACTGTGAATTTGTCACACTAGCGCAGGATCTAAAAACAATTTTGATAACTGTGGATAAGAAGATACTGACTGAATTCCCATCTACCGCTTTACATTTAGTAGATTTCATATCTTGAGATAGTGTTAACATCTCACTTGCCGGCAAAATTAGCCCAGGCAGAGAAGGAAAACTGGATCCTGATTTGTCAGAAGACTTGTAATAATTGAGCATGAGAGGTAGTAAAACAAATGATCCATGTACCACAAACAGTGCTTCAAACCCTTGCAGCGGCTTTTGGCACTTCGTCAGACAGTTTCACTCATTTCGGCGGCAGTACATCGGATTATTAATACAATGGCTTTCCTCCAGCGTAAACAAATTTTAACCAAAACCCAAATCAAATTCGTAGTATTCCGATAACGTTCTCAAATGACGATGTTTTAAGACAACAAGCATATTTCTTACTCGGCAACGCTGTAGTTTGTATTGAAAATATCCGTTTACATTAATTAATCCGAAATTTCTGAACATCCACGGAAGATTGAATATACACTCTAAGAAGCCAACCTTAACTATTACAAAGGGGGCTCAATATGAAACAAAAGACATCTGACTCTTCAATAGACAAACAAGCATCGAAAACCGAACGTGTCAAACGTAATCAGGGCGGGAAAACACCGGTAGAAGATGGGATGCTTCTTAATGCCTTGCTGGAAAGTACTCCCGACTATATCTATTTTAAAGATTCAAAATCCCGATATATCCGGAGTTCCAACGCACTCGCCAAAGCCCTTGGCCTGAGTGACCCGGCCGAAATGATCGGCAAATCAGATGCCGACTTTTATTCAGAAGCCCACAGCCGACAGGCTTATGAAGACGAGCTGGAGGTCATGCGTACCGGGGAGCCTGTTTCAAAAGAAGAGAAGAATACCCTGACAGACAGCCCTGATACGTGGATCCTGACAACCAAAGCTCCTCTACGCGATCAGGATAAGGAAATTATTGGCACATTTGGCATATCAGTCGACATCACTGAGCGCAAACGTAAAATGGAAGAGAAGGCTTCTTTTGAGCATTGTTTATTAAAAACGGTGCTGGATAATTCGCCTGACTACATATTCATGAAAGACAGACAATCGCGCTTTGTTATTATCAATAAAGCACAATCCAAATTCCTGCTGGGGCTTGAAAACCCGGAGGATGCAATTGGCAAAACAGACTTTGAACTCTTTCCTGGCCAAAAAGAGGATACGCAAAGATTTTATGATGAGGAACAGTCGATTATGGAGACTGGGGAACCTGTGTATCACAGGACATGGCAGGTTCCAAGTACCGCGACCAAAGAAAGTGTCTGGTTATCCGAGAGCAAGATGCCGGTCAGAAATGAAGCGGGTGAAATAATTGGCCTCGTTGGATTAGGCCGGGATATCACTATCGAGAAACGCTTTGAAAATGAGCTTCTCAAGGAAAAACAATATTTGGAAATGCTAAACCAGGCCAGTCCGGTGGCGATTGTTGTGCTGGATGATAAGGATACCATCGTCTCCTGCAATCCTGCTTTCGAGCAGTTGTTCGGGTATACTTCTTCGGAGATTATTGGGAAAAAACTCGATCCTCTCGTTAATACTTCGCAGACTTTACAAGAAGCAACTGAGTATACGCACCAGGTAATGAATGGGCCAGTTCATGGTTTTGGCAAGCGCCGCAGGAAGGACGGCCGGCTAATCAATGTGGAGTTGTTCGGTGTACCGGTTGTAGTTTCTGGCGAGGTCATCGGCACTCTGGCCATCTACCACGATATAACCGAGCTGGATAAAGCTCGCCAGGAAGCGGAGGAAGCAAATCGCGCCAAGAGTGAATTCCTGGCTAATATGAGTCATGAAATCCGGACACCTATGAATGGGGTCATTGGTATGCTGGAACTGGCCCTGGACACAGAACTCACGGATGAGCAGCACGATTATCTACGCATTGGCTTGCAGAGTGCAGAATCCCTGCTGACTTTGCTGAATGATATTATCGATTTTTCCAAGATCGAAGCCAAGAAACTGGATCTCGAGATTATCGATTTCAGTTTGCGACATCTGATTGAAGATGTTGCTCATGCCATGGCAAAAAAGGCGGAAGACAAGGGGATTGAAATTGCCTGCCTTACTCACCCTGACCTTTCCGTGGAAATAAAAGGGGATCCTTGCCGATTACGCCAGATCCTGGTAAACCTGACCGGCAACGCCATCAAATTTACTGAAGAAGGTGAGGTTGTCATTCGTGCCGAACCCATTAAGGATTCGGATACTCATACATCAATCCGTTTTTCAGTGAAGGATACAGGTATTGGCATTCCTCACGACAGACAGGCAGCAGTTTTCGAAAGATTTACCCAGGCCGATGGTTCCACCACCCGACGATTTGGGGGAACAGGCCTCGGATTAGCCATCTCAAAGCAGCTGATAGAGACAATGGGGGGAGAAATTGGACTTGAAAGTGAACCAGGGGTTGGAAGTACATTCTGGTTTATCCTGAACTTTGAAAAGCAGGTTACCCCATCAGAACCTCAACGATTGGATTATCCACCTACAGATATTCGAGGCTTGCGAATTCTCGGTGTTGATGACAATGCTACAAACCGCATGATTTTGGAAAAAATGCTGGAAAGTTTTGGCTGCCGGTGCAAGACAGTTGCAGACGGCAAGGAGGCACTGGAGCAGCTTCAAAAAGCTCACAAGATTGGTGACCCCTACCAGCTAGTCTTGCTCGATATGCAAATGCCGAATATAGATGGAGAAGAGACCACCCGGTTGATCAAAAACAACCCTGCCCTTAAAGATGTCCAAATCATTATATTGACATCACTCGGCCAAAGGGGCGATGCCGCACGTTTAAAAAGCATGGGTTGTTCAGATTACCTGGTAAAACCGATTAAGAAAGACCGGCTCCGGGATGCCCTGGTGGACGCAGTCAATCCCGAACAGGCCGGTATAGCCGAATCCCCCCCCACTACTCGTCATGATTTATCCGAGAAAAAACGGAATGGACGGCCAATCCTGTTGGCTGATGATAACACGATCAATCAGAAAGTAGCCCTCTTCCAGCTCCAGAAGGCTGGTTATTCTGTAGACGTCGTTGAGAATGGACTGGCTGCCGTTGAACGTGTCCAGCAGGGCAATTATGGACTGGTATTAATGGACGTTCAGATGCCTGAAATGGATGGTTTGGAAGCAACCCGGGTCATTCGTGACTGGGAGCAGGGAAACCAGCATATTCCAATTATTGCCCTGACCGCCCATGCTCTGAAAGGAGATCTGGAACGGTGTTTGCAGGCAGGTATGGATGATTATCTTCCCAAGCCGATTAAACCTCAAGATTTAACCAGGAAGCTTGAGATGTGGTTATCTTCCTGAGGGTTCGAATTCACGGCAGATCCAAAACCCGAATGGGGATATAAAATTACCAAAACCACAGCTTAAAAATGCTGATGTTAACTGATTCGAATCTATTATCAGCTCCTTTCCATACTCGAATCCATCACCCCGGAACGGTATAATTAAACAACCATTACCCATAACGATTCGGTTTGTTATTCATCCAGACAAAAACGGTGAATGGAGTTTACCCATGGCAAAAAAAGCATCAAAAGGCAGTGGAAAACCTATCCCGAAAGTTGAAGTGAACCTGGAATTTTCTACTCGTGAGGGTGAAGAACTGCTTCAGACACTTCAAACTCGGTTTGAACAAAACATACACCGCCACGAAGGCCTGGTGTGGTCGAACATCCAGGCAAAACTGGAGGCTCATCCGGAAAAGCTTTCGTCGCTGTATGCAATGGAATGCACCGGCGGCGAACCTGATGTTGTTGGATACGATCAGGGCAGCAAAGAATTTATCTTTATTGATTGTTCTGAGCAAAGCCCTGCAGGCCGCAGGAGCATCTGTTACGATGGAGAAGGAGAAGCGGAACGGATCAAGAAAGGCGTTCACCCGGGCGGAAACGCAGTGGATCTGGCCGCTGCCATGGGGATCGAACTGCTGAATGAAGAGCAGTACCGCCAGCTTCAGGCGTTGGGAGATTTCGATACCAAAACGGAAAGCTGGTTAAAGGCTCCTGCAGAAATCAGGGAACTGGGCGGTGCAATCTTTGGCGATCGTCGTTACAATACTGTCTTTGTATTCCACAACAGCGCCCCTTCATTTTATGCCTCCAGAGGCTTCAGGGGATCGCTGAGAGTGTAGAGACAAATCTGCCAGTGCAGATTTTGACCTGTTCACATCGCTAGTTGCTTTGAAACGCCTGCACCACTATTACCCTTCGGGATCAAGCGAAGTCTCTCTCTTAGCCTGGTATTCAGAATCCGCGAACCGGTCAAACGCTTTATTGCGCACAATGTCAATTCCCCCTTCAGGGTCTGCCATGAGTAAAAGCGTATCGCCGGGATTTATGTTGAACATCACCCTGGCATCCTGGGGTTTCACAATCTGGCCTTTACTGCCAACCTTGAGCGCGGCGGCAATTCTACCGCTTATTCAGACTTATCCCTCTCCCTGGTCAGGTTGGCTAATCCACTCGATGAAGAAGGTCCTCAAGCCGTGAGACAAATTCCTGCGGCTTGTTCCAATGCCGTCTGTGATTTGTGTTGTCCGTATAGAACTCCACATCACTCAACAGCTCGACGGCTCGACCTTCCTCAACATCGGATGTGGCTCCCTGCAAAATAACTATCCTGTGTGACGGCGGTATTGTCGCCTCAAAAGCCACTTATTTTCGATATTGACATACATAGAGTCCTGCAATCTAACAAATGCAAAGAAATGAATAATTCCCTTGCTGTTGTGGTTTTTACTATCCAGACGATCTTTGCTGCACAATATGTCAATACTTGTTGGAGTTGAAAGTGTGTATATCTTCGTCCTTAACTGTCTCCATGAATTCAGTTTCCTACTGGTTTGATATTTCCAGACAGGTCTCACTCAATTTTCCATCTACTTCTTCATCAAACACTGGTCTTCGGTTTCTCAAAGGAAATACACAATACTGATACAGTGTGGTTTTTTTGCCAGATTGCTGATTGCTTTCTATTTAACTGAAGCTGCGCAGCAAAATACGGTGAAAACACCTTGTTTGAAACTAGCGTTCGCAGTAAATCCTGAATTCTGTCCACCCTTCAATAGAAGGATTCTGGGCTACAAAATCCATTGGCCCCCAGGTAGTTCCGTTACAACCATAGACTGCTGCTTCCCAGTCAGTTTCCTGTGGTGCTTCGCTGACATTCCCACTGATTTCAAAACTCCCCTGAACTTCAATTCCCTGTACCAGATAGTTAATATGCGCACCCCGCACCAGATTGTCTGTCATAAAAATTGATCCTCCGGCAGGGACATATCCCCAGATCTGGCAAAGCTCACCCACCACACAGGGACTTCCGTCGGGGGGCATCAGTGAATCCACACAAGTTCCCACATTACCCACGGACCCTGCTCCAGCTTCACCCACACAGCCTTTGTTCCACATTTGCTGGCCAATGTTTATCCCGGTATGGAGTCCCCCACAATCCTGGTCTGAAGTTGAGATAACTGTATTTCCTCTTACCTCCAGTCCCGAGATATCGCCAAAACCGACCGGCCCTACCTGGATTCCGGCAAACGCACCGTAATTGCCTTCTGTGGACAGAATTGAATTATTACCAATGCGAGCATTCTTCCCTCCGAAGAATACGATCCCAATATCAGAAGCATTAATGATGGTATTATTCTCAACGGTCATATTGGTACCATCGAAGGTGATCCCGTCAGACCAGAAAGCAAGCTCCCCATCGGGGTCGGTCGCAGTACACCCGGTAACGTGAGTGTGCTCACCAGCAGTGTCGATTGTGGAATTCGTCACGGAGCTTTCAGCTCCGGAAAACCCTAATCCGGTTCCGCATTCCACATTCCGTATATAAACATTGTCCACCAGCAAGCCAGTGCTCCATTTATCGGGGTTGGATTGAAAATCCTGGTCGTAATCAGGAAAATCAACCAGTCCTGTAAGCGAAATCCCCCCTGCATTACACCAGGGATCATCCTCATCCGGACACTCTCCCGGCATCCAGGATCCCCAGTTATCATCCACACCATTGGGAATGCCATCATCACCAGCACAAACCCGCACATCCCTCCCGGCATCAATAACCAGATTCTGCAAGGTGATATTATCCATCAAGCCTGGCGAGTGAGGCCGCGCTCTTGAAAAAAGACGCATCACAAATCCAAGAAGGTCTTCAGTCGCCTGGAGAAGCGCAGGATCGTCAGGATCAGTGGACGTCAGGGTAATATCATGGATGGCGGAATCCCAGACAATAAAAAGGGTTTCATCGATCAGGTAACCCTGATAACCTTCTCCTCCAGCCTGAGAGGAAAACAGTAATGTTTCTCCACTTTCCAGGTCCTTCAGGGCTGATTGGATCGAGCGGCTGTCTGGTTGGTCATCAAAAGGATCCGCGCCATAGTCATCTACATTGAGCACCCGGTACACCGGCTCAGCACTGGCCAATGGAATATCAGGTACCTCCGGTGTGGCAGATGCTTCCGGTGTATCATAAATTTCATCCACAAGCGGCTTCAGCTGACCCGGCATATTGCAGGCCGGAATGATTACGACCAGGGCGATAATTAGCAGGAACCGAGAAAACTTCATATACCGAAACCTCCCTGGAACAATCTCAGGCTTCACCGGGTATTTGTATCATATACCAGGTTTATACTGTTGGCTGAAAACAACTTGTTTGGTGGACTGGCTTCCCGGTTATTTGATCAGAAAATGCTTTCCTGTTGCCATTATTCAAAACTTTTTGAAACTATTCCCCGGCAATAAACTCTTAATTGAATGAAGTGGTTATTACGAACTACACCAGACCAGAAGGTCAACGAAACATGGGTACCCAATTTTTCATGATACAGTAAGAAAACAAGTCAAATGAGTTTCTTTTATGCAGGGGGGAAGGAGAGAACAAAAGATGAAATCTACCCGTTTGTTTCTAATCCTGACAGCTTTCCTCGCTGTTTCATTTATCCTGACTGCGTGCGGCAAGGCAAGTCAAACGCCTGAAAATCCTGATTTCCAATTCAGCTGCATTCCGCCATCAGGGGATGCGTGTGAGAACCATTACGGCAGTGCAGATCAAGAATGCGCATCCGTTGATGAGCAGTCATTGAGCAAGTGCCCTGAAAGTTACCAGGGAAATCAGGCGGTCGGTGTTTGTGCTGTCCAGATGGGCGACGAAATGTATCTGGAGTGGGTTCCCTATTCTGTCCCCCCTGCTGTCGATCCTGTCGGAGAATGTGAAACCATTCTGAACGGGGTTTGGTCAGATACCTACACACCTTAAACGCTCCAGTGCAGATCATTAGTAGACGCCATGCTGTGCTTATATTTGATGTGCGGCTCCTATCGTTTCAATCTATTTCACACACATCCAATTATTCCAGTGGCATGTCAGAGTCGGTTTTTAGCATCACCATGTTGAAATAGTTATTTCCTGACTTACCCGCACAAACATCGAAGCCTCTGACATCTACCTTGCCCATGGCATAGGCTGCATGCCAGCCTTCGGGAACCGGCATCTCTGCATACAATTCCACACGCCGGGCTTCGAGCAGGCAGCGTTCATGTCCCATAAAATCCGCAGCACAAAGCACTTGTCCACCCGTCTCGGAAGCCAGATGTTCCAGCCAGTCCAGGCCTGATTTACTGCGCAGCAGGTGATGATCGAGAATGAGGGTTTTTACACTGCGAGCCAGATGGATCCCATTGGCCCATGCCTTCTTCTGCTGATGTGGTGATAGGGAATCAAGATAAAGGGCTGGACCGGACGCCAACACGATATCAGGGCACCAGGCTGCGATTGTCTCCACAGCTTCTCTATCCAGAAGTTGAATATCCGAGGCGTGCACAAAAACGCCGTCTTCATCCTCAATGCGTGTCATCATTACTGTAAAAGGATTCTTGTGTGGATCTCCATGAGGCACAGGGGAAGAAAATTCCAGAGGGCCGTCCTTTTGCCCTTCAGTGTTTGGCAGCTCCCTGCCCAATATTTCGATCAGCGTTTCTCGCCGTGCGGTCATATGCCGCGAGAGCCCTTCTGGGCCCTTGCTCCATAGCCGAACCTTTTGCAACAAATGGGCAGCATGATATGCATCCAGTTGATAGGGATTCGCATCCGGCAAAGGGACATGGTCTCCGTGGAAGTGGCTGAACACCACGTCGGTTGTTTCCGCCAGGGTATCAAAAATCTTCATGCGGACATGTTCACCTACTGCAACCTGGGCTGGATGCGGCAGGTATCCAAAACGCCGGTAGCCCAAGGCCAGCCCAGGATCGATGACGATCTTGCGGTTTTTCAACACGACTTCACAGGAAAGCCCGCGAACCCCCAGTGATTCGGTGCCCAGGATCTTGATTTTCACTCTATATCCTATACCCGGATGATTGTGAAGGAGCCATTCAACTCCCCTCAATATCTAAAGCAGATCGCCACAATTCACATAAGGGCGTTTTCCAGCAATCCCTTGAAACGGTCAAGGGTGATCGGCGCAAATTCCACCTCCAGGCCAGTCCAGTCAAACAGTTCCAGGATGACCTCGGGATGATGGATCATGTACTCCTCTTCAAGTTCCAGCCCATCCAGAACAAAAATCTTGTCGTAATAGCCTGGAAAGTTGGCATTTGCATCGGCATCGTCCCAACTGAAATATCTCTTGTAGACCGCTTTCCAGCTTCTCAGCCAGCCCGGCGTAAACCAGAGAACCTTGTCCTGCCTGCCGCCGCTTATACGCTGACGATCCTCATAGCCGGCCAGCATATCATAGCCATAGTCCCCCTGGATTCTGACAATATCTTTTCCAGCATCCTGCAGAATCGAATCCACTCGCTTATAGGGCTCTTCAGTGCTGACAAAACACTTCTTCCCATATACGACGATAATCTCCGAATCGGAGCACTCTTCCCTGGCTTCAGCCAGTTTCTTAAGAAGATACGCTTCCAACCTCTCCGGAATGGCGTGCAAGCCCGGCGGTGTAAAAAAGACCTGTTGCGGGTTCAGGAAACCAGCTTCCATAAGGTAACTGACCTCTGGATAAAGCATGCCGCAAGATATCAGACAACGGTTCTCAAAGCCGGATTGTGCCATTTCAGTCATGATCTTCCCCTTTCTGATCTACAAACCTCTCCGGGCCCCACAGAAGAACGCTTTACGAGTCCTTCTCCTGTCAAAAAGCGGCCTGCGTTATTTAACCCATTTCAAGTCAAGTACCGGCGTGCCGTTGAGGGCATCCAGTCCGCGCACGCTCAGGATGTGTTCTTCGATGGCCAATAACTCTACCTCAGTAATTCCAATCGGGTTCGGGCGGTAGGGGCTGTGCAGGGCGAAAACACCACGTTTTGGACGACTCCTGTCTCCGCGCGGATGTTGGAGCAGATCAAAACCTTCAGTGCGGTGGAACACAAAGGTAACCAACACGTGCATACCAGGCTCCAGGCCTGTCAGGCCTTCCACGAGATCAGGATCAAGCACGATACGCGAGATCGACGCACGCAGTGTATCCGGGCTGGTCGGTTCCTGGAATTCGTTTTCCACATATCCAATGGCCTTGAACTGATAAGTCTCCGCATTTTGCTTTTTTTCGAGTTCGGCTGCCAATTCTTCCTCCAGCTCATCCAGCTGCGCCATCATCACCGGCGAGACGGAATGAGCCGGCCAGCTCTTCTTGAGCTCAACAATCTGCTTCCTGATTTCTTCTGCCCTGTCTTTTCTTTTCATCATCACTTTCATCATACAGGATTTATTGCCTGACTTCGAGGCCATTCCCAAATAACTTCCAGCATTTCCAAGGCTGCACCCGAACCACACCCAACTACATTGGACTGCCAAATCGACAATTTTTTCTATCGGAATTTATTGGAGTATTATATGAATAAATAACGGTGCCCCATAAAACTTCCAAATTACTTTCTGGCTGAATCTCATTAGAAAAATTACAGCACTGTCAATCATTTGAGCAGAACCGGGAGATTGATAATGTTTATCAAACGACAGTTCCGTCTATGGGGCTTGATACCAATTACAGCCGCAGTAATACTCGCCAGCTGCACATCCCTGTATATAGAACCGACAGCATGTAGTGATGATCGTTTGATATTATCAACTTCGGATACCCCCAAACCCAGATCTACCCTTCAACCAACAGAAACAAGATCAACCCACACTCCAACCCCGACGCCGAGTCAGACGAACGCACCTGCTCCGGAACCGCAATCCATTCTGCTCCGCGGCGTTCAGGGTTGCCCGCAAGAACAAACTGTCACTGCCTTCAATCCCATTCAGATTCACTATGGACCATGGGGCAGCATTGGCAGGCCTTTTGCTGAAGCGTCACTGGATCTCATAGACATAACCCTGACAATTGACGGCGAAGAAAAAATCGGGGTGAAACAACCTGTGGCTTCTGACCTCCCTAACCACTGCGGATCGGATTCAGATAGTATTTACTGGATATACCATACAGCGACTGTTGATGGTCTTCCGCCTGGTACTCACAACGTGGAGGTTACGTATACTGCAGCCGATGTAATCGATGATGGAACGGGCCAGACATTTGGCCCGGGCGTGATCCGTACCAGTTCATTCACGCTCATTTCAATTGATCCCGGCTTCAGCGTAGAGCGTTTGCCCAATAATCCAATTATTTATCCCGAATTGCTGCCTGGAAATGATGGGGAAAACATCAATGGGCCCTCTCTGATTAGAGTACCCTCCTGGATTGAGGGCGCATTGGGTGAATACTACCTGTACTTCGCGCATCATATTGGCAAGTACATCCGGCTTGCATATGCAGATGAATTAACAGGAGAGTGGAGGATTTATGACGGAAAACCTCTTCAGCTGGAAGATACAATTTGTAATGAAATATATGGATCGATTTATGTAGACTACAAACATGTAGCCTCGCCTGATATTCATATAGATAATGAGGCGCAGCAGATCAAGATGTATTTCCACTGTCCTGTTTACATCTCAGGCCCAATAGACAGCGACGACAGCTATGGACAGGTCACACTTCTCGCCACATCGAACGATGGCCTTCATTTTGTACCAGGATCAGAATTCCTGGGAAATGCCTATTTCCGTGTTTTCGAATGGGATGGTTATTATTACGCTATCAGCATGCCTGGTGTATTCTATCGATCCGTTGATGGGCTCAGCAATTTCGAAGAAGGGCCAACGCTGTTCTCTGAAAACATGCGGCATTCCGCTGTAATGATCCGGGATGGAAAACTGCTGGTTTTCTATTCAATGGTCGGTGACGCACCAGAGCGGATTTTACTGTCCGAAATTGATTTAAGTCCTGACTGGAAAACCTGGACAGCAACCGAGCCTGTCGTGGTTCTTGAACCAGAGCTGGAATGGGAAGGAGCTAATCTTCCACTCGAGCGATCCTACCGGGGTACTGTGAGCGGACCTGTCAGGCAGTTAAGAGATCCGGCGATTTATATCGAAGATGGGCACACATATTTACTGTATTCCATCTCCGGAGAACTTGGAATAGCAATTGCTGAACTAAAATGGCAATGATGCCGCCATCTGCAGGAACCACTGACAGGACTATTGAATGAATTAAAAAGAGGGTACCCAAAAGGCACCCTCCTTTAACTTATTCTCAGATAATTAGGCTAAGGTATTCCCCAGAGACGGACTGTGCCGTCCAGGGAACTGGTCACAAGAAGTTCGCCATCATTCGACAGTGCCATGTTATCAGGTGAATACTCGATGGTGTGTACTATTTCCCCGGAATCAACATCCCATAAAAAGATCCCATCATAAGAAGAAATGATCAGCAGGTTGCCATCAGAACTGAAAACCATATCATTCACGCCAAAACCCCATTCCTGTTCTGAGATAACCCTGCGATTGTCCAGGTCGTATAAAACCATCGCCAGGGAATTCTGGAGATGCAGAGCAAGTACAGACCCTTGAGGATCAACAGCCAGCAGCCCATTGCCTTTCATCTCAACCGGATTGGAGAGGTTCTCCAAATCCCAGATCATTGTGGTATCGCTTCCACCAATGATGATTGTCTGGTCGTCAGGCGTGAACGTAGGGGAATAGAAGCCGATATACTGGTAGATATTTTCATTGTCGACCAGCAATTCTTCTGTCTGGCGATTCCAGATCTCCAGGCCCAGGTCTCTTGCAGCCCCAAGCACCAGGTTCCCATCGGAACTGGCACCTGCAGTATTTACTTCATGGGAGAATTCAAAAGTATCTATCCTGTTTCCTGCAGCTATATCCCAGAATTCCAGGATGGCGTTTGATTTCTTATGGACCATGAGTGTATTTCCATCACCCAGGAAAGTTATGCTTTCAAGTTCTTCACCCCAATCCGGGTCTCTTTGAAGTGTAATCGTCCTCTCAAGTTCCATCCGGGAGGTATTCCAGACCTCTGCGTATGTTGAGTAGTCTCGATCCCGATCGTATCCGGTGGAAGCCAGCAGCAGCTGAGAGTGATCGGGGCTGACAGCCAGCGTTTCTATTGGCATCAGGATATCAGGGACAACGCCAAGAACGTCTCCTGTTTCCAGGTCTGTTATAAAAAATTCATTATTCTCTGCTTTAATACCTCGAGTAAAATCCGGGCTGTACAGGCTGGCGGAATGGGGTAAGTCAAACTCGTCTTGAACTTCCAGGCCCGGCAGGCTGTAAACCAGAAAATGTCGGTTGTTATCATTGACATACAGGAATTTACCATCTACATCAATAAAAAAGCCCATTACCGAACAATCGGCACAACCAGTCTCAACTTCCACAGAACCCAGAAAAACACCATTTGTTTTGTATACCTGGATGGTTTTTCCATCTTCCCGGGGATTGAAGGCAAAATAACCGCCGTTAAAAACGTATCTTGAATATTCCTGGTAAGGGATACTGCCGAACCCATACCCCGAATTGTTGTAAAAGTGAATAGAGGCATTGTCATAGAACTGGATGAGCACATCCTCCCCTCTATCAGACACCTCAAGTCTTTCTGCATAGTAGCCGATGATTTGAACCTGATTTTCGTAAAGACGTTCACCTGTGAGGCTGTCGAAATGGGTGACAAAAATCCGGTCGGTTTGATAGTACTCATCCAATGTATTCCCGAAAACAACCAATGAACCATCTTCTTGAAAACTAATAGATTCGACTTGATATTTAAGGTCGAATTCCAAAACATTCAATACTTCCCCGGTCGGCAGTGAAAAGATAGTTATATGGTTCGGCCGATTTCCCTGCTCCAGCCACACTGTCTTGCTGAAACCTGCTGCCATCATTGAGCCATCATGTGAAAATGTAATTTGATTATCATTTACCCAGCCCTCAAGGCTTGAAAAAAGGAATTCCCCTTCCCTGCCCAAAACAAAAATCCCCGCACCCGTGCCAAGCACTGCATACTGGCTGTCGTGGGACCATTTCACTTCTTCGTATTGGCCGTTGCCAATTCGCCATAGTTCCTGGACCTGGGCTGCATTTTCACGGGTGATGGCATTGGCGATCTGGAGTACCGGCGTGGGTGAAGGTGAAGGAGAAGGTGAAGGAGTCAGGGTTTCGGTGGCAGCTGTCTGCGCTTCCTCACCAGGAGAAGGAACTGCTTGAGTTTCTGCGGCTCCTTTGCAGCCGGCAAGAAGAAGCATCAAACATACCAGAATACCAACCAGGACTTTCGACTTTGGCTTCATTTTTTCCTCCCTCAAACAACTTGTGTGCCAGCAGTATGCAGATACTGTAGATAGACATGCGTGCTTTCCACAGCAATCTTCGGTGATGGGGATGGTACCAACCAGGGAAATGTCCAGTTGATCCTCTTGCCCGGAATTATAGACAACACCCTATCAAACTTTATACCAGGATCAATACCCCCACAAGGTCCTTGAATCCATTCTTGTGTACAGGTGCTTAAGGGGTCCTTCGTTCCCCGGTTAAGCGTCCACTCAATTTCTTCTCATGATAAACCCTTCATCATACTCAGGGCAGACTCCTGGCTTATAATTGTGAGGGAGGAGCTTCCAGCCTGCATCTGGGAAAACCTGGTCCAACCTGCCTTCATAGTTGATTAATAATTATCAATTTAAAATATCTTCATAATCTTTTCCACCCTCTTTGAACCTCAATAGCACCAGAAACCTATGCGCATCAACTGTTTTGGCAGCTTGTTTTCAATATGCTCACAACGGCAAATCAACCAAACATCATCAATTTTCGCTGTATAGTATAAAGAAACCACATTGCCCAAAGGAGGAAATGATGAACTTCCGCTCGCTGTTAGGGAGTTTGATCTGTCTCAGCCTGGTATTGTGTCTTTCCGCCTGTTTTCCAGGTATTGAGGGAGTAGTTCTGGAATCAGAAGGGGGAGAAGAAATCGAACTGGAAGGAGAGGAAGTCGATCTGGAGGAACCCGATCCCCCCAGCCCACAGGAAATCGCCAAGGAAGGCGATGCTCAGATCGACTATTTCTACAGTATTCAATCGGACATCCTCAGTTTTGAAATTAACCCGGTCATCGGGCTCTCTTTCAGTCCGGAGGAAGACGGCGTGAACTATACCCTCTCCGGTATCGGCCAGGATCGGGTCGAATTCATGATGCTCGCTGCTGGAGGACCGGATGGCCAGTGCCGGACCTGGTGTACGGTAGATCTGACCTTTGTGGCCGACGGCACAATAGAAACCGATCAGGTCCTGCACAGCTGCAAGATGCCGATCCGCTTCACATTCACGCCTAACCAGGAAACCTGGGAAATGACCACCGAATGTCCACCAGAAGTTGAACCAATGCTGGACTGCGCCAGTTTGAGTATGGTCATGCTCGACCCCAGCATCTACACCTTCACAAGAGAAAACCGCAGCCCGACTATTCCCAGCGATGGGGCAACGCTGTATGCCACGATGAGCAACCTGACCTTGCCCTCCGGCCTTCAGGGTATTTGTGATTGGTGAACAGGTATACCCTGGTAAAAGAATGCTGGACTAAACAGGAAAGATACCTGAAATTGAGGAATAGTCCACCTGCGGAGTAATTCATACCGAATGCACCCACGGCTCGATGAAAAGAGCGCCTGACTTCGAAATCGATAGTAGGTGAATATGGCTTTTTTGGGAGTAGTTTCAGTCTCTCTTCTCGATGACGTCAACACACGAATGTCCATTGAGAACACAAAATCCACACTATCCTTTCCAATTCCATCAAAGCTGCACCAATATCAACTGGTTTGGCGGCCAGATTTCTCAGGTAA